>MDSY01063496.1_pt1 | contig 10172 bp, 13 predicted proteins | sample 811131 | NCBI WGS metagenome assembly MDSY01 (sample SAMN05326643, study PRJNA326480) | marine metagenome | isolation source: seawater | place: Atlantic Ocean: South West | collected 2010
CCACCAATAATGTGCATACTGATTTCTTCGTCGTTTTCTAACTCATGAATAGCCTCGAAAAATAACTTGTATCTAGTACATGCCCATGCCATTGGTACATTCTTTTGACCTAATTTAATATGCCAGTCTGCTGTAAATAATATCACGCTACGAAGTCATCTCCTGGCTGCCATGCGCAACCTGTAAGTCCACCAGCTTTTAAAGCATGTAGTGTTCTTAGTATTTCTTCTGCGTTTCTACCTGTGTCAAGTGCATTGACAGAGTAGTGTTGAATCCTATGTTCATCATCAAGAATAAAAGTAGCTCTGTAAGGAACTCCTTCACTAAAGTTATAAACACCTAATTCTTTAGCAAGTTCACTACCAGCATCGCAACACAAAGGGTGTTGAATGTCTTTGATAATATCATTGCTTTCTTTCCAAGCCAATTTACAAAATTCATTGTCAGGACTAAATCCTAAGACATCAGCATCGCCCAGCAGTTTATCCATGTCGGCTATTTCTGTTGGGCAAATAAATGTAAAGTCTTTTGGATAAAAATAAACTACAGTCCACATCTTTTCCTGCAGGACATCTATATCAATAATTGTATTATCAATATCACATGCCGATGCTGAAAACTCTGGGAATATATCACCTATTGTATATCTCATAAAACTCTCCTAGCTAATTTTAAATTCTGAGTCAACATCTGAGGGTGCTTCTGCGCCATCAGCTGGTTGGGTTACTCTCTGCAATAGCTCTAATTGAGCATCTGCTGTCGGTCTTGGTAAGACATCGTCCATAGAACGCAAGTCAGCAATCTTAGCTGTCTCGGCATCTGTTAGAGGTCTTGGTTTGCACTTAAGTGCTTGGAGTCTGTACTCTACATTGAAAGCCATCGGTCCTGTTTTAACTCTTTGAAAACAAACATCCCACCCTGTTTCAGGGTCGGTTGGGTCGCCTAAATCTTCTGCGGCAACCATTACTTGTTCCATGAGTTTCTTCTTTAGATTAACAACTTTTACATTGCCATCTGCTGGGTCAATAGCTTGAATTGCATATGCCCAACCACATTTTAAATCAGGAAAGAACTCTCTTACGTAGTCTTTATCCTTGTTATTAAATGTTTCTGTATTACGGTCATAGGCTAGACACTCCATAGGAATGTTCTTACCATTTTCACCCTTAATCCAGTAAACGTATCTCGGCAGTATATCACCTACTAGACGGAACTTGTTGTCCCCTTCTTTGTATGTGTACTGGTCGATCTTATCTTTTTGGGCTCCGCCCTTAGTTTGATTAAATTTTATTGCCATTTGTTTCTCCATTTAGCGTTATCTTCAAATAGAAAGTGTACTAGACCATTCTCTATCCAAAGCAATCTGTTGCGATTTACTATCGTTGTCGTGACAGGCAAATGTATCAACTCTAGTGTTGTTTGGCCTGTTCGGTTGTAATTAAAATAATTTCGGTACGAAGCTACTGCGATATACTCGGCAGCTTCTTTATTGCTATAATTTCTTCGTTCTGCAAGTAGTTGTCTCGGATTTAGTAAGAAACTATCACCGACAAAACTTTTCCCAAAATACTTATAGGTCTTGTCTTTTCTACTAGCAGGAATTCTCTTATAAGTTAATAAATGAATGACAGTAAGTATAGAAGTTGAATCTCCATTGGTCTCACTATTTATCTTTTCCCAATTATATTTTATCATATATTATAACAATTTTTTAAACCCATGTCAAGTAGTATTTTTCGGAGGTCCTTATAAGGTTGATATTTCATAACCCTGCTTGAGGTAGTAGCCTAGTCGTAGACTAGCCTGTCTCTTTGCGGTCTTTCCAATTAAATTAATGTCTACTACTACAGGTTGTTGTTTTCCTTCGTAATCTCTAATTATTCTTCCAATGAGCTGTGTAAGTAACGGCTCATTATTTACTGGTGTTGCGAGTATCAAACAGCTTAGAATGTTTAAGGATATACCCTCAGAGAATATAGACTGTGTCCCATACAGGACGTCTTTGTCTTCAAAAATCTGTGCTATTATGTCTGCTCTATCTTCGTGATGGATTTTTCCAGTCACACAAACTGCGTTATCACCAGTGAGTTCCGCGCAGTTCCTGAGGAAGTCTACTCTATCAGATACCACTAACACTTTATGACCTTTGGCGGCGTACGATGACGCAGCCATTGCCACAGAATGTTGGTACTCTGGGTTGTAAGCTAACTCATTAATTCTATTTGCCCAAGGTATACCATTTCCGTCCATAAATCTTATCGCTATCGGTAGGATATGAACTTTAGGCATCATAAAGTTTTCCTTGGGTGGTTTCATTACATTGTTTCCAAAGTAATCTCGAAACACTACATGTCTACCATCTTTTCTTTGTAGTGTGCCTGTAAGTCCAATCTTATGTCTAGCACAGTTCTTATCTACTATTCTAGAAAATGACCTTGCACTTACGTGATGCATTTCATCTAGTATGAGAGTGCCAAACTCTTGTCGTATCTCTGGAATCTTTCTATACAAACTCTGTATGTTCCCAACTACGACTGGACTATCTAATTCAAATTTACCACTACCTATAATTCCAGGCGTGATATTAAAAACTTTCTTTACTTCATCTTCCCACTGCTTTCTTAGAGCTAATGTATGGGTTATCACTAGGGTTTTCTGACCTAGCTTCTCAGCTATTGCAAGACCTGTAAATGTCTTACCCCAACTTACCCAAGCGTTAATTATGCCGCCGTCTCCAATCTCGTCATATACTGACTGTTGGCTTGGTCTTAATGTCATATTAAACTTGGGGAAGTCTACTGGCTTTAGTACTCTCTTATCTACTATTTCGTGGTCTGCGGGGATTAGGTCTATTCTGCCCACCGGTATAGCAACTAATCCCTGTCTTATCAATGCCATGTTTTTTATAATGAGTGGTGGGTCACCGAATTTGAATGACGGTATGGCATACGTCAGTTCATCGTCAATCTTTTTCTGTTGCGCAGGCAATACTTCTAGATATATTCTATCACTTATAACTGCTTTCATGTGTATAACTTAGTGCTCCAAGGGTTTACTGCTATAGATACTCTATGCCCTGTAAACTCCTCGACATAATGTTCTAGTCCTGGCTTAAATAATACTAATCTATTTACTTTTGGTTTTACTGTTATACCATTCATAAATACTAACTCTCCACCTTTTAGGTTTTCTATCTCTAAATAGAATACTGTTGAGCACTGAGGAAATCTACTTATACCTTTCTTTAAGTAAGCTACTTCATCTTTGTCTTGGTGAGCGTCATTAGGTTTAGTATTAACATGAGTCCAGTACTCATAGCCTATAGTGTTATCTAATTCAAATAACTTTTTAGCAAAGTGTCCTAGTGTATGACACATAAAAGCATTGGGGTGGTCTTCATTGTTCGCAAAGAAACCCTCTCCTTCTTTAGACGCATAGCCACTAACAAAAGGTTCTTTACTTCTGTTGATTGTCTTGCTAAAATTACTTAACTGGTGGTTAGCAAAAACACCATCTATTATATGTATCATTACCAGTTATGCACTATGTTAGCCATAATAAGAGTAGCACATACTAAGTTTATCAATACTATTATTGAGCGTAGTATTGCTATAGCATTTTCGTTTCTTTCATTATAGCCCTCATCTTTGTTGAATGAACCGAGTGAGTGTTTCCATATTATCCAAAATCTTTTCATGCTTCTTTATCTATGTCCCACATAATTCTTACACCACTTCTTGTTCTATTTAAAAATAGTTTGTATTTAGACTGTTCTTCTTTCCACTCTGCTAACCACTTGTGTCCATCTCTTTCTGCATCAACAAATACGGCATTAGTAATTACTATAGGTATAATTATTGATGAGTGTACTATTATACTATTTACAATACTATAGTTAACAAAACCTAGATAATATATGGCAATCATTCCAAAGAATAAACTCCATATAGTAAACAACACTAACATAAAGTATGCCTGTAAACTAGGGTCAGGTACATATTTTAATGGATTGTACCTTATATCCATTACGTATCTCCAGCTATTAACAACCCACATAGTTGTTCTTCTGAATAAATTTGGTTTTATCATATCTTTCTCCATGAATCTTTTTTCTTTTTAGTACTTGTATCGTACAACAGCCAAGGAGCTCCGTCCCTGTAGAGCATTCCTGCCCATACTTCCGTATCTGCTAAGGGTCTGTCCATATCAAAAGGATATGGGCAACCTTTTATCCACAATACACTTGTTACAATTCTTTGGTCTACTCTTTTTATCTTGTGATACTTTAGTTCTGACTTTGTACTCTTAACTTTTCTAAACCACCTGCCTCTACTATCTATGTAGTATTTGCCTTGATGTTCAAGGTATGCTCTAATACTTTTAATCATAGACTTCAAAGGATAAATACTATTCATAGGAGTCTGTAATCTCCTCATGCCTAGTGTTTCTCCCTTCATATTAGTATCATCTAATACTTGGTTTTCTATCCACAGTATACCATCTACAAACATTATATCGTCTGTATGCAGTACGAAGATAGGGAATTTTATTTTATCATATATCATACTTGGCTTCAAACTTCCCAAAGGAGTAGTCATCACCAACATCAAAGTCACAACCTACAGGAGTTCCTGGGATACTAAATCCTCTGTCTTGTTGTATCAATTCTTGTAGTTTTTCTGAGTATGCTTCTACTTCTGACTCAGGCACTTCTGCTAAGATAGAGTCATGTACTAGTGCAAAGATTCTTGACTTCATACCAGTAGTTTGTATGTGGGCATTCATGTCAATGGCACCCAGTAGGTTTATATCAGAAGCTACAGACTGAACTAAGAAGTTCATACCAGACCTTACCTCATGACTTTGTATTCCTTGATTGTCAGATTTAACATTTGGTAGTCGTCTCTTTCTGCCAGTAGCACCATAGATAAATCCATTATCCATAATAAACTTACTAGATATGTCTATCCACTTCTTGAGTTTATGAAACTGTTTGAAGTAATCATCAATAACTTCCTGTGCCTCACCCTTAGTAAAAGGACTACCTGAATCAGCTGTTACTTGCTGTGATATTTTGTTTGCTCCAGCACCATACATAATGCCAAACGTAACAGCCTTAGCTGCCTGTCTTTGTGTAGCATAGAACTCAGCAACGTCCGACGCCTCACAAGGTAAATTAAACACTAACTTAGCAATATTGCTGTGGAAATTACCACCAGTCTTAAATATTTCCATTAAGTTCTTATCATCAGCAAGTACAGCAGCAACATAAACTTCTGCAGTTGTTAAATCCATTGCAACTATCTTATGCCCTGGAGCTGCTTTGATACAGCCTTTGACAATAGGATTGTCTCTAGGGATTTGTTGCATGTTCATTTTACCACTAGAAGATAGTCTACCAGATGTTGTGCCGTGCAGGTTGAATCCTGTACGCAGTCTGTTATCCTTATCTAATTGTGGATATATTTTGTCTAAATAGGTATTCTTAATCTTAGACTTTTGTCTAATAGAAAGAATGTGCTTAGGTATCTCGTGTTCTTCTGCTAGTTGCTTTAACACTTCGGCATCAGTTGAGTCTGCACCTGTGCCAGTCTTTTTGCCTGTAGGCTTTAGCCCGACAAAATCAAACAGTAATGACCTAAGCTGTACTGTACTGTTTGGATTGAATTCTTTATCTTTAGCTGTCTCAAAAGCCTTGACTGCTGGAAACTTGTATAGTTCTTCTACTGCTTCATCTATATCATTCTGCATCAAGTCTCTACCTTTAAGTAGTCTTAGTTTATCGAAAGGCACACCATTGTCTTGTATGTCTGTCAACATTCTGCAGCCAGGTATGAGTATGTTCTCATACACACTGAATAGCTTTGCATTCTTTCTTACTGCTGGGTATAACTTTTCAAATACTAATAGAGTTACTACTGCGTCCATAGCTGCATATATCTTCATTACATCAAAAGGAATTGCACCCCATTGAAAGTCAGCCTTGAGTACTCTGTTTTGCTTTTTGTAAGAGTCTATCCAATCATACATAGGTTTCTCGTAGTCTCCATATGCAGTATGTTCCATAGCTAATTGTTTCAAGCCATGACCACCAGGAACTTCATCTAAACAATAGTGAAGTAACATAGTGTCCTCGAACCTAGGGAACTTGAAGTTGAAATGATACTCAAAGAATGCTAAGTCAAACTTTGCATTATGGAATATAATTATCTTCTTGTCGAATAATTCTTGTAGCATTTGTTCTGCTTTTTCGTCTACACACTCTGTGTCTATGTATGCTCCATGGTCTTTCTCATAGGAAATACTCATACCAAGCATATGACCATCTCTCGGGTATAGTCCTGTTGTCTCAGAGTCAAGCCCTACATACTTGTTAGGGTGGTTAATTGCTGCTTCTAAGAACTTGTGAAACTGTTCTGTGTCTTGTATGCCATAACATTTATCTGTATCTAGACTTTGTACTTTAATATTTCCAGCTATAAAGTCTATAATGTTTTTCTTACTCTTATCCCACAGAGGTTTAGCCTCAGGTTTAAAGGATAACATGGCAGGGTTAATTACTGGTAGATACTTATCGTCTACACACTTACCACTATATTCTGTTATAGAATTAACACTAGTAAAAAACTTAAGTGCTTCTGAGCCTACTACAATAATCCAGTCGTAAGCATGAGTATCTATCTGAATATCTACATCAGCTTTTAGTACTTTCTTTTTAGTATGGTCAGAGCATAGAGCAAATCTCTCTATCTCAAAGTTATTATCAAACCTATCTTCCCAGTTAGTTCTACTGGTTTTGGTTTCTATTAATGCTATATTTGTCATGTGATTCCTTTATTAATTATATATATTATATCAAATTCTAAACGCTGTGTCAAGAAGAATATAACCTTTTCCTGATATCTGCTACCTTAATCTCTGGTAGTCCGCCGGGGTCTATGTTGTTTCCTAGGTTTATATTCCTAGAGGTTAGTCCTACTCTTTCTGCTAACCCTTTTATTTCTTCCGCAGCTTTCTGTCCTGCGTCATCTCCATCAAACATGATATCTACACCTTCTACATTCTGCATCTTTAAGATTGCTAACTTATCTGCGTCTATGTTTCTTGTTCCGAAACAACAAATAGCATTTGATAAGCCTTTGTCATAGAGGTTAATCATGTCAAATATTCCTTCTACTAGAATTACTCTACCCTTTATGGGGTGAACTGCAGAAGGATAAAGTGGTAGCTTTGCTTGTGGAGGGTAGATGAGATATTTGGGTATCTCAGTCATGGTCATATGTCGACCATTGAAAGCTACCACCTTTCCTGTAATATCACGCACTGGAAATACAACTCTTCCGTTGAACTGCGAGTCGTGATGAATAAAAGCCTCGAAGTGCTTATATGTTTCTGGTCTGATTCCCCTCCAGTTGCCCACATATGGAGCAAATCCTTTGGGGAAATCAAATCCTATACTTGCTGAACGCTTTTCATTTATAGATTCTTTCAACTTTTGTCTCTTAATCTCTAAAAAGTTAGCGGCAGCCCCAAAATGTTTGAAGACATTGCCTCTGAAGCCACAAGAAAAGCAATTAAATATACCTGTTATATTATCAACACGCATACTTGGATTACTATCCTCGTGGTCAGGGTTTAAGCATTTAACTAAATAGTCTCTACCCGAAACTTTAAACTCGATACGCTGTTCTTGTAGTAGTTCATCAACTCTCATTAAGTTTCCTGTATACCATTGCTATTAGTACTATTGCTGCTATTATTAATGTTTCCATCTCTTTTCCATTTTAGTTTTTCACCAATGTCTTCGTACTCAGTCATTAGTGTTCCGTCCCTATCGTTGGTTTCCGTATAGTAAAGTGATTTGAATACTACTTCTTGGGTTTGAAACCAAACAGCAATAGCCTTACTTCTAAACTCTTCGTCAGGCCAAAGATAAAAACAATTGTGCCAATCTTCTAAAAATCTATGAACAGTTATGTTCAAGTTAAAGTCTTTATTGTATTTCTTTATTTGTGCCACTGCCCGCAGTCTTTGACTACCTGCTAGTGGGTACCACTGTTTCATACAAAGATGTGGGTTCTTAATCCCATTCTCTCTTATACTATACATTAGTTTTTTGTTTAGTGGTACTTGCATTATGTTTTCTGCAACCTGAGGTTGACTCAACATAAAATCTGTAGTCACCTGCCTTATTTCAAAAGGAGGTACTCCTACTAAATTTGCGGACTTTTGTCCTATTCTATCACTTGCCACGCTGGTCTGCTATCCATCTGCCGAAAGACCTAAACAAAGAATCCTTTGTTTCTTTCTTGCCTTCTGTCCACTTTTCACCTGTTGCAATTCTTTCGAAGCTCTTGACTCCATTGTTCAAGGCAATCTCCATAATTCCATTACTAGCATGTATGTAAGCAACTTGGTTGCCCCACTCTTCCGCTTCTAGCTCTCTTGCTTTTCTTTCTATTAACTTATCGTACTGTGTCATCTTTCAAGCCCTCGATAAACTGATTCCAACGATAGTACCCTTGTCTTTGCGAACACCAGTACCAGCCAGAATATTTTTGTACTTCTTCTTTGTCGCTCTCATTATATAGCGTCATGTATATCTTCTCCTGTTGATAGGCTGTCTTTAATATCTTCTTTTTCTTTAGGATTCATAGTTGATTGAGGGCCTATCTTAAGTGTTTCCCAATCCATAACACTTGTGAATCCTTCCATTTTAGCACTTCTCATTTTAGTACAGTTAAAAGTCATGGCTTCATCTTCGGGAGACCATGTTTCTAATGTAAAGGCTGCATCTGCTGCATCGAGAATACCTTTTGCGAATCTTGCCTCACCTGTGCTGTCGGTTTGGTAAGGGGCAAACACAGGAATCTCATACTCCTGTGCAATACTTTTCAGAGTCTTACTGACTTCTATCTGCTCCGTCCAGTCATATTGTCCTGAGCGACTAGGAGCATTGGAGCGTTTTACTTGGTTTAAGTAATCAACTACAATAACTCCATAGTCTGTTTGGGACACCTTGCTTTCTAGTTCTTGTCGAATCCTAGAGAGAGTTAGTGTCGGGTCATACACAACATCCATCTGACCAGCATTTAGTGGTCTAGTCTGAAGTTTTGTATGGAATGCATCAAAGTCCCTTGTGTTCTTGAACTCGGGTAGTAATTCAACTCCATCTTGGAATCTTCCTGCCCACCAGTCTGCTACTCTATCCCACTCAACAGTTGTTAAGTTTCGTGTAGCTAATCGTGAAATAGGAATACGCGCACCTAAGGCACACATTCTTTGTAGAATTGAACGAGCGTCCATTTCTATAGTGAAGTAAAGAGAGCTCTTGCCTTGCTCATACACATTATGTGCAATATTACAACAGGCAATAGACTTACCAGCACCTCTACGACCACCGACTAGTATGAGGTCTCTGGGAGAAAACTTCATGAACTGGTCATAATCATCATTGAGGCCAAGAGGTAAGAACTTCTTGAGGTCTTTTTCGGAATCAAACAAAGGAATTGTTTGCATGTTTTCTTCGGGAGCTTTTAAGTCAACGCGTTCGCCAACATCTAGAACAATCTGTTGGATTGCTTCTACATTTTCTTCTGCCGAAGATATTGCTACAGTCTTGTCTATGAACTTATCAAGCTCATCTAGTATTTCTACTTGTGTGTACTCGTTCTTTAGGTACTCGAGAAGAACCCAAGCGTCGATATCTACCTCGACGGCTTCTATTGCAAATACTTTTTCTTGTAGCTTTCTATCACGAATGGATAGTTTAAGGTCATCAAAAGAGGGGAGACTATTGAAATTTTTAATGTGAGTATCCATGACCTTGTGTAAGGACTGATACTCCGCGCTAAGATAATTAACTCTAAGGTTGCCCCAAGACTCAAAATCTTCTTGCGTTATTATTTGCTTCAACAAAGCTGAAGTTAAGTTCAATGCTACCCTCCCAGATAATAAAAAATAGGGCAGAGAGAATCCCTGCCCTAGAGTTAGAAAATATTAGCTAGATGCTTTTTCTTTCCTAGCGGCTCCGTCGTAATCGGAACAAGTTAGACCCCTACGAGTCAACATTGTTTTAACGCCTCTTACAGTTTTGCCAATTTCGTCAGCGATAGCTTCAACAGTCATGTTGTCGATATCATTAACTTCTGCTAAAGGATCAGCTTTGCTAG
>MDSY01097056.1_pt1 | contig 10172 bp, 8 predicted proteins | sample 811131 | NCBI WGS metagenome assembly MDSY01 (sample SAMN05326643, study PRJNA326480) | marine metagenome | isolation source: seawater | place: Atlantic Ocean: South West | collected 2010
ATTAATAAAATAGATTTATATGGTGATGTTAATAATATTGACGAAAAAAAAAACTTAGAACATGTTTTTCCAAAATCTTATTTTAAAACGCGCGAAGATAAAGAAATTATGTATTCAGATATGCACAATTTATTTTTGTGTAGTTCAAAATTAAATCATCATAGAGAAAATTTTAAATATGTAGATTTAGAAGATTACGAATTTGACTACACAGAAAAATTTTTTGATAATGAAGGTAATACTATTGAAAATAATAAAGATTTTTATGAAAATCAAGGCGCTATTATGACAGTAAATAAAACTACTAGAGAAATTGTACCAAATGATTATTCAAGAGGAAAAGTTGCTAGATCAATCGCATATTTTGCTATAAAATACGATTGTATTGACAGCATAGAAAATATAATTTCTATTGATACTATGATAAAATGGTGTTTACAAGATCCAGTTGATAATGAAGAGTATTTTAAAAATATATTATGTTATAAACATCAAGGTAATTATAATCCATTTATAATTGATTCTGAGTTGATAATTTATTGTTTTTTAGATAAAATAAATATAGATGTTGACGAACTATTATCATTAAAAAAAACAAAAGATATAGATTATATGAAATCTATTGAATATTTAATTAAAGAAAATAAAAATCAGTATGAGGAAATATGTAGTCTAAATGAAAAAATTAAAAATTTAGAAAATGAAATAGTAGATTTAAATATTTTATAATTTATGTATTCATTAATAAAAAAATTGATATTTACTTAAAATAAATATCAATTATTATAATATAGTAAAATGAGCAAACAAAATGATAAATCATTAAATGACATAATAAAATTCCATTTAGATGAAAAAAATTATCAAGCTCGTATTGGAAAAAGTCAAAATGAACTTGAGGTTAGGTTTGCGACTAGAAATATAAAAAAAATATCAAAAATTGATTTTGATAATGTAATTAAAAAACTTAAATCATTAAATTACAACTGTAATAATGAGTTGGGTTTACATATATTAAAAATTCAAAATGAGTTTGAAGATCCAAAGACAGGAGAAATTAAATTATCAAATATTAGAACAGAAATTAATGGAATTTCTAATATTCAGGAATATTGTAGACTTAATTCTATTCAAAAGATAATTGAAAAAAATCCATATAAGACTGTTGTAAATTTTGTTTCAAAAATGTATGCAAAAGATGGTTCAAACAAACCTATTTATCCTATAAAAAATAATGATTTTAATTTAAAAATTTCATATCAAACAGAAATTCAAATACAAAATAATTCTAAAATAGCAAATAAGATTATAGAAAAATGGTCAGATTCTAAGAAATCATTTAGATACATGAATAGAATTACATTTGTACACCCTGATTTTCCTATAAAAATAGACTTAAGTGTTACTAAGTCCAGTAGTATAGGTGAAGATTATAAGCCTATATTAGCCTATAATTTTGAAGATTCTAATATATTAACGAATCCAGAAATATATGAAATAGAAATTGAGGTTTTAAATAATCAAGTTGGACCAAATACATTATTTAATGATGTTGATAAATTAGAAAGAATTTTAAAAAAATGTATAACACATGTGCTTTCTGGACTTCAAGGAACTAACTATCCTATAACCTACCCTGAACAAAGAGATGCTCAAGAAGAATATTTAAAATTAATTGGTAGGGATGTTAATAAATTAATTGGAAAAAATGGTAAATTAAAGATAAAAACAAATGATTTTTGTGGTCCTTCTTCATTTACATTACAAATGAAAAATATACAACCAATAAATGAAAACGATAATACTCCAAATATAAGAAATTATTATACAGTTACTGATAAAGCAGATGGAGAAAGAAAATTAATGTTTATTTCAAAAAATGGTAAAATTTATTTAATCAATACAAATATGGAAATTCAATTTACAGGTATAAAAGCAAAAGATAAAGAACAATATAATAGTTTATTAGATGGTGAACATATTCTTCACGATAAATTTGGTAATTATATTAATTTATATGCTGCTTTCGATATTTATTTTATTAAAGGAAATTCTGTTAGAGAATTATCTTTTGTTCCTTTAGATGAAACAGAAGACAAGGCCAAATATAGACTACCTTTACTAATATCTTACATAAATAAATTAGATTTTAAAGAAGGTAAAGGAATTAAAATAATCAATAAAGAGTTTATGATGGATTTACAAGGAGATAATATATTTGGATGTTGTAAACAAATATTAGAAAAGGTAGAAAAAGACTTATATGTGTACAATACAGATGGTTTGATATTTACTCCAATTGAGAATGGAGTAGGTGGAAATAAAAAAGGCAAAGCAAGTGATAATAAAAAGGTTACATGGGATTATTCATTTAAATGGAAACCACCTGAATTTAATACTATTGATTTTCTTGTAACCACAAAAAAATCCGAAAATAATGATGATTTTATAGGAAATATATTTGTAGATGGTAATGATTTAACAAACGAGAATAAGATAAAACAATATAAAGTTTTGGAATTGAGATGTGGTTTTAATGAAGACGATCATGGTTATATTAACCCAGTGAATGATGTTATAAATGATAACATTAAAAATAAAAGTTATTATGATAATGAAGAAAAATATAAACCAGTGCCTTTTTATCCGTCAAACCCGGCTGACAATGACGCTCATATATGTGAAATAAAACTAATAAATGATGATGCTGGAAACAAACAAATGACTACGGAAGAAGGAGAGGTTTTTACCGATAATACTATTGTAGAATTTAAATATGATATAACTAAACCAAAAAAAGAAAGATGGATTCCTATTAAAGTTAGATTTGATAAAACAGCAGAATATAGAAATGGTGGTAAAAATTATGGAAACGCATATCATGTAGCAAACAGTAATTGGTATAGTATACATAATCCTATTACTATTGAAATGTTAAAATCTGGAGAAAATATTCCAGAAAATATACAAGATGATGATGTATATTATAATCGTACTTCAAATAAAAATAATACACAAGCATTAAGAGACTTTCATAATATAGTTGTGAAAAGGAAAATAATTACAAGCGTGTCTAATAGAGGTGATACATTAATTGATTATGCTGTAGGAATGGGAGGTGATTTTCCAAAATGGATAAAGGCTAAACTATCATTTATTTTTGGTATAGATGTACATCCTGATAATATTGAGAATCGTGTACGAGGAGCATGTGCTAGATACTTAGATTACAGGAAAGATTTATCATCAATGCCATCAGCATTATTTGTTAGTGGTAATAGTGGACTTAATATAAAATCAGGAGAGGCAATATTTAGTGAAAAAGACAAGATGATTACAAAGGCCATATTCGGTGAAGGACATAAAAATGAAGCTAAATTAGGAAAAGGTGTTTTTAAACAATATGGTAAAGGCGTCGAAGGATTTCACATTAGTTCATGCCAATTTGCTTTACATTATTTCTTTGAACATAAAGATATGTTGACTAATTTTATGAGAAATTTATGTGAATGCACAAAGGTTAATGGTTATTTTATTGGAGGATGTTATGACGGTAATTTAATTTTTGAAAGATTAAAAAATAAAAAAAAAGGTGAAGGAATTACTTTAATGAACGAAGATAATAGCGAAAAAATATGGCAAATAAAAAAACAATATGACAATGATAAATTAAAAGATGACTATTCTAGCATTGGTCTTGCTATAGAAATATATCAAGAAACAATCAATAAACCCTTTAGAGAATATTTAGTTAATTTTAATTATTTAACTAGAATTATGGAAAATTATGGTTTTGTTCCTTTAGACGATGAGGACGCAAGAAAAATGGGTTTACCAAATGGAATGGGAAATTTTAGAGAATTATACGATCAACTAGAACAAGATGTTATAAGAAATAAAAGTATTAAAAAAGACATTAAACAATCATTATATATGTCTGAAAATGAGAAATATATATCATTTTTAAATAAATATTTTGTATTTAAAAAAATAAGGAATGTGGATGCTAAAAGTGTTAAAATTGAATTCGAAGAAGATGATATTGAAGAAGATCAAGAAGTTAATGATAAAAAATCAGAAAAAAAAGGACGAAAAATACGATTAGTAGAATAATAATAATAATAACAATCTAAAGTTAATATTATTATTAATATTATGAGCTACTATCAACTATTTACATGTAACAATAATATTTATCCAAGTAGATTAATTTGTAAATTTACTAATGATAATAATGAAAATACAATATTTATATCAAAAACATTACATTCTTATATTATGAATTCTAAAGAAAAAATAGATGACTATGAGAAATCATGGGATAAATATAAAAAATATGTAAATCCATATGAGTTTATTCATACAATTATTCCTAGTATAAAACAATCAATCGCAAAATTTAAACCATTATCAAGATCTTATTATAAATTTATTGAAATATCACAAATGTTAAAGTTACTTGATGATTATAATTATGAAAATATAAATTCTTTTCATCTTGCTGAAGGACCGGGTGGTTTTATTGAAGCATTATGTTATTTAAGAAAAAATCCCGATGATAAATATATTGGTATGACTTTGATTAATGATAGTGATGTAAATGTACCTGGATGGAAAAAAACTCAAAATTTTTTAAATAAAAATCCAAATGTTAGTATTGATTATGGTATTTCAAAAAATGGTGATTTATTAGATGCTAAAAATTTTGTATATGCTAATGAAAAATATAAAAATTCAATGAATATTATTACAGGTGATGGAGGTTTTGATTTTTCTATAGATTTCAATCAACAGGAATCAATATCATTTAAATTGATCTATGTTCAGATGTGTTATGCATTAATTATGCAGAAACACAGGGGACATTTTTTTCTAAAAATATTTGATTCTTTTTCTATGAATATTGTTCAAATGTTATATATGTTAAATAGTCTCTATGAGAAAGTTTATATTGTAAAACCAAATACTAGTAGATATGCTAATTCAGAAAGATATATTGTTTGTAAGTATTTTAAATTGACTGATTCATCACATTTATTTTACCCTTTATTAAATAATATTTCACAGATAAATAATTACGACTATATTACTAGTATTTATGATGAAAAATTAAACTATTATTTTTTAATCAAAATGGAAGAAATTAATTCGGTAATTGGACAACAACAAATAGAATATATTAATTCAACTATCGAATTAATAGAAAATAAAGATCCTGAAAAATTAAATAAACTCATGAAAACAAATATTCAAAAATGTGTGAATTGGTGTATAAAATATAAAATACCGCATATAAAAATCAATTCAGATTCATGTGATTATGAGGAACAAAAATTTATTTAACAACTTCTCTTGTTATTATAATAAATTTTTAAATAAAACAAGACTGGGTTGTAAAGTCCAATATTAGACTATATAAATATTTTGTGTACTTTGTTCCTTCTTTTTGTATTGTATCAGATATAAGCAAATCAATATTATTTTCTGTAAATCTAAATGGATTAACAAACAGTATCCGTAATGTTTTGTTGTAGTTACACATAACAATTTTTATTATTTTATCTATATGATTATTTTTCATTAACTTACAAAATGATGTAAACTTAAACTCTTTGTTACCTAACTTATAGGTAAATTTAATTCTAAAGTTTGAAATTAAATTTACATAAAATAAAAATGGAAATACAAAACATATTCCAAATTTATCTCCTTCTTGAAGATTAGGCCCATCATAATTATAATGTTGAGTTGAATCATAGTTTATCATTATAGAATTTGGATGATATGTTTCATTATATTTGTTTATATATTTAAATAAATGATCAAATACATAAAAATCGAGAGGTTTATTTAATTTAATATTTTTGTATCTTTTTCTTGTAACATATTTGTTATATCCGTGCGCCACTTCACTTTTTAATGCTTCACCGTGAGAATTAAAATAATAAGCATTATATTTATTATTTTTGTCTGGATAAATCAAACAACAAGTTGAATGAATACTGTATGTTAATTTGCCTGTTTTTTTAAAAGATTCATCATCAATTAAATAATCATGTAGGTCAAAGTAAACAAATATATTTTTATTTTGCTTAATATATTTATTTAAAGTATGTATAAAACTACCTTGTTTGTTTTCATAACCTTCATAATAACTACACCATAAATTTAATATATGTAAAGGAGAATTATATTTTAATTTTTTTTTAAATTCATCTTCCATATCATTTACATTAAATTTGTTTTTTAAATATGCTTTAAATAACAAATCGAAATAGATAGCGACATGAATTATTTCTATATTGGAATCCAAGTGTTGTTTTGCTAATTTATTAGATATTTTTGTAATATTGTTATCAAAACAAGCATTAGATATCTTATGTTTATTACCAGACTTTAACAATTTTTCCATAGAAATTTGTGTAGGATATTTAAAATCGTTTATTGACTTCATATTTCTTTTTTCATTTTAAGAAAGTATTAAAAAAGAAATCAATTTAAATTTTTAATGCATTTTTTCTTGTGTATAAATATTCTTATCGTTAAATTTTTTTTTCTGAAACTCAAGACAATCTTTAAACAATGTTTCAAACAACATACAATATTCTAATTTATTTTTTTTACATTCTTGAAATAAATCGTATTCTTTTTGGCAAACATTTTTATATTTTTTATCAATTATTGATAAAAAGAATTCTTCCATTATTATTATTATATAGTAATACGATTATATTTATATATAAAAAATATTATATATTATATATTCATGAAACCTTGGTTATCAAAAAATGATGAAAAAATGTTCTATAGGTATTTAAATAATAGTAGTGTTTATTTTGAATATGGATCAGGTGGAAGTACATATCAAGCAAGTATTAGAAATAATATAGTAAAAATATATTCTGTAGAAAGTGACATAACATGGCAAAATAAACTAAGATACGCACTTACGAATAATAAAGATGATCATAACTATTGCTTATGGAAAAATAAACAAAAACATGTAATTAATAATTCAAATATTAAATTTATATTTAACGAAATGAATACGCGCCCAAATAATTTTGGTTATCCAGGAAAAAATGCTAGTGATACACAAAAAAAAAATTATAGTAATCATATAATAAATTTAAATAAAGAACAACAAAGTAGTATAGATTTTGTTTTTATTGATGGTAGGTTTCGTGTTGCCTGTTGTTTAAAATGTTATGATATAATAAAGAATAATTGTTTAATTGCTTTCGACGACTTTTTAAATAGACCGCAATACCATATAGTATTAGAATATTTTGATATTATAGAAAAAACAATAGATAATAGAATGGTTATTCTTAAAAAGAAAGCAAATGTTAATATCTCAAAAGAAGTTATTGAAAAATATGAATTAATAGCATTTTAAAGGCTTAATATTATTATATCTAATATATTATAATAATGTTATATTTATACACTTTTTGTTGTGATATTGGTAAACATAGTAAATCAGATTTAACTAGAATTCTAAATCTATTAATGAATTCAATTCATAAACATATTCCTAGATATAAATTACTATGTTTTACAAATTTTAGAAATCTATTAAGTAAAGTAATATCTAAAAAATATAATATTGAATATAGAGATTATTATGACAAACAAAAAATAAAATTATACAATGATAAATGGTTGAATTTATCATTTAATAAAATTAATATTTACAAAGACCTTTATGATGAATGTAACATTGATTTTTGTTGGATTGATTTAGATACAGTTATTTGTCAAGATATTAGTTATGTAAATGATTTGCCGAATATATTTATTGAAATTGGAGGTACTTGTTTAAAAAAAAATATATTATTTTCTAATAATTCATCTATAACTGTTCCAAGAAATAGATATATTCAAGGAAATTTCTGGAAATTAAATATTAATTTATGTAATACTTTAATGAAAACATTATATAACATTAATGAAAAAAAATTAAAATTAAATTTTGATTTACAAGATTTATTTAATTATCATATTTATATTGAAAGTAATGAAAATTATAAAAATGTAAATGTTCTTGGAAATAATATTAAAACAGATACAATAAATGGTCTAGCTGTATGGAGTGAAATTGGAAATACTCATGCTACTGAATCAGGATTAAATAAATTATACTTAGATAATTATAAATTAAAAAGTAAGTTATATCCAAATAAAGATATTCATATTTTGTCTTTTACATTTGATACAATAAAGAGGTTATATCATTTAAAAAATTTTAAACAATTATTTATGTGTTAACTTATTTCTTTGTAAAGCACATAGGAATACATTTAGTTTTTCTTCCTGTTCCACCTTTGTATATTGTATGATGTATTTGTGGTTTTTGATATTTGGATTTTTGAGTAAATGGAGCATCGGGTCTACCGCTATAGGCGTATGAATTAGGAAGAGCATTTCCTAATCCAAAATTACCTTTGTCGGAATTGGAAGCATATTTATTTATTTCATTTAATTTTAATCTAGCAATTCTTGAGCTTGAATCTACTGCTCCTTGAACAGAGAATTGTTTATTATTTGGTTTATATATAGTTTTTTTACAATTTACATTTGAAGGACAACAATTTGCATCGTACTCGTTATTAATAGATGAACTTGTGCTATTTTGAAAATTATAACTTTTCTGCTTAAATGTTTTACATCTATTTTGAAGATAAGAGAAATTTGTTTGAAAATATTTAGGTAATGCTGGATTTTCATTTACAGTTGTTTTGGTTCTTGTTAGTTTTTTTGCCTTAGAAGGAGGATCAGCTAGGTTTAAACATGTGATATTAGCATCAATATGATTTACATTATTCTCGTAATAATTCTTTAAATCATCTTTATCTCCATTTGAATTAACTACATTAAATTTCCCAACTTTATTTTCGTTTTTAATTCTACCGAGATTAAAATCTGTAACCATACTAACAGATCCATTACAATCACATTGTAATTGATAAGGTCTTACAATATATCCTCCAGGTTTGTCTACATAGTGAATTAATCTTTTATTATTATAAGTTTGTTTATCATTTATCTCTCCATATTGATGTCTCCAATGTTTTAAAGGTCTAGCTCTAAAAGCATTAGGATCATCAGTACTATTTTCACTACGATTGTAATATGCTAAATGATACATTTTATTGTAATCTGCTCTGTAGTTTCCAACAAAAAGTGCTTTTGTTTTAGGTTGATCATAACTAAATCCTTTAGAGTTGGCACCAGTTCTGTTTTTTGCATTTTTGTTGTCTATACTTTGTAAATTTAATGGAATAGAAGACTTTGTACAAGACATTATATATATTATATATAATATTATAGAAAATAAAACCTTATTATATATTAATGATAGATCGTATATTAAGTTTTTTATTTGTTGCAACAATCATTATTTTATTCATACTATCTTATTTAGAAGTTCCTATAGTAGAAGGATTAGATAATGGGTCTAGACAATTAGGAAAAGTAGAAGTAAAGGTAGATCAATTAACAAAAAAAGTAAATGATCTTTTAAGTGTTGTGAAAGGCACTGATATGGAAAAAATAAAACAATATAAAGTATTAGATGAAATGAATATACAGGTAAAGGAAAATAAAGAGAATATTGAAAAATTAGCTAATAGTTCACCGGAAGCAGATATAGCAAATTCTGCTTAATTTTAGTATATTATTTTACATTATTAAATTAAAATTAGCATTTAATTTAATAATATATATTATATATAGTAATCATGAGTGATTTTTTCGATAATATTAAAAAAGGTGACATGAGCTCAATTATGGGAAAACCATATCCTTATAAAGATAATGTAAAAACAAATAATCAAATGGGAATGAATTCCAAGGGTAGTCTTAGACAATTAGGAAGGAATGTTGATGGTATGATAGCCTATACAGGATTTTTAGTAAATGGCAAAGGAGCATCGCATTCCGGAGATGCAGGTGGTAATGCTTATTTATTAGATACAGGAGCCAAATGTAAACATACTGATGGATCAGAGGCAAAAAGACAAATTTATGTAAATAATCAAGTTACACTTCCTCCAGGAGGATTAATTCCTGGTGTTATTGAAGATTCGTTAAAAGTAGCAAAAGGTCCAATGGGTTTATTTGGTTCTTTTTTAGGACCTAATCCACAAACATGCAGAACAGTTACCGTG
>MDSY01154693.1_pt1 | contig 10172 bp, 7 predicted proteins | sample 811131 | NCBI WGS metagenome assembly MDSY01 (sample SAMN05326643, study PRJNA326480) | marine metagenome | isolation source: seawater | place: Atlantic Ocean: South West | collected 2010
ACTAAATACACTGCCTGTGACAGAATCACAGCTCTCTGCTATTATCTCTGAAGCAAACTATGCATTTCGTTTGAATATGTTTATGTTTGAAGAGTTAGATGGCAATGCATTCAAATCCACATTAGCTTACATATGTGGTATAATTAAAGGAAAAACTGATGCCACTACCTAAGATTAATTCACCAACCTATGAGTTGGTGTTGCCTTCGTCTAATAAAAAGATTAGATATAGACCATTTTTAGTTAAAGAAGAAAAGATTCTTGTCATTGCTATGGAAAGTAATGATATGAAAGATATTGCTCGTGCTATTAAACAGGTATTAAATGCTTGTATTTTGACAAGAGGTATTAAGATTGATAAGTTATCTACATTTGATATTGAGTATTTGTTTCTTCATGTTAGAGGTAAGTCTGTTGGTGAGTCTGTAGAGGTACAAGTCCTATGTCCTGATGACGGTGAAACAAAGGTTCCTGTTACTGTTAATCTTGATGAGATACAGATTAGGAAAGATCCAGAGCATACTAAAGATATTGTATTAGATGACAAGTTGAAGTTACGAATGAAGTATCCTTCATTAGATGAATTTATTAGTCAGAACTTTAATGTGGAGAATGTAGGATTTGATGAGTCATTTGATATGATTGCTAGTTGTGTTGATATGATTTACAGTGAGGAAGAGAGTTGGGGTTCTAATGACTGTACTAAGGAGGAAATGATTGCTTTCTTAGAGCAACTTGGGTCTAAGCAATTCAAAGATATTGAGAAGTTCTTTGTGACAATGCCTAAGATGTATCATGAGTTAAAGGTGACAAATCCTAAAACTAAAGTTGAAAATACTATTAAATTGGAGGGACTGGCCGCTTTTTTCAACTAGGGATGCTTCATGCTGATCTTGTATCATACTACAAGATTAATTTTGCCCTCATGCAGCATCATAAATATAGCTTAAGTGACCTTGAAAATATGATCCCGTGGGAACGGGATGTATATCTTAGTTTATTACGACAATATATTGAAGAGGAAAACATTAAAGCACAAAATAAATAATGGATTTACCAGTTCCAGATGGGCAACAAAAAGATAAATCTTTTGCTAGTCATTCTACGATGTCTAAGTCGTTTGGCTTGCAAAGGAAGACTCTGGTACGAGTTATTGGTTTAGAGAAGAAAGTAGCAGCGATTGAGAAAGATAATGTTCAGTTGATGGATGATTATAAGGATATTACCAATAGTATTAAGACTATTAATGATAATCTTAGAGGTATACAGCAAGTATTGCAGGATGATCTTGTAGCTGATCAGGACGCTGCTGATCAAGCTAATGCGGATAATAAGAGAGCTGCTGATTATAAGAAAAAAACTAAGAAAGAAGCAGGTCTTGAGAAAGCCATACTGGGTAACTTTCAAAAACCTTTATCTAAGTTAACAGGTAAGGTTCAAAATATATTTGGACAGTTTTTTAAAGCATTGGGATTGATATTTAGTGCATGGTTGTTGGATAAGGGTATTAAGTTGTTAGATGCCTTTAAGAAAGATCCAGAACGGTTTGAGAAGATAAAGAATGAAGTGTTGAAAGTATTGGGAATTGGTGGCGGTATAATGCTGGCAATAACTGCAGGAATTGGTCTTATAATTGCGAGTATGGGTGGTTTGATAGCAAGTATAGTATTCAGTATACCTGGATTATTAGCAACCTTAGGAAATCCTATTGTATGGCTGGGTGTTGCAGCAGTATTGGGTAGGTATCTTCAGATGAGTAGTAATACAGAAAAAGCCGTGATGGAGAATGCTGAAGTTAATGGTATAGCAGATACAATTGCTGAATTGGAATTGGCAAAGGAAGGTGATAAAGCGATGATCGAAAAGTATAATATGCCAACAGGACCGAATTGGTTAGTTGGTAGAAATGCTGAGATTCAGAAGCAAATAGATGCATTACTAATGGGTTATCATGGTACTGGTGATCTTAAGTATAGAGAGATGGGATTGAAGAACTTTGTTCCTCGTGTTCCATTTTTAAATGATCAATATTTACAAGATACTGATATGTTTAAGCAGTTAGTGAAAAGGGCTAACGAGACAAATATGAGTCAAGATGATTTACAGCAGGTTCTTCAGCTTATTCAAGCATATAGAGCATTATCTAGAGATAAGCTTAAAGCTCAACAATTAAACCTAGAAATATATAATCCCCAAGAAGATAGGACTGATGTTGCTATTAGGAATGATTTGGAAGAAGTGACGAATAATATTAATACCAATGAAAAAATTATCTCAACTATACTTGAGAATGAGAAGATTGCGAAGTTGGATAGTGAGTTGAGAGTAATGATGTTGGGTGATGATTCTGATGGTGTAATGAATCCTGCTAACATCAATGCAATGGCTGATCTTATGATGGTATTATTTCCAAAAGCATTACCTAGTAATTTTAGTGAGAAAATTGATAATACTAGATTATTTGATCAAGAGAGTGATAATACGATTTTGGGTAAACAAAGTAATAGTAGTACTTCTGGTGATTCTAATTCTTTGGTAGCTCATAATCATGGAACTGATGGTAGTATATCACATGTTTCAACAAACACTAATCAAAATGATTCTGTTACATTAGCGTCACAACCTTTTAAGAAGGGTAATACTACTAAGGTTGAGGTACATCCAATTGCAGGAGAAAATAATGAGGGTGGTATTGTTAAGGGTGATGGTATTTTGACAGAGATTGATTCTTTTGCTTTAGTTAATCCATTGAATACAAGGTATACTGACATGTATGGTGCAGTCTATGGATAAGAATAAATTTATACCATTTAAGGAGACTTTTAACCACATATCCTTTGGGATGAGAGCAGTAGCACAGACTTCTGCTGGAATTAAAGGTGCGTTAAAGGATAGACTTAAGGCAAAGAATACTCAAATTAGAAAAGAGAGACTCAATGCTCATAGAATGTTGCAGAAGCAGAAGCGAGACGATCAAGAAACAGTTATAGAGGCAGGTGCAGGTAAACCTAATATTAATAAGAAAAATCCTATTGCGAAGAGAATGAGTAACTTCTGGGAAGGTCTAATGACTATTTTTGGAAGTGTTATTGGGGCGTGGTTAATTAATAAGTTACCTGAAATCATAGAGATGATACAGGATTTTTGGAAGAGAATATCTACTGTTATTGAAGCTGTTAAGAATATATGGACTTCTGTAGTTGATGTCACCCTGCAAATTGGTGATGTACTTAAAGCTTTTGTTGATGATCTTGTTAATTTTAATTTCTTTAGCGAAGAAAGTAAGTTAAAAGCAGAATTAAAGGAATTGGATTCGACAATGAGTGATGCTAATAAGACATGGGATAAGAGTATAAAAGATATTAAACATGCGATGTGGAATTTTGGTCAAAAAGGGGATCAAGTTAGAGAGGAATCAAAGAGTAATGCTGGTTCAACACAGAGTTCAGATAAAACTTATTGGGGTGAAGGTTATGATGGATGGTCACTTGATAGGATTAATTCTGATGGGTTTGAGAATTCAGGATCATGGGAGATACCAGTCTTCGGAAGAAATAGTGGAACACCATATGAACCTCTGACAGTAACAAGACCAGGACCATTTGGTATGGGTAATGACAATAAAGTTGCTGGTATATTAGTTGATAGTGATGGTAATTTTAGAGTTAAATGGAAGGGAGCAGCAGGTTCAACCTTTGGTGCTCCTACTCTATTAGAGACTAAGAATGGTGAGGTTGTATGGTATGATAAAAATATTCCAGATATTCTGAGAGCAGATGGATCAGAGTCACCACTAACTGAGAAGGAAAAGGAACTGTGGTTGAATACGATTAGGCAATCTATTGACGCTTATATGGAGAAGAATCCTAAGCGGATAGAATTAAAACCTATTGAGGAACCTAAAGGTCAGGGTGGTACTCGTATTAAAACAACTAATTTCTTTGCTATGTCAGAGAATAGAGTTATTGGATATACTGGTGGTGCATTAGGACATCCTGGTTCTGGATCTTCTACAGGTGAGCATTTACATGTTGAGGCAGGTGGTGGAACTGGAGAATGGTTGGGTGTTGATAGATATATGTCTGCTGATGCAGCATTTGATGATATTTTAGTTGCTGGAAAACCGTTAAGTGCTTACACAAGCAATTCTCCTCCTGGACCTAGGAAGCATCCAGTTACAGGTGAAGATTCATACCATAAGGGATATGACTTTGCTATGCCAGCAGGTTTACCAATTACTTTAAGAGAAGGTAGTGATTTAAGATTCAGAGACTATGATCCAGGAAGGTTTGATCCTAGTGGACATGGATATAATGTCGTGGTTGATAATATAAAGACTGGTGAGTCTTATATACTATCACATTTAAGTGGTGGTCCTGATCCAATTACTAAGGCTAAAAAGCAGTTAACTTCTGCAAATGTCGGACAAATACCAACACTTACTATAGATGATGAAGAAGGTGAAACTATCATTGTGCCAGTACCAATAAATAGTTTGACAACAACACCTCCACCTACAAGGACTGTTAATAGCGTTGCTATGAGCTCTTCTTCAGGTAGTGGAGATGTTCTAAGTCGATTTAGAAGCTATAACAGTAACTGGACATGAGTGAAGTTACCGCAGCATCCCAACCGTCAGAATATAATGATATATTCATTTATCCTGTAAATGGTAGTGAGGAATCTAGAATAAACATTAAAGCTGGAGTTGTAGAGTTTCAGTATTTTGAAGATCTACATTCACCTTGCTATACTGCTTTAATGCAGGTTGTAAATGATGGTGGTAATATAGGAGGAGTACCATCACTTTATAACAATTTACCTATTAGGGGTGGAGAGAAAGTAACTGTACATATTACAACTCCTTGGGAAAAATCTTCAGGAAAAACTCCTGGAGTATTTGAATTAACATTTTATGTTAATAGTGTTAGAAACTATCTACAAACAAAACAAATTGAATCTTTTACATTGGATTTGGTATCTAAAGAAGCTCTTTTAAATTTAAGAAAACGAATTACTAAGAAGTATAAGGATAAGAGGATTGATGAGGTTGTTAAGGTGTTAATGGAAGCAGTTGAAACTGAAGAACCAGAGATAGAAAAGACCCAGAATACTTATAATTTTATTGGCAATTTAAGGAAACCTTTTACTATTGCTCCACTATTAGCAGTAAGGGGTATTCCTGAGGGTGCTACTAGTAAAGAGGCTGGTTATTTCTTTTGGCAGACTAGAACTGGTATGAAGTTTAAGTCTATTAAGAAAATGATTGATGATGGTACTCCATTTAAGTATGGATATTATCTTGCTATGGATAATGTTAATGATGAGAAGTCTAAGTGGACAACGATATTAACATATACTGTTGATAATAATAATATTGCCGATAATGCTGCTGCTGGTGAGTATTCAACCTATAGAATATATTGGAATCCTCATACATTTGAGTTTACTGAGCCTGATAGGTCATTGTTTAAGCCAGAGCAAGAAAGTTTAGGTACAGAAGATATAGAACATGCAGAGGTAATTGATCCAGAACAGATAACTAAACCAGAATTTGCACACAGAATAGTAAGTGGGGTGTATAATGTAGGATGCCTAAACAAAGAGGTTAACACCGATGTGAATATGGATCAATTGGAAGATGTATCACAGGCAATATCAAGATATAAGTCTATCTTTCACCAATCTTTGTCTATGACAGTTCCTGTTAATGTAGAGTTACAAGCTGGTGATGTTATTAAGTGTTATTTTCCAAGGGTTAGTGCTGGTGATGAACCAGCAGATTACTCTCAAAGTGGTCTATATATTATCAAGGAGTTAACTCATTTCTTTGACCCTAAACAGTCTTACACAGCAATGAGAATTGTTAGAGACACCTCAGGAGATTAACCTATGACAACTAAAGTTCCCGATCACGATCTAAATCACGAATCTTATATTGATCCTAAGGATCATAAAGAACATGTCAATCATGGCATGATTGAGTACACAGAGGCAGATTTAGAAATGCACAACGATGCTTTTCATGCTCACGAAGAGAATGAAGAGAATCCAGGTGGTGCTAAGATCAATGACTGGCATACACGCCATGAGGATCAGCACTTAGAAGTTTATTGTGATAATCACCCAGATTCTCTGGAATGTAGAGTGTATGACGACTAATGAGTATAGAAGAAACCCTCTTTTCTCCATCAGGTTTTTTAGGTAGAGACGGATTCCGTTGGTGGATCGGTCAAATTGCACCTAGAGTAGATCAAGCTGATCAAATAAATGATGGAGAGGGATGGGGGCAGAGATATAAAGTTAGGATAATGGGATATCATCCGTTTAACACGGAAGATATTTCTAATGATGAGTTACCATTTGCTATCTGCATAATTCCAACTACAGCAGGTAGCGGTGGTGCTAACTATGCAACATCGACCATGCTTCAGCAGGGTGATGTTGTTTTTGGTTTTTTCTTAGATGGTGATCAAGGGCAGGTTCCTGCAATTCTTGGTCATTTTGCTAGAACACAGGCAGTTGAAGATACTTTAGGTTTTGAGGAACCATTCAAACCTTTTAGTGCATTTACTGATGAGACTCCTGAGAGAGAAAGAATTGTTAATGAGCAACATAACGAACAGAATAATACCACACAGAAAACTAATCTTAGTTCTGATAAAGGAGAATTTGTAGATCAGAGAGGTGCAGGCCGAAAAGTTATTCCTCCTGATACATGTAACTCTTTTGGTATATCACGGATGGCTCTAGCAGTGGAGACACTAGCAGAAAGAGTAGAGGAGTTGTCATTAACAGGTTCAAAGTTAGAGGTTGAGATTGCTGCTGTTGGAGAACAAATTGAAACTATGGCCAACGGATTCGTAGGCCGAATGATGGATGCTAGTTTTGACTGGTTGGAACCACAATTACAGAAGGGTTTAGATAAGGTATATGACGAGACCTTCGGAAAAGTATTTGCACAGTTAGGTGATACTCCACAAGCATATGCATCTGCTCATGCTGCTGGTGTTGCATCTCAGGTAGGAGAAGTTACCAATATAAAGAATGCGGAGAATGCTCTATCATGTGTTGCTAATAAGGTAGTAGAAGGATTAAGAGGTACTGTATCTGATATGCTGAAGGATCTTCTCGCTTCAGGTCTTGGTATAGCAGGATGTATAGGTGCTAACTTTGCTGCTAAGTTTTTGAATAATATGGTTGATGGTATTGAAGATGCTATGAGAAGTCCCTTAAGTGGACTTAGTAATCTATTGGATAAAGGTGTTAATATAGCTGATTTCTTAAGAAGTTCTTCATTCCTAATAGAAGATTTCTCTGGTTTCTTAGATTGTAACCAGACTAATGATACTAAGTGTCCTCCATCTAAAAAATATGAGATTGCTGGTGGTTTAATGGAGAAGGGTGCTGATCCTCACCAATATGTTATAGAGAAGATGCAAGAGACTACTAAAGGTGGATTAGCTGGTGCTCTTGGATCTTTATCAGGTGGACTTGCTGATGTTACTGGTGCTCTTGATAGTGTTACTGGTGTATTAAAGAATCCTACTAGCTTACTAACTGGTAGTTTAGGTGGTTTAGGATTAGATAAGCTTGTACCACCAGGAGTAAGCAAGACTTTAGGTTCTGTTGGTAGAATATCTGGATTAATGGATGAACTAAGTGGTGGTGGATCATGTCTTGGTGGTAAGAGAAATTGTGGTAATCCTAAGGTAGAGATATTTGGTGGTGGAGGAATAGGTGGTATAGGTCAGGTTGTTATGGGTAAATTTATTGACAATACAAAAGGTTTAAGAACATTAACTGATACTGTTAGTAGGACTGCTAGTATTATTGGAGTTGACTTAAAGGTTCCTGGTAGAAATTATAAGTATCCTCCTGCTATTAGATTTGCTGATAAGTGTGGTATTGGACATGGTGCTCATGGTCATGCTATTATAGATCCTGAGAAAGGAACTATAACTGCTATTGTTGTAGACACTGGTGGAACAGGTTATCCTGTTATTACTGATCCTCCTACTAATGTTGGTCTTACTACAGTATTTGTAGAGAATGGTGGAACTGGATATACTCCAGGTGATCAAATTGATGAAACTGTATTTGTTTATCCAACAGGTCTTCCTGATGTTGAGACTGGAACACCAGCACCACCAGCACCAGGTCAAGTTGTTCCAACTGATGAGACTTTAATACCAGATCCATATACTGAATTAGTTGAACCAACACAGAGAATAGCATTGCAAAATGTCTCTGGTAGTCCAATATTTGATGTTCAGGTTGATCCTGAGACTGGTGCTATTAATGCAGTTAGGGTTCTAAATACCCTTAGATTCGAGACCCCACCTGTGCTTAAGATTATTAGTGATCAAGGACATGGTGCTGTACTTAGACCTGTATTTGGTGAATTACCACCTGCTGCACAACAAGAACCTCTTACTGTTATAGACTGTGTAGGTAAATGACAAATCCATCCGCAACAACTTGGGCAAGAAGATATATTGACGCACGAGGATCTCATTTTCGTATCGAGTCAGGCAGCCCACTAATAGGTAAGGATGGTCCTGAGACTGTTAAAATATATGCTATTAATGATAATGAGGAAGTATTTCTAATTACGCATGGTCATGGAACTGGATTGGCCAGAATAGATTGTGATAAGTCTATACAAATAAGAGCAGGAGATTCTAATGATCCTAATAATATCGATATTAGAATAAGTGCTGCTACTGGAGATATTACTATTAATGCTGATAGAGGTAGACTTCGTTTAGGTGCTCAGAATATTTCTATAACTGCCGAGCAAGATGTTGATATTGAAGCAAAGAGGAACTTAAACCTGAAGTCTAGTTCTGGTCGTGTGTTTATGAAAGGAAATACACTTCAGTGTGTAGGTAAGAGAGGTAATCTTGTACCTGAGTCATGGGGTTCTAAAGTTTGTAGGAATAGTTTTATACCTAAAGAAACTGTTGCTGCGACATTCGATCCTAAATCTCAAGCAGTAGCTCAAGGTGGTGCTCCTGGTTCATTTGATCATGTTGGTGAAGCATTAAAAGGACAAGGTGTATCTCTTGACCAAATTCCTGGTGTTACTGCAAGATCTGGAGGAACTAAAGCAGTTGAAAAAGCAATTGAAGTTGCTGGATTGAATGAACTCAATCCTTTACAGAGATTATCTAATTTTGCAGGTGACTTACCCATTGATACACCAGTTAAAGATGTATTGGGTAAGTTAGGTGCTGGTGATCTTTTGGATAAAGTCACTGCATTGGGTGATGATCCAATTAGTGCTGCAATGGGTATGGCAGGTCTACCAGCTAACATACCTGGATCTACAACTATATCTGGTCTTGCAAATAAAGTTTTGGCTAAGTCACCTATTGGTAGTGCAATGGATGTTGTTAAGGGTATTGGTGGTAAAGTATTAACAGGTAACATAAGTAACTTAACAAGTGGTGCAATGTCTGCTTTAGGTGTTGCTAAGGGTGGTTCTGCTCTTACTGGACTTAGTGATGTTATTGGTACTGGTAGTGTTGCTAAAGGTGTTCAGTCTACTGTTAGTAACATGACCAGTGATGCACTAGCATCATTACCTGTTAAGAAACCAATTCAACTTCTAGAGAAATTAGATACACAGCAGATAGAGGACTTAAGTAACTCTACTGCAATGTACATGAAGAAACTGGAAGCAAATATTCTTCAAGCAGCAAACACACCTAATGCATTGAAGAAGATTGATAAAGCTTTGGGTACTGATATTAAGCAGACTCTTCTCCAAGGTGAAACTCTCTTAGATGATGCAGAGAAGTCATTAGAAAAATTCGCTAACAACTTTAAGTTAACTTAATGGCAGAATCTAATCCAAATTCATTTAATTGTGACGCTAAGGTTGATGTAGCGAACAAACCCTATAAGGTTGGTGATGACACCAATTATTATAGGAGTCCTAGTATATTCTCAGGTTTTATTGACATACAGGGAATACCATCACGCCCTACTGATGTTGAGGTTACTAATGGTGACATTAGGATCTATACTGGCAATGTATTAGTCAGACCTGGTATTACTACAGTACAAGAACTACAGGTAGAGAAGGAATTGTATGTCTGTAATGATACAGACTTAATGTCTAATCTACATGTTGAGGGTACTAGTCACCTTGAAGGTAATGTAAC
>MDSY01070214.1_pt1 | contig 10169 bp, 7 predicted proteins | sample 811131 | NCBI WGS metagenome assembly MDSY01 (sample SAMN05326643, study PRJNA326480) | marine metagenome | isolation source: seawater | place: Atlantic Ocean: South West | collected 2010
AGTTTTTTTTAATTGGGCTTTCAGTAATAATGTGAGTCATTTAATAGTGTCCTTGTTCACTCTGAATCGCCTGTACTTTCCTTGAGTTTCGATATATGGCCATAAATAAATAGACGTTGTATGGGCACAATAACAATTGAGAAATAAAAAATAATGGTGATTTTAGCTACAGGTAAAGGTTTAAATTTTTCTCCAATTATACATAGACAAGGAAAAAACTTCAGTAATAAAAAACGGGTATCAGTTATGAAAGAGAAAACATTAAATACAATTGAAGTTGAGGATGAATGTCATCAATTTCTTATACGCTTTATGTAGTTATCAACAATTAAAAATTAATCTTTAATAAAGTAATCATCCATATACATGTAATACAAAATAGTAAGTGTGCAAGTGTTCTGTTAAAATTAAATCATAGAATGTCAATGATTAGTGTTGTAAATGAATTGTCGTGGTTTTACTTTAATTGAACTTACTTTAGTTATCGTCATATTAGGTGTTTTAGCAACAGTAGTGGCACCAAAATTTATCGATATCACTGATGATGCACAATTGAAGACCTTACTAACGATGAAAGGCGCGATTAAATCTGCAGAAACTTTAGTCGCGTTAGACATCACACTTAACCCAGAAAGGTTAGAGAGGTTAAATAATAACAACGATGGTTTTACGTTGGATAATGGTCAACGCATTATTGTAAGAGGCAAGTTGCCGGATGGGCGTTGGAACAATACTTTTAGATATCTTGTCAACTTTGAAAGTATTGAACAAGTTCAGCGTAATGGTTGTGATAGTTCCACCGCAACCTGGTGTGTTACGCAAAGAGGCGGGAATTGGTTTAATAGCAGGGGTTACCCTGGCACTCAAGGAAGAGGCTTTGTTATTTATCCTCAAGGTAAAGACGTTGTTGATGATAGTTGTTATGTATTCTATTTGAATCAAAATAATACAGCAACTCCTGCTGTAGTCTTGCCTTCTATCGTTGCTCATAATTTCACCGATTGTTAATTTGCAGCGCTATGTATTTGAATGCAATTATTACAAAGTCATATTCAATCCTCTATTACTCACTTAGATTAAAACCTTTGTTTCATGAATATATCAATATAATTCACTGCATAGGTTCGAATATACCCAAGAGTAAGTAACTTTGATAGAATAGTAGGAAATTAAAGGAGAGCACTTTTATGCCAAATTATGTTGTAGGCCACAAAATACCTGATTCAGACTCTATTTGTTCAGCTATTGCACTATCGTATTTAAAAACTACTTTAGGTGAAGCTACTGTTCCAGCTCGCTTAGGTAAATTAACACCTGAAACACACTTTATATTAGATAAATTTGGTTTTGAACAACCAGAACTTAAAACTAGCTTTGCTGGGGAAGGGGTTTATATTGTTGATCATAGCGATATTGAATTAGCCCCAGATGATATAGATGAAGCAACTATTTTAGGCATTATTGATCATCATAAATTGGGTGACTTAACAACTTCAACGCCACTTGAAATATGGGTGAGACCAGTTGGTTGTACAAATACCATTATTAAAATGATGTATGATTTTTATGATGTTCAAATCCCTAAAAATATTGCCGGTGCCATGCTGTGTGCTATTTTGAGTGATACGGTCATTTTTAAATCGCCTACTTGTACTACAGCTGATAAAAAGTGTGTTGAAGCACTTGCAGAAATCGCTGGTATAGAGGATTACAAATCCCTTGGTATGGAGATGTTTAAAGTTAAATCTGCAGTTGAAGGTACACCGATTCGAGATTTAGTAAAACGCGATTTTAAAGATTTTAACATGAACGGTAATAAAGTTGGTATTGGCCAGCTCGAAGTAATAGATTTATCAGTATTTGACGATATAAAAAGTGAACTATATGCCGACATTGCTAAGCTTAAAGCCGAAGGTGAACGTCATAGTGTATTTTTACTGTTAACTGATATTATGCAAGAAGGCTCAGAGCTTTTAGTTGCCAGTGATAGTGACACCCTAGCTGAACAAGCCTTTGGCGTAGCACCTGTTGATGGGAAGGCTTGGTTAGACGGAGTATTAAGTCGGAAAAAGCAAGTAGTACCTCCTCTTCAAGGTGTTTTTGCCTAGTTAACTATGGCAATTTAGTTGATGTACAAGTTAAAAAAAACCCAGCAATTGCTGGGTTTTTTATGTTAACGCTGGTTATACACGTTCAAATATTGTTGCAATACCTTGACCTAGTCCTACACACATAGTCGCTAAACCTATGTTAACATCTTGGCCTTCCATTAGGTTAATAAGCGTCCCTGAAATCCGAGAGCCTGAACAACCTAACGGGTGTCCGAGTGCTATAGCCCCACCATTTAAGTTGATTTGATCCATTTTATCTTCAACATTCAGGGCTCTAACACAGGATAATGCCTGTGCTGCAAAAGCTTCGTTAAACTCAAATAGCTCGATGTCAGCCATAGTTAAGCCTGCGCGCTTTAATGCTTTATTTGAGGCAGGTACAGGACCATAACCCATCGTTGCAGGATCACAGCCAGCAACGCCCATACCCCGAATTTTTACACGTGGTGTTAATCCAAGTTGCTTTGCCTTTTCAGCTGACATAACAAGCATAGCTGAAGCACCATCTGACAAGGCTGATGAGGTACCTGCGGTAACCGTGCCGTTGGCAGGATCAAAAACAGGTCTCAAATTAGAGAGGCTTTCAGCCGTAGTTTCAGGTCGAATAACTTCGTCATGCTCAACCAAGGTTAATGCGCCAGTTGCATCATGCCCTTGTGTAGGAACAATTTCATTATCCCAACGGCCAGCTAGTTGTGCTTCATAAGCTTTTTGATGCGAACGCGCACCAAAAGCATCTTGCATTTCACGTGAGATACCATGTTGTTTGCCTAAGAGCTCAGCTGTTAAGCCCATGTTACCAGAGGCTAATGCTATATTTTTATTAAGGGCGGGATCAAAATCGACATCGTACATCATAGGAACATGACCCATGTGCTCAACGCCACCGATAAGAAAAACATCGCCTTGACCAGTCATAATACTCGTACTTGCTTGATGCAGTGCTTCCATAGAAGAACCACAAAGCCTATTTACAGTGACACCACCAATTGATTTTGGTAATCCAGCCAATAAAGAGGCGTTACGAGCAATGTTAAAGCCTTGTTCTTTAGTTTGTTTAACACAGCCCCAAATAACATCTTCTATGTCTTCAGGGTCTAGGGAGGGGTTTCTTACTAGTATTTGTTTCATTAAGTGTGCAGATAAAGCCTCGGCTCGTACATTACGAAAAACACCGGCTTTAGAGCGGCCCATAGGGGTTCTTATGCAGTCTACAATTACAACTTCATTCATGTTATTCTCCTCGGCTTAAGCTGTTTTAACGTCAGTGTTGAAATAAGATTTACCTGATTGGGCCATCACTCTGAGGCCAGCAGTGACCTGATAAATTTCACCTAAGTGAGCGTATTTATCGGCCATTTCAATAAACTTATTCAAGCCAATTGTCTCTAAATAGCGAATAGCTCCTCCTCTGAACGGTGGGAAGCCAATACCATAAATTAAACCCATATCTGCTTCAGCCGCGGTATCTACAACACCTTCTTCTAAACAACGAATTACCTCATTGACCATAGGTATCATTAATCGTGCAATAATTTCATCACTGCTAAAATCTTGTCTTTCAGCACTGTGTTGGCTGAGTAGTTCATAAGCAGCAGTGGCAGCTACTTTGGTTGGACGACCACGCTTGTCTTTTATGTGATCATAAAAGCCTTTACCATTTTTTTGACCAAATCGATCTTTCTGGTAAAGCGTACTAACAGGATCGTTGTCAATTTTACTCATTCGGGTAGGGAAGCCGGCAGACATTACACCAGTACAATGGTCGGCAGTATCAATACCCACCACGTCAAGTAAATAAGCAGGACCCATTGGCCAACCAAATTGTTTTTCCATGACTTTATCAATGGTATCAAAATCAGCGCCTTCAAGCACTAATTGGCTAAAGCCAGCAAAGTATGGGAATAATACGCGGTTAACATAAAAGCCAGGACAATCATTCACTACAATAGGTGATTTTCCCATTTTTGCGGCATAAGCGACGACTGAGGCAACGGTTTCATCAGAGGTATCTTTACCACGAATCACTTCAACTAAGGGCATTTTATTAACGGGGTTAAAAAAATGCATACCACAGAAATTTTCTGGACGTTTTACACTTTTAGCAAGCAAATCAATTGAAATAGTAGAGGTATTTGAGGTAAGGATGGCCTCATCACTAATTATGCCTTCAACTTCAGCTAATACCATACCCTTAATTTTTGGGTTCTCTACCACAGCTTCAACAACAATATCGACATCTTTGACGCTGTCGTAACTTAATGATGGTGTAATACTATTTAACACATCAGCCATTTTTTTAGGCTTCATACGACCACGTTCAATTTGCTTAGTTAGGATAGCTGTTGCTGTGTTTAGTCCTAAAGTTAGCGCATCATCATTAATATCTTTCATAATGATAGGTGTGCCTTTGTAAGCTGATTGGTAAGCAATGCCACCACCCATAATACCAGCACCTAATACCGCTGCTTTTTTAACTAAGTTAGTCGCTAATTTACTGGCTTTTTTAGCTTTACTTTTAATAACTTGGTCAGCCATAAATAAACCAATTTGTGCAGTAGCTGCATCGGTTTTTGCTAGTTTAGCAAAACCTTGATTTTCAGCAGCCATAGCGCCTGTACGATCTAAGTTTGCACTGGCAATTAATGTATTGATCATTACCATAGGTGCAGGGTAATGTTTACCGGCTTTAGCGGCTATCATGCCTTTACATGTATTAGAAGACATGATTAATTCGGTTTTTGAAAGTTTTAATGGTGCTAGTTTAGGTTGTCGCTTAGCACGCCAGTCTAGCTTACCTTCAATTGCTAGTTTAAGCATATTCATTGCTGCAGTACGAAGATTTTCTGGGTCTACAACGGCATCTATAAGCCCTTGTGCTAGGGCCGCATCTGGCTTAAATGTTTTACCTGTAGACATCCAAGTAGCTGCATTGTCAAAACCAATAATACGAGGCAATCTTACGGTACCACCAAAACCAGGCATCAAGCCTAATTTAACTTCAGGAAGGCCAATACTAGCATTGGTATCTGCTATACGGTAGTCACAAGCCATGGTCATTTCACAGCCACCACCTAAGGCAATACCATTAATTGCTGCAATGGTTGGTAATTGAATATCTTCAAATGAGTCAAAAACGTCAGAAGCACTTTTTGCCCACTCAGTTAATGTTTGTTCTGGTTGGCTAAAATACGTTAAAAATTCAGTAATATCAGCGCCCACGATAAATGTTGATTTAGCTGAAGTTACCATTACGGCTTTAGCGTCGGAGCAGTTATTAATTGCCTCTACAATTGATTTATATTCTTCAAATGTTGCTTGGTCAAACTTGTTTACAGATCCTTGAGCGTCAAATTTAAACTCTACAATACCGTCTTCAAGCAATTGTGCTGAAAGGCTTTTGCCTTGATATATCATACTGTGTCTCCTTCACCTAAATGTGGTGTTGATGTTTTGATGATTGTTCTACGTTGGTGCAATTTAAATACTAAAAAACATAGATAACTAATAATAGCTGATTGAGTGTGCCTTGAAACAAAATTAAATGCAATTAATTTAAACGCACGTTTTAAATGTGCGTTTATATTTTGTGATAAGAGTAATGTAAGCAAAAAAAACCTAGCAACTGGTGCCAGGTTTTTGATAATGCAGAAGTGAAAGTTTGAAAAATATTCTGTAAGTGGCAATTAACCCTATTTATTTAGGAACTGGATAAATTCATCAGCAGGCATTGGTCTTGCGTATAAAAAGCCTTGCACTTCATCACAGCCCAACTTAACTAGCCTATCTTGTTGTTCAATGCACTCTATGCCTTCTGCAATAACTTTTAGTTGCATTTTTTTGGCTAAATCAATAATTGTCTCAGCGATAACTGATTGATCTTCTCTTTCAATACCAGTGACAAATGCACGATCAACTTTAAGTCTATCGAGTGGTAGCTTTTGCAAATAACTAAGAGATGAAAACCCCGTACCAAAATCATCTAAGGCAATACTTATACCTTGTGCTTTTAGCTTGGTTAGGGCATCAATAATAACTTGTGGTTCATCCATTAAAATATTTTCAGTGAGTTCAAATTCAAGTTTATTCGGTTTAATTTGGTGCTTGGTCATTGTTGAAATAACGCTTTCAACAAAACTACTTTGTCTAAATTGAGGAATAGATACATTGACCGAGATTCTGATATTAGGGAAATTATTTTCAATAGTTTTAAGCTGTTTACATGCTTGATTGATGACCCAATCACCAATTTCAAGAATTAAACCTGAATATTCAGCTAGAGGAATAAATATCGAAGGGGATATAAATTTACCGTCTGCTGTTCTCCATCTTAGTAAGGCCTCTGCACCGATGACTTTATTGGTACTCAAGGACAACTGTGGCTGATACCAAAGCTCCAGACAATCGTTAGCAAAGTCGTTACGCAACTGACGGATCATGCTTAAACGCCATTGCATTTTGTCTTCAATATCACTGTGATAATAGGCAAAGTGCTCAATTCTTTTCTTTTTGGCTATGTTTAGGGCTATGTTGATTTGATTTAAGACCTGAACCCCACTACTTTGAGCATGCTCTTTAGTGCAAAGGCCAAAGCAGGCATTGATTGGCAAATTTTGTTCACCGGCTTCAAAAGGTTGATTAAACAAGTCAATTAATCTGTCAGGTGTTAAGCAACGAGTAGGGCCAATAACACCAAAAATATCAGCACCAATCCTAGCAAATTGACAATTGCCTTCAATAGTTTGCATTCGTTCGCCAACAGCATAAAGTAATTTATTACCTACATCTTGACCTAAGGCATTATTGATATCGCTAAAGTGATTGATATCAATAAGTGCAGCTACTAAATTTTGCTCGCTACTCTGAGTAAATCGGTCAAGTAGGCGAACAAAATCTAAACGATTGGGTAAATTAGTTAACCAGTCTTTGTAAGCTGCATTATTGAGTTTTTGAAATAAGTGAACATTTTCATAGCCAACCGCAACACCTGTTAAAAAGACATTTAAAAGTTGGGTTTGTATTTCACTCAGTGGTGTGGGTAAAACGATATGAATAACTGCTTTATGGTTACCTTTAGCAATATATAAATTAAGGGTGTTAGCACTATATTGGTTTGATTGTTGTAAGAAACATGCCTTTACTTGAGTGCTTGCCTGATTATCACCTAAATTATCTAACTTTTTATTAACTATATCGTTTTTAAAACCTGTTTGTGCGATTACATAAAAACTTAAATCATCAATATTATCTAAAATTCCTTGCCCTCGGGCACAAAAGACTGCTGAGATATCTTCACTAATCAGGTTTTTAAGTTGAGCTAGGACTGCGTGACTAAAATTAGCTAAAGAATGTTGGGAAGAAAGCTCGGTGGAACCTGAAACAATTCGCTCTAGACCTAAGCGATTCTCATTAACTGTCGAAATCTGTTGGAAAGAACGAATAGCCGCAAATACTGTTGTGACTAGCTTACGGCGAGTTAATTCAGTTTTTGTTTTGTAATCATTGATATCATATTCTTTGATAACACTCTCTTCCGGAGCATAACCAGGTTGGCCAGTGCGAAGTACAATACGGATATCTTTTCTAAGTAAATTTTCTCGAATATATTTTACAACATTTAAACCTGCATCATCTGTTTCCATAACCACATCAAGCAGTACAAGTACGATATCATTATTTTCTTGAAGCAATTGACACGCTTCTTGTCCTGAGAAAGCATGCTGATATTCTAACCTCCTACCAAGAACGATGAGATCAGACAAAGCTAATTGCGTCACAGAATGAATTTCTGGATCATCATCAACAATTAAAACCTGCCAAGTGTCATCGTTACCAAACGGGAGGATCTCGTCTTCATCACTATCATCGATAAATAAAAAATCGTCATTTGAATTTTCTGATACTTGCATACTGCCCTCATAACTAATAAAAGACGTAAGTCTAAAAGTAGCTAAAATAGAAAAAGTTTTCTTTGTTTTAACTCAACTAACAATTGTCAGTACTACTTTTTTACACTATTGCAAAGTATTTTAAAAGCGCTTTACTAATATTTTATTTATTTTGTTATTTTATCTTAGAAAAAAATGTAAGAGCTACAAGGTGATTCAGCAAAAGGAAGTAAGCTTTTCGTATAGGGAATAGTGCTCCACTCATTAGAAAACTACTTTTAAATTGTTAGTTACTTAGCAAGCAGAAATGAGAGGCTAAAATACCATGAGAGCATAGTGTTTTTTTACTTTATATTTTCGAGCAAATTAATGGGTGTTCATTTGATGAAAGCTTTTACAATGTGATAATTCGCTATAAAGATGATAACGCATTTAAAAATCAACGTATGCTGTTTTCCTAATCCGTTTATATATTGCTAAACTTGTACTGTACTTAATTAGACCTAAAATACCTTGCAGAAAATCGATACTTCAAGTAATTAACTTGGCTCAAATTGTGTTTAATTCGATCAAAATTTCTTTAATAAACTTCAATACGTACTAATTAACACACTAAAATTTGAATAAATAAGAGACTATAGTTGTTTATTCTTATTGGTTGTTTATTATTAAATATAAACATTTTATCTGCTTAATTTACCGAGAGGAATTTGAAATATGGATAGAGAAAAGGCAGAGGTAATAGTGGTTGAAAATGAGCTCAACAAAGCACCAAAAGTCGAGCTAACTCAGCAGGATGCTCTTCACTCCCAAACTACTGAGACTAAAATTTCTCAGCAGTTTTTTAAACTTGCAAAGAAACTTGCTGTCGATGGTGCGCTTTTGTCAGAAAATAAACAAATGCCTATCGAAGATAGAACCTCCAAAAGGTTACGATTGAGTCAATTACGCAAACAACAAAATATTGAAAATATTATACAAAAAACCTCGTTATATTGTGCGGACTTTGAGATCGAGCACAGATTAGATTTTGATTGGTTAGCAAGATTTATATCGTTATCAGAAGACATATGTAATGTCTCAATGCAAGACTTGTGGGCTAAAATTCTAGCCGGTGAGTTAACTGAACCTGGCAGTTTCTCCTTCAAGTCTTTGAAAGTTTTTCGAGATATGAGCATCCATGATGCGAAACTGTTGGCTAAAGCTTGTTCCCTAGCAATAAAGGATCCTAACAAAAACAATATACGTCTACTAACGGGTACTTACCAAAAACCTGGTTTAGTAAATCTATTTACCAAGCATCGTCATCGGTACTGTAATCTGAGTCATTATGGACTGAATCATGCTGACCTACTCACCTTGTCGGAGGGGCATTTAATTTATATACAAGAGAGTGAATCTAGCTTACTTCGCAAAGGTGATATATTAAATTTTGATTATAATGGCTCTCCATTAAAGTTATCAGCCAAAAAAAACAATGTTTGTTTACAGTTTTATAAATTTACACCAATTGGCGTTGAGCTTGCTCAATTAATTGGCGATAATAGCAATGACGATTTTTCTGTCCATTTACAGCAGTTTTTATCAAGCTATTTTATTGTTAATCACCAAGCGTAATTCCCAGAGTAAACTTAATTTTCCTTAGGTAAGCTTGGTAACAAAGAGCGGGTAATTAAGTATGATATGTTGTCAGCAATGTGATAATATATCATTCCTCATGATTAGTTTATTATGCAAGGATATCCTTTAAATTTAGTTTTTAAACTATATAAACTCTCGGAAAAAAAATGTTAGATAGAATAGGTATCGCAGCAACTTCATTATGTGCATTACATTGCATTTTATTACCTATTTTATTGCCATTGCTACCTCTTCTGGGTTTAAGTTTTTTAGCTGATCACACCTGGGAACATATATTCCTATTGTTAACCGCTATTTTTGGCAGCGTGGCAATTTTTTCAGGCTTCAAACGTTATCATAAACGCCTTTATCCATTTTATTTATTGTACTTAGGCGTAATTATTTATTGGATGAAGCATGACTTTTCTCCAGAACATGAGCCATTTTTTATTGTTGGTGGGGCAGGTTTTATTATTGCTGCACATTTTATTAATATTAAATTATGTAATAGCTGCAAACAATGTGAAGACAAAGCTTGCAACAGCAAATG
>MDSY01071295.1_pt1 | contig 10169 bp, 4 predicted proteins | sample 811131 | NCBI WGS metagenome assembly MDSY01 (sample SAMN05326643, study PRJNA326480) | marine metagenome | isolation source: seawater | place: Atlantic Ocean: South West | collected 2010
CGATGTCGGCGAGGATGGAATCGCGCGTCTCCTCTGCGACCTTTTCCAACGCCTGGGCGGATGGAGGCGGTGGCGGCGGTGACACCGAGCTGGTGCACGCCGTCGCGTCACCCCCCGGGACGGTATCGCCCGGTAGCCTGGTGGAACCCTGCGCGCACGCGGCGCACGAGTACACGCCGCCGTCGACGCTGCGGTGGTGGTTTTCCGGGCATAAGCACTGGTTCGCCGTTTCGGGCATCCTCGTCGAGCCAGTCGGGCACGCGACGCAGTCCGACCCGTCGTGGTAGTAATTCGTGCCGCAGCTTTGGTCGCTGCAGGTGGCGGACTTGTAGCGGACGATGACGATACCGGAACCGCCATTCGACCCAGAATAGGTACACCCCGAGCCACCTCCGCCACCTCCTGTGTTGGTCGCGCCATCACTGCCGAGAGAGCCTCCTGACCTTCCGTTACCTCCTCCGCCTGATCCTCCAGAACCCACAACCCCGGAACCAGAACCGCAACAACCACCACCCCCTCCTCCGCCACCGTAATGCGTTTGGATACCAGAGATGTCGAATTGGAGACCATCTCCGCCATCTCCGCCATCCGTATACGATGCATCACTCCCGGGAGCTCCAGCGCCTCCTCCACCTCCGCTCATACGACAGGTAGCGCCTTCATATGTCGTTCCTCCAGGATTCCCGCTGGAACCTCCACTATATCCGCCAATTTCGCTAGATGATAGGCCACCGGGCCCGCCGCCCCCGGCCGCCAAGTTGCCAAAGCTGCTAATACCACCAACGGAACCGGGGCCGCCGCCATCGCCGATGACAACGTTGTACGAAGTGGTGGAGATCGTCTTGTTCGCCGTTAACACGACTTCGCCTCCTCCGCCTCCTTCGTCCTTCGTGACCGAACCTCCTCCCCCGCCACCCACCACCAGCACCTCCACCTCGGTCAGTGTTGAGTCGGTGACCTCGAACGTGCCACTGGATGTGAAATTGTGGATCGTGTAGTCGCCGTCTGTGGTGACAGTTCCGCCGGTGGCGCGGGAGGAGGAGCACGAGGCGCTCGACGGCGTGCTGGCGGCTTTCTTCTTGTAGCGGACGATGACGACGCCGGAGCCACCGCCGCCGCCGTCTTGGTAGGTACCAGGATCCCTTCCGTTATACGTGCTATAACCACCCCCTCCGCCACCTGTATTTGGTGTTCCAGCCTTTGCTTCGTTATCGCTGCCAAAACCGTCGCCTCCGCCTCCCAAACCCCCTTTGCCGTTGTAATTCGCGCCGCCGCCGCCACCGTAGTAAGTCGCGGTGCCGGTGATGTCGGATTGAATCCCAACGCCACCGTCGCCACCTGCTTGATATCCAGATGCAGAAACACCGGGAGCTCCTGCTCCCCCACCGCCGCCCCCGGCTCCATCAATTCCGTGGGGGGAACAGCAATAATTACCGCCGGCATTTCCGCCCCCACTACTTCCGCCAGTAGTTACATCTGTTGACCAGCTTCCTGGGTTAGCTGTTATGCCGGCAAATGAGCTCGCATCGCCAGTTCCTCCGTTTGAAGCACCACCAAAACCGACGGCCACGTAGTAGGTCATAAAGTCTATCGCTTTGTTGGCGGTGTAAACGACTTCTCCGCCCCCTCCGCCGCCTCCATAGTCGGTCGGCTCCACCCCACTCGGCTGGCCGGCTCCACCGCCGCCGCTTCCAACGACCAGGACATCAACCTCGGTCAGCGCGGAGTCGGTGGCGGCAAAGTAGCCGCTGTCTGTGAACGTGTGGATGACGTAGTCGCCGACAGTGACGATGATGCCGCCGCTGGCCCGCGCGTCGCTGTTCGGGACCGCATTGCACTCGGTCACACGCCCTCCAGCACTTGTCGTTCCGGCGGGGCATTCCACGCAGCTGAGACCGTCGTATTCAAGTTTGTAACCAGCCTCGCAGTCGCACGGGTCGCTGTCACTGCTCGCGGTTGGGATCGCTGAGCCGTTTTTAACCATGTTAGAACCCCCCGGACACTCTGCGCACGCCCAGTCATAAAATCCGGTTGGGGCGTCAATGCCGGGAAACGCGTAGTAGTTCTCTGGGCACGTGCAGAACGTCGCGGACCCGCCGGTGCTGGTCGCCGATGGATGGCTCGAAGATACTCCTGTCGATAGCGGGCACGCCACGCACGACCCATCCTTCAGGTACTGACTCGTGGTGCACGATGGCGTCGTGCATTTCGTATTCATTCTCCACGTTCCTGAACAAGTCTGCCCGGCATCTGCTTGATTCGGACAGTCACTTGCGTAGTGTGAGCCGCCGCTGTAGTGGCATCCATCTACCCAATAGGAATTAGTCAACACGAGAGGGGGCGTAAAGCTGACCTCATCGCACAAACACTCGCATCCGCATGTTTCCTTCGGGAACCACCTGTTACCCATCCCCTCGATATCTCCATGGCAATACGTCGAAGCCCAGTCTCCACTTAGCTCATTACATGCCTTGTAGTCGTTTGCTTGATCACACTGACTCTCAGAATTGATTGTATCTCCACTCCAAAAACCGACATATTGAGGAGGATCAAGGGATGCACCGTCGCATAGGCACTCGCAGCAGCCTGAACTCCCGCTACAACCACCGTTCGCAGCAGCGTGTGCTCCTTGGATGGAAAACGCGAGAAACACGGAGATCGTCGCGAGGAAGATTCCAGCGACGGAGCCCCGCGAGGGGGCGAGCGCGAACATCGCGGCGACAGACGCGGCGAGCAAGTGTCGCCCACCTCCCAGTCCAACCGCGGCGTCGTCGTCGTCCAGGACCAGATTCGGCTTTGGCGGCGGCGGCGGTGTTGGCGGCGTCTGGGCCGAGGCTGAAGGCGCCGCCGCCGCCGCTGCGGCCTGGGTCTCAAACGTCTGGAGCTTCGTCGTGTCCACGCTCGAGAAGGTCTTGAGCTCCGTGATCGGGTTCACGGACGCCTGGGACGTCACGCCCTCCACGCCGTTGGCCTTGAGCTCGTTCACAGCCGCGGCGAGATCGGCGTCGCTCACCTCGGATGATTTGAACATGAGCTCAACGTTGTACGCCGCCTGCGACAGGCGGCGTCTCCCCGCGGCATCCGGCGCGGCGACGCACACGCCCTTGCCCGGGATCACGGACGCCTTCGAGTACGCGGACGAGCACGCGGCGTCTGGGTCTGCGGCCGTGAGCTTGGCGGATAGTTTCTGAACCGTTTCGCCGGCGATTGCGGCGTCGGCGAGGAGCTTGGCCTTTTTCTTGATGTCCGGGTCGGCGATATCGGCCAGGATGGCGTCACGAGTCTCCTCCGCCGCTACGTTCAACGCCTGGGCGGAGGGAGGCGGCGGCGAGGATGCTACCGGCGTTGATGCCGACGTGCATTCGGTCACACGCCCGCCGGCGCTTGTCTGGCCGGCAGGACATTCGTAGCACATGAGACCAGTGCTGTCCAGGTAGTAGCCAGCCTTACAGTCACACACGTCGGAGTTACCGCTCACGGTCGGTACTCTTGAGCTGCTAATCTCGAAGTTATCTCCACATGGAAAGCAGGACCATTCTCCTGCAGTGGCACCAGTAGCGGCGTGGAAGCCATTCGGGCAAGTGCAATACGTCGCTTCACCGCCGGCGCTGGTTGACGGCGACGGTGTAGTAGGATCCATGGGGTCAGAGGAAGTAGAGCTCGGACACGCCACGCACGACCCGTCATTCACGTACTGGCTCGTCGTGCACGGCGGCGTGCTGCCGGCTGTCTTCTTGTAGCGGACGATCACGACGCCGGACCCTCCCCAGCCGCCGCTGCCAACCGCATTTTGGTGATTCATGTTCAGTCCACCGCCGCCACCACCCGTGTTTTGCGAGCCACTCTTCGCCATTGTCATTGTGCCCGGGTCCCATGCGTCGCCTCCGCCGCCCGAGCCTCCTTTCCCGCTCCCCGCGCCGCCTCCACCGCCGCCGTAATATCGCGATGTTCCGCTGATGTCGGATTGGACGCCACCGCCCCCGTTGGCGCCGATGTTGGCAGGTCCAACGGCATCAGGACCGGGGCCTCCTGCTCCGCCGCCGCCGCCGTTGGAGACGTCGCTGACAGCACCCCACTGGGCACCAAACGCATTCCCGTTGCCACTACACCCTGCACATTCTGGGTTCGATCCCCCCATTCCAGCTGCAGCTCTTATGTCGTCAAATTCGCTATAACCGCCATCGAACATGCCGCCAGATCCGACCATCACAGCGTACGACGTGGCGGATATCGATTTACCGCTGGTGTATACGACTTCCCCCCCGCCGCCGCCTCTGCCGTTCGAAGAAGCTCCCCCGCCGCCGCCTCCAACGACCAACACGTCAACCTCGGTCAGCGTCGAGTCGGCGTTGGCGAATACTCGATCAGAATTGAACGTGTGGATGACGTAGTCACCGGCGGTGGTGACTGTGCCGCCGTCGGCCCGTGCGCCCACGTTCACGCAGCTCGAAGGGTTCTTGTAGCGGATGATCACGATACCCGAGCCGCCTCTGCTCTCACCGAAACCGGTCTTAGAACCGCCGCCACCGCCCCCCGTGTTTGGTGAACCTGTACCAGGGACTGACTGCCCTGTATTAGGATCTCCGGCGCCAACTCCACCCAAGCCGCCGCTGCCTGCAGAAAATGAATACTGTGCTGCTCCTCCTCCACCACCACCATAGTAAGTACTTGTTCCTGAGATGCTGGAAAGTGCACCTTGTCCTCCATTGCCGGCAGAAGAGGATGACCATTCGTCTCCATCCTCTCCACGACCTCCAGCACCGCCGCCACCACCTGGGGCATCGGGGGTCACTGAATCCACCAATCCACCTGCATACGTGATTGAGTACGGACCATCACCTCCACTCCGCCCACCTTCTTTCAAATTCCCCCCCTTGCCCCCTCCCGCTACCATGGTACCAAAAGATGATTGGTCGCCATCCTGTGGATTAGAAACCGATCTACCGCCATCACCAACGACAACGCTGTACGATGTGGTGGATACCGCTCTGTAATCGTCATACAGAACCTCCCCACCCCCGCCTCCACCGCCATCACTCATATGACCCGCACCGCCGCCCCCAACGACCAACACGTCAACCCATGTGAGCATGGTGTCGACGACGGCGAACGTGCCTCCGGATGTGAACGTGTGGATGGTGTAATCGCCGACGGCGGTGACGGTGCCGCCGGTGGCTCGGGGGGCGGTGGCGGAGCACGAAGCCGAATGGTACGGGGTGCACTCGCCCACGCTTCCTCCAGCGCTGGTTTGATCGGATGGGCATACGGTGCACATGGGAGGTACGCTGACTAGGTAGTGGCCAGCCTTGCACGTGCACGTGTCGTGCGCACCGCTCGCAGTCGGAACTATGGAGCCGAATTTCTCGGAGCTTGCTCCACAAAACCCACACACCCATTGCCCTGATATGGCATCGACATAGCCGAAGTAGTCATCCGGGCACGTGCAATACGTCGCATCACCGCCGGTGCTGATTGACGGTGGTGGTGTCACCTGAGAATTAGGATCAGCATTGCCACTGCTGATCGGGCACGCCTTACACGAGTCGCCGTCCAGGTACTGACTCGTCATGCACGGCGGAGGGTACACCCATCTCGTAGACTCAGTACCAGTCACGCACTGTAAACCATTGAAATCATAAAAGTCCTGACAGCTGTTTGCTGCACCTGAGCCCATGCCTGAGGAACCTGAGCACCTGTACTCCGAGTCTATATCTACTGAAGTGTCATCCTTTGCGAGGTACACCGGCGGGTTCGTCAGCGGTTCTCCGTCGCACAAGCACTCGCAGCAGCCGGCGGATGGGTCAGTACAATAACCTTGTGTAGCTACTTGCCCAGAAGCAGCCCCCACGAAGAACGCGGAAAAAACAAAGATCCTCGCGAAGAAGGAGCCCCGCGAGCGGTCGAGCGCGGGTGACGTTCGGGGTGACGTTCGCCCCGCGGCATCAGACCCGCGGGGTCGCCTCGCCAGCATTATTCAGGTAACCCTAGGGCGTGTATCAGCCGAGGGTTCGCGATGTCCGGCTGGGATGACTCCACGAGGACGCGACCGACACGCCGGGGGAGGGTTTCTCGTGTCGATCACCCGGGAAAGATTTGAACCCCGCACTGGTTATCCGCCGCGGAGACCTCCCGCCGCGTGTACGTCACTCGCGAGCGCGTCGGCGGATGCTTCAAGCTCGGGGGAGACGCGTGGACGCGATGAGACGGGTCAAAAGTTCGCCTGACCCGGCCGGGGCGCGCGCACAGCTTTGTGATGCAAGGGCCAAGAAAAACCTGATCTGGAAGGCGGATCTGGCGATTGCCAGAAGTGGTTTCAAACTCAATTTTGGCGTGTGTGCTCGTCACTCCGTGGCGACCGGGAGGTTGGGCGTGGTGCGCTCGAGTCGATGTCGTGTCCTCCAGTTCCTACTGTGAAATAAAACTGTCGCGTAGACTATATCCTAAGCTCTACCGAGTAGTAGTGTCCTCCTATCCTTCCTACGTCCGCCTATCCATCCTCCCCGATGAAAATGAACTCCTCGCGTTCATCACCTGCCGTCCTCCTCCTTTCCCCACCTCTCACATCATCGCTTCTGGTTGATGTTCGCAAAGTTCCCGAGCTTACGCTGCACCGCGGGACCCAACGCGTTCGCCAGCTGCGCCCACTGCTCCGCGCCCAGCATTTGCTCGTACCCCTGCATCAGCTGCAGCAAATTCGCGTGCAGCGTCTGGTCGCGAACAAACTGCCACGACGCGATTGCGTTCATCATGTTAACCATCTGGTCACCGACGGCGCCCTGAGGGTTCGCCTGCACCAGCCGGACAAGCCCCGTGAACGCCTGCTCCTTCTCCTGGCCGTCGCGGAGCCTGCGAAGCGCGCCGCACCACGGCCCGCACAGCTCACCAAAGCCGCCGGCGAGTTGCTCGGGGCATCGCATGGCGAACCTCCCGAGCGCAATCGCCGCGTTTTCCCCGAGGGACCTGTTGATCATGGTCATGTTGAGCACCTGCACGAACGCGCCGCACAGCGCGGGAACGTACGGCGCCAACGCCTCGGGCGAGAACGCGAGCGCGATTTCACCCGCGGACCAGCACGCGTTGTTGCACACGCTCATGTTGTACGCCTGGACCATCTTCGGCTGGAGGTTGGCGGCGGCGCACTCGAAAATTTGCGGCAGCGACGGCGCGACGTGTTGCCCACCCCCCGACTTGGCGATGTCCCCGACGAGCGCGAACGCGCTGCGGCGGATACCCGGGGAGTACGGGTCGCTCACGCTCGCGACGATGACCTCGCGCAGCGCGGGGGCGTTGGCGGAGACGAGCGCCTCGCACGCGGCGCCCATGCCGTCGGCGACGCCGGATAGGAGGTCCAAAGCGCAAACCACGTGGTCGGGTTCGTAAGGGACGTCAGAGTCGGGGTTCGCCTTGGCCTGCTCCCTCAGCGCGAGCTGCTGCCGCGTGAGCTGCAGCGCCCTCGCGAACATGGGCGCCGCGTACTCCTGCGCGCCCAGGCCCACGCCCATGACGACGCTCGTGACGCACTCGAGGAGGTTGTAGAGGTCGGGCTGCGCGTCGCCGCCCGCTTCCCACTTTTGGAGCAGCGGCGGCAGGAGCGCCCTGGCGACGTCCGGCGTTTGAATGCAATCACCCGCGGACTCGCACAGCGTCGCGACGGCATCGTAGACGCTCCGCATGTTCTTGCGCTGGTACGTCGCGATCGCCTGCGCCAGCGCCTGGACCGTGGGGCCCAGCCACGGCGCGATGTCCTCTCCCGTCTCCTGCGTCAACGTGGCGAGAGCGCCGCACGCCGCGGCTTGCACGTGCTTGTTGTGGTCCACCACCCGCCGCAACATCCCGCCGAGGATGCTGTTCATGAACCCCATGCCCTGCTCCGCGGTGGGCGGCGGCGGGTCCCCGGGGCGGGGCGCGAAGGTCATCTGGACGACCCACCGCGCGAACCGGCTCAAGGTCCAACACGCGATGCTGCGAACCATCGGCCTCGCGTCGTCGAGGCTCGGGACCAAAAACCCGATGAGCTGCGGGACGTACTGCGCCAGGCCGCCGCTGCATCCCTCCGCGACGGCGCCGAGCGCGAGGATGGCGGACTCGCGCAAACGCCAGTTCGCGTCCGCGAGCCTCTGCTGGACGACGGGGAGGATCATCGGGAGGAGGTCGTCGCCGAAGAGATTGGACATGACGTCCAAACCGTTGGCGCTGCTCTTGCGTAGGTTCCACTGCGCAGCCTCGTCGTCATCGTCGTCGTCGTCGTACGTTTCGTCGTCGCCCGTGTGTCCCGGGTCCCCGCCGGCCGGGTCTCCGAGGCCGCTTCCCTTGTCCTTCTGACCCCTGAACGAGGGTTTAATGTCCTGGTCGCGATCGACTCGGCCCGCGTTGGCCTCGTCGTCCTCGGCGTTGAGAACCTCCTCGTCGTCCTCCGCGTACGCCATGTTAGTCAGCAGCATGGGTATGAGCTTGGGCATGAACTCGCGGAGCACCTCCACGGTGTCGCGATCGAGGTCAGCCTCGCAGAAGGTGGCCCAGAACTCGCACGATTCAAGCGCCACGTCCTCGTCGCTAAAGTTGGTCATCTCGATCATGTAGGTGATGACGTCGCGGATGTTGGGCACGAGCTTCTCGGGCGCCCTGTAGAGCAGGGAGACGATGCCGCTGCACACGTTCTTGCGCACGCCGTTGTCGCTATCGTTGGCGAGCTGGAACAGGCCTTGCAGGTAGGTGTCCATCGCGGCGGCGTGGGTGGCGGGCCACGTCGGGACCATGAGGTTGATGGACGCCAGCGCGGTTCTGCGAACGCCGACATCCGGGTTGGCCATCAGCGGGAGCAGCCGGGAGATGAGCAAGCCCGCGGCGGATCCCTCGGGCAGACCCGCGACCTGCTCGTCGAGCCGCCCGTTGAGCTCCTCGCACGCCTTTTTAACGCAGTCGAGGGCGCCGTCCACGTGGTTAGCGTCTGGTGGCTGTTCGAGGATCTGCGCCAGCGCCGTGTACAATCCCGGCCATCCCCGTGGTCCCACCGCGCGCGTGATCATGGACAGCGCGGTGCCCACGGTGTGCCGCAGGAACCTGTTGGGATGCCCGATGCCGGGGAGGAGCGCGCGCTGGATGTACGCCTGGTGCGCCGCGTCCGTGGAGTGCCATCCGGTCTTGAGGTTGTTCTTCAGGAGGAGGCCCGCGGTCTGGCGGATCTCGTCCTGGGTCCCCTCGCCTTGGGTCAGGACGAACGCCAGGTAGTTGTTGAACTCCGGAGCCTTACCCAGCTGCTGCAGTTTCTGAAACATCTGTAAAACGGAGGGGGATGAGGGGGTGGGAGGACGCGTCAGGGGTACGGCTCGGTGGGCGACGGATCGGGGCACCTAGGGCTTTTCCAGCGGTGCCGAATCGGCGATCACGTGATCGGGAGCCTCACCATCTGCTGGTCCACGCCGGGCGTGCGGTACTCGGTCAGCAGCTGGAGGATCTGCTGGATCCCCTCCTGCTGGGGCTGCCATTGCGGCGGAGGCGGAGGAGCGGCCATCACAGCTCAGTCGTCTGCGCTCCACGATGTGGCCGGCGACGACGGTCCGATTAATCAGTTTGCTCCGTCATCTCGCGAGCGCCAGTCAAACTTTGCCAACAGAAATTGCACTCGTCGCCGTCGCTCGTCTTCAACTAAGCCTTGTGTCATTTATTCATGATTGATTCGCGTGCGTCGCACCACCATCGCGCCGCCTACTACGTTAATACCCGCGGGACCCGTACATCGCCGCCGCCGCACCCGCCGCGGCGCCACGGAACCCGCTACCCGGTCCCCCCTGGTCGCTGCCCCCAAACGGCGATCCACCGCCTTGCCCGCCGCCGACTCCCCCGCCCCCGCGCCCGCCCCCCCCCGGGAGCATGGGCATCCCGACCCCCCCGCCGCCGCGCCCACCACTCGCACCGCCGCCGCCGTTGGGACTGACGCCCGGTCCCATCCCCCACGCCATCCCGTGCTGCTGCGACGGCGTGCTCACCACGTCGACCCGCTGCTGCAGCTGCCTCAGCGCCGACTCCATGGCGTGCCACCGCTCGTTGAAGAGCACCAGCACGTTCTCCACCTTGACCATCTGCTCCTCGAGCCGCGTGACGCGCTCCTCGGATAGCGGGTTCATGTCCCCGGCGCCCTGCACGCGCATCTCGTGACGCCCGAGCTGGTA
>MDSY01140925.1_pt1 | contig 10168 bp, 6 predicted proteins | sample 811131 | NCBI WGS metagenome assembly MDSY01 (sample SAMN05326643, study PRJNA326480) | marine metagenome | isolation source: seawater | place: Atlantic Ocean: South West | collected 2010
CCAGTGAAATTGCCATTAATGAAATACGAAACATCTTATTCATATTCTTTAATCCTTTAAATTGTCTTTTCATTTTCTCACCCTCCCTTAAAAGTTAGCCGTTAGTGAGAAAAGATAAGATTTGGTACTTGGATTTGTAAAATAATCCAAACCAAATCCACTTGAAACACCACTCTGGTTAACGGCAGGATCTACACCAACAAGCTCTTTGTAGCTTGCCCATAGATTTCTACCGGTCCATCTCATGGTAACTGAGCTTAGCCCCATAGAGCTAATCACTGGATGAACAAGATCATATGCAACAGAAAGCTCTCTTAAGCGAGAGAATGTTGCATCTTTGACAGCAAAGTTGTAGGCTTGGTTATCACCAAATCCACCACCGATACCGTGACGATACCAGGCTTCATCAAGAAGTACCTTACCACCACCAAAATCATAGACGCTACCTCTTACAGTAGTGCCAGCAGCAACAGTATTTCCATCAACATTAACTAGATCCTCTGTTAGGGTAACTTCATTTGCAGTTTCTGCTGTGGTTCCAAATCGTCTTAAGACCCATTGCGTACGAGGTGAATAATCTCCACCTTGTGAATGTTCAAATAACATATTCACAGAAACACCATTCCATCTTCCATTCACTCCAAACGTTCCTCTCCAATCAGGATTAGGATCACCAAGAATTACAGGAAGAGAGGTAATCTGAGGAAAGCCATTGGCATCTAAAATAAACTTGCCATTTTCATCAACTTGAGAACCGGTTCCATATAAAGCACCTAACGGTTGAGCTGTGCCATTAAAATTAGGGTCAACAGCAACAGAACTAACAGATCCTCCTACAAGCGTCAATACATCCGTACCTTCTGTTAACTTGAGAACCTTATTCTTATTTGAAGCCCAGTTGAATGTAAAATCAACGTTTTGATTTAGCTTAAATGAACCATCAAGTTCTAAACCATTATTTTCCATTTCAGCAGCATTGGCATACTGTGTGTCAGAGCCTGTACTTGGTGCTTTAGAAACACTAATCAACATATCTACAATTTTATTATAGTAGCTAGTAAACCCGAAAGCAAATCTGTCATCAAGCATTCTGAAATCAAAACCAAATTCTGTCTCGGTCTTTACTTCAGGCTTTAAGTTTTCATTTCCTTTGTCGTCATCGACTCTATAACCACCACCAAATAGGGCAACGTCTACAGGGTCACTGTACGAGCTATAGCCAAATCCAGACTCAGCAAGCGTTTGGAAACGATGAGCAGAAGGACGCACACCAACTTGGCCCCATGCAAAACGAGCCTTTGCGAATGTAAACGGAGCTGGTACATAATCAGTTAATTGAACAGCTACATCCATCGCAGGGTAAAAGTACGACTTACTGATCGTTGAATGATCCTCAAGTGCACCTGAAAGATTTAAATATACCATATTCATTGCATCCACTGATAGCAGACCATAGGTTCTGGTTGACCGGATAAACAATCTGTTATTGTCAGCCGTGGAGTTCTCCGCAGCGGTATTAACGTTTACCGTTTGTTTATCAGTATTGACAAGAAAACCTGTAATATTATATGAAGTTCTGCTGTAGGTACGGTCATTCCAATTATAACCAATAGTCGCTACCATACTTAATGCTTCACTTAAGCTCAGATTATGGCGACCAATTACGTCATAATTTGTTTCTTTATTGGTAATCACGTCTTGTGCAAACACACCAGAATTACGTGAGCCTGCAGAACCGATTGGGAAAAACCAATCTCTATTATCAGTATAGGTATCAATTCCAGCTCTTACTACCACATCGGTGCCTGCTCTAGGTGTATAATTCATCTCATTTGACATAATAAGACGGTTAAGACCAGTTGTAGACTTTTGCTCTTTTATAGTCCAAATAGGATTATTGTAGATTGGATTTGTACTGGATCCACCTAAATAACGTCTATAGGCGCGATGGCGACCGGTATATTCCGTGCCACCACTTACGTAAGTACCTTTATAATGCGTATTATCAAAATCCGGCGCGGTTCTTAGAAGTCCAAGTAATAAACCGGCAGTATTTGAGCTTTGCTGAATTCGATTTGAATTACTATAAGTATATCCAGCCTTGGAAGTCATGGTGACTTGATCGGAAAGTTTGAATTTTGTATTTAACCTAAAATTATCTCTATCGTAGAACGAGTCACGAATAATTCCATCTTGGCGAAGACGGCCATAACTAAATAAATAAGTTTTGGTAGCATCTCCTCCAGAAACCTGGAAATCATCCTGAGAAAATCTTCCGGTCTGAAAGACTGAATTCCAGTTTTTATCCACATAGGTTTCTTTGGAATTTTTTTGTGTGATAGTGTATTGCTTAAACGTTCCATCTTCAGAAACAAAGTAAGGTTTGCTGGTATCGACAACATCAGCTCCACCAGCTCTTTCTGATATTTTATCTCCCCAAGATTCTGCTTGAGTACCCCAATTACCGCTTCTACCTTGACCAAATGTATCTTGCATCGGGATTCGCTCATGAACCTCATCAAATGATTCTGTGCGCTTATAGGTCATTTTCATTTTTCCTGCGGATGAACCATCCTTTGTCTTAATAACGACAACACCATTCGCAGCTCTAGAGCCCCACAAGGCTGCTGCTGATGCGCCTTTTAACACTTCCACAGACGCAATATCATTTGCATTAATGTCATTAATTCTTGATTGAGATGTCGCTCCACCTGTTCTACCACCAGTAATATTATTTCCACCACCATAGGTTGTAGAATTATTGATCGGCATTCCATCCACAATAATCAATGGCTGATTGCTACCTGAAATCGTATTTGCTCCACGAATTTTTATTGATGTGGAGGCACCTGGGTCCCCAGCCGATGGATTGACAATCACGTTAGAGGCCTTTGCAGCTAAAGAATTAGCCATTAATGATTCACCTGAACGGGTCATGTCTCCAGCATTAATGGATGAGCTTGTCGAGCCTTGCTGGTCACGATTTGCTTCAAAACCTAGCGCTGTAACACTGATCGCCTGTAAACCAATAGCGTCAACATCTAATGAAAAATTTTGTGTAACAGATCCACTTGAAGGAACATCTACGCTAGCGCTTTGGCTTTTATAGCCAATGTAAGATGCTACAAGTGTTACTGTTTGTCCTTCAACTGTTCCAGATGGAATACTAATTTGATATGTTCCATCTGCGCCTGATGCAGCACCTACTGAAGTACCATCAACAACTACGTTGGCACCTGCTAGTGGGTTTCCATCAGAATCAGTCACTGAACCTTCTATTGATGATTGTGCGTTCAAAAACCCAATTATAATTGAGAACAAGAACGTTATTCGAAGATTTTTTGACATTTATCTCTCCTGCGTGTGTATTTTAATGCTCTTATAATTTTTATGAGCGTGTAATAAACGTTAAATAATTTAATACGCAATCTTATATATAAGGTGAATTTTTTTATTTTTTGTAAATGCGTAGTAATGCAGTAATAGAAAGGATTATCTAGATTTTTTCAATTTTAAAATTGAATAATGCATATATAATCGCAATAACGGGATTAATTAAATTAAAAAAGCAAAAAGGAAGATAGCTAAATGTTGCAATTCCTAATGAAGCAGACATAAATGCTCCGCATGTATTCCAGGGAACTAATGGCGAGGTCATCGTTGCAGAATCCTCAAGTGTTCTGGATAAATTTTTAGGAGCTAGTTTTCGTTTTTTGAATTCTGTTTTAAACATTCTCCCGGGTATAACAATAGCAATATATTGATCCGCTGTGACAATGTTAATACCTATACATGTAGTAATTGTTGTGATAATTAAAGATGATGTGGATTTAGCAAAAGATAACAGTACTTTAACAATCGTATTTAATAATTTAGTAGTCTCAAGAACAGCGCCAAATGTTAAGGCGGTAATGACAAGCCAAATAGTGTTTAGCATGCTCGACATTCCACCGCGCGATAAAAGCTCATCTACGACCGGAACGCCACTATCAATTGCATATCCTGAATGAAGCGCAGTCCACACACCTGATATTTTTATTAAATAATTAGGTAAATCAGTTTCCCCTACAAAGTTAGCAACCACCTCAGGCTGAAGGATTATTGCAAACATACCACCAATCAAGCCACCAACTAACACCGTTGGAAATGCAGGCATTTTTTTAAATGCCAGAATAAAGACAATTATTAAAGGTACGAATGAAAATAGGGAAATATTGAAGTTGTCATTAATAGTGTTTTGAATGATTTCCAATCCAGCTACATCTTGCACTTCTGCGCTATTAATACCCATAAATAGGAAAATTATTAACGCAATGACTAAACTGGGACCAGTAGTCCATATCATATGATTGATATGTGTAAATAGATCGGTTCCTGCTACCGCAGGTGCCAAATTAGTCGTATCTGATAGCGGTGACATTTTATCTCCAAAGTAAGCACCAGAAATAACGGCGCCAGCTGTAACTTCGGGAGATAATCCAAGACCGGCAGCAATTCCCATTAATGCCGCCCCGAGCGTTCCCGCAACTGTCCATGAGCTACCGATACTTAGCGCTGATAACGCACATATAATACATGCTGCAAAATAAAATATTGATGGAGAAAGAATATTTAAACCATAATATATCATCGCAGGAACTAGTCCAGACATGATCCAGGTGCCAATCATCGCTCCCACGGCAAGCAGAATTAGAATTGCTCCCATAGCAGTAGAAATACCTTTAACTATTCCAGATTCAATTTCTTTCCAAGAATAACCATTTTTTATTCCAATGATCGATGCAATTCCTGCGCAAATTATTAATGCGATTTGATTGCCTCCATACGAAGAATCATCTCCATATATATAGACTGACGCTGAAAGCATAATTATTAATGACAGAATTGGAAAAATGGCTTCAAATAAGGATGGTGTTGTTTTGGATTGCTTGGTAGTCATATTATCTAAAATTAGGTTTCCTTTTATCGATAAATGCAGATAAGCCTTCTTTGGTTTCATCTGTATCAAATAACTCGCTGAATCGATTTACTTCGAAGTCAAGACCAGATTGAATGTCTTTTCCTACGCCTTGTCGAATACAAAGTAATGACTGTGCTATAGCATGGGGGCCATTTTTTAAGATCTCTTGTGCTAACTCTTCGCACTTTTGCATTAATTCTGAAAAAGGAACCAAATGATTAACTAGGCCAATACGATATGCCTCTGAAGCAGAAACCATTTTACCGGTAGTAATAATTTCGTTCGCGATACCATAACCAACGATCCTAGGTAATCTTTGTGTTCCTCCCCATCCGGGTAAAATACCAAGCAACACTTCTGGTTGCCCAAAATTAGCATTTTCACTCGCCACTCTAATATGGCATGCAAGACTGATCTCGCACCCGCCGCCAAGCGCAAAACCATTCACGGCAGCGATAACTGGTTTTGGTGAATTTTCAATAACCACGGTAAGATCTTGACCCATTTTACCAAACTGGAGGGCTTCATCAGGGCCCATTTGTTGCATCTTTTTTATATCTGCTCCAGCTATAAAAGATTTATCACCAGAACCTGTAATTATAATAACACCAACTGAACTATCATCAATCATTTCTTGGGTTGATACCATTAACTGTTCAATCAATTCTTTATTCATCGCATTAAGCGAATCCGGACGGTTAATAGTAAGTCTTCCAATATTGCTATCAATTTTTTTTATGATATATTCCATTTATTTCCAAAAAGTTCGGCTAAAAAGCACCATGATTGTAAATATTTCTAATCTCCCAAGGAGCATACAAAATGAAAGCATCCACTTGCCAAATGGGTGAAGCAGTGAATAGTTATCAGTTGGGCCATAAGCACCTAATCCTGGTCCAATATTGCCAATTGCTGATGCTGCAGCTCCAAACGCAGATTCAAAATCTAAATTTAATAGAGTTAGGGTTAGAGTTGTAAAAGTAAAAATAGATATATAAATCAAAAAGAATCCTAAAGTATTTCTAATAACATCTTCGCTAATAAAACGGCTGCCAATTCGAATAGGGATAATTGCGCGAGAATGCAGCATTCTTCGAGTCTCAGTCGCTGCAAACTTAATCAATAATATCACCCTCGCCACTTTCATACCGCCACCTGTTGAACCACCCATTCCACCAACAAACATCAATATGATAATTAAAAATTGGCTAAAGAATGGCCATAATTCATAATCGGCAGTACCATAGCCGGTAGTAGTAATGATTGATACAGTTTGGAATAATGAACTTAAATAACTATCGTGAGACCAATTATTGTTTTGAGAAGTAACATTGATAAAGATTAGTAGAGTTGCAATCATTATGATTCCGAAATAAGTTAAAAATTCAGAATCTCTAATATAGCCTTTTAAATTTCCAGATAGCGCCCTGAAATGAAGAGTAAAATTTGCACCAGCAATAAACATAAATAATATAACAGTATAATGAATAGCAACGCTATCGTAAGCACCGATACTAGCATTTTGCGTGCTAAACCCACCGGTTGGCATAGTGGTAAATGAATGACAAACCGCATCAAATAATGGCATACCAAAAACCGATAATAATATCGTTTCAACTATTGTAAATCCAATGTATACCATCCATAGAATTTTTGCGGTTTCCTTCACTCTTGGTCGTATTTTATCCGCCACAGGCCCAGGTACTTCTGCTTTAAATAATTGCACACCGCCAACACCTAAAAGAGGTAAGATCGCAATTGTAAATACAATGATACCCATACCGCCTATCCATTGTAAAAAAGAACGCCAAAAAAGAACACCATGTGGTAAACTTTCAATATCTATAAGAATAGTTGATCCCGTGGTAGTAACGCCTGACATTGATTCAAACCAAGCATCGGTAAAGCTTGATATTGAATCTGTAAAATAAAATGGAAAAGCTCCAGTAAGCGCAACCAAAAGCCAAGCAAGGGACACTATAGTGAAACCATCTTTACTTGATAATGCCCTACTTTTTCTTGTAATAAACCATAATGGTAAACCAACCAATAAACATAGAACTGATGATTTTAAATGACCAGAAAAATCTGGCTCAGAGTAAAGGTAGGATATTATTAATGGAAAAAGCATCGATAGACCCATAACCATTAAAAGAGCAGCTAAAATATTAATTATTGTTTTAAAATTCACTACGCTTCAAACAAACGTCGAAGTTTTTCAATTGCATTTGATTTAGCAAACACTAGAACTGTATCTTCATCTGTAAGTTGAGATGAACCTCTGGCAATTGAAAGCTGGCCATGATGATTAATAACCCCAACAATACTATCCTCAGGAAATTTGATATCCTTTAAAGGGAGAGTTGTTACTTTACTATCTGGTTCCGGACTGAATTCAATAACATCAACATCTATCTCATCAAATGTTGTTACCGGCTTTTCAGTTTGACTGCTAGAAATAAATTTTAAGATAGAGTTTACGGTTGACATATTTTTACTGATCACCGCGCCCAATCCAATCTCTTGAACTATAGGCATATATTCAGTGGTGCTTAAATGAATTACCGTCTGCTTAACCCCTAAATGATGAGCAAGCATGCCTGATAGCAAATTGGTTTGCTCATTTTCTGTTACGGAAATAAAACTATCGGCATCTTTTATATTTTCAGCTTTCAAAAGCTCAACATCAGTTCCATCGCCATGCAATACCATTGTTTGCTTTAGATTGGAAGCCAACCATTCTGCCTTATCCCTTCTACCATCAATTAAGCGAACATTTAATTCATTCTCAAGCTCTTCAGCAATACTTCTTCCTATCTTACTTCCACCTAAAATTACTATAGATTTGGTTTCGGTCGCCTCTTTTCCAAGCATATACATTAAAGAGTTCAGTCGTTGTTTTTTAACAATGAAGTAAGCGGTATCAGCATGTTTAAATACGAAATCAGACCAAGGAACATGCGATTCACCATCTCTTATAACCGTCACTATACCAAATCTAAATTCTCTATCTTCATCGCAGATTTCTCTAACAGTTTTTCCAACAATTGGGGAGGATTCTTCAATTCTAATACCGATCATTTGCATCCTTCCGCCTTCAAAATCCATAACTTGAGTAGCATAAGAATGACGAACAAGCTTTACAATTTCCCTGACAGCTTCTTTTTCAGGGTGAATCACATGCGCAATGCCAAATTTTTCAGGTTTGATTATCGAATCGCGTGTGGTGTATTGCTGATTCCTTAATCGGGCAATAATCTTTTTTGCGCCTAATTCATTCGCTTGTTGGGAAGCAATAAGATTGACTTCATCTACTCGGGTCACGCATAATACATAGTCAGCTTCTTGAACATTAGCTTCAGATAGATTTCTAGGACTTGCGCCATTGCCTTCTATTACGATTACATCTAATGATTCCGATGCCCGTTTACACTTAGCTGGATCGATGTCAATAACAGTAATGTCATGATCATCTTGACTTAATGCCTTTGCGACATGAAAGCCAACTTCTCCTGCGCCAATAATTACAATCCGCATAACATATTCTCAAAAGTGAGAGTCACAATTTTAATCATAATAATTAAAATATTCCCATAGTTTTATTATTCTTTTTCACGATGGATTTCAGCGCCTAATAATTTGAATTTTTCTTCTATTTGTTCATAACCTCGATCTATGTGATATATTCTACTTATATCAGATCGACCATTGGCAATTAGCGCTGCAATGACTAAGGATGCGCTAGCTCTAATATCCGTTGACATAACCTGAGCTCCAGTAAGTTTTTTTTGACCTCTGATGATTGCAACATTATTTTCAAGAGAAATATTTGCGCCTAATCTAGTAAGCTCAGGTATATGAGAAAAACGATCTAAATATATTGTTTCTGTTACAATTGAGGTTCCATTTGCAATGGACATTAATGCAATCCATTGTGCCTGTAAATCTGTAGGAAAACCTGGATGCACATCAGTTGTCATATCGGTAGGATTAATTTGATCATTTTTTCTAATTGAAATTGAATTAGTACCTAGGTTTAAATCGCATCCTGCTTGCTCTAACTTTTCTAACACTATTGTCAAATGACCTGGATCAACATCCACTAGTTCAATATCACCAAGAGCAGCCCCTGCCATTAAAAAAGTACCTGCTTCTATCATATCAGGGATAACATTAATAGTTACTGGATTAAGTTTTTCAACGCCATTAATAATTAATTTATTTGTTCCGACGCCAGTTATTTCAGCACCCATTTGATTTAGCACATCACATAATTGTACAATATGAGGCTCTACAGCAGCATTGGTGATATTGGTTATGCCTTTTGCCAAAACAGCAGCCATAAGAATATTTGCCGTAGCTCCAACAGAGGCTATTTCAAAATATATATCTGCCCCTTTTAGTCCATCCGCTTTAGCTAAGATATAGCCTTGATTAAGCTCTATTGTAGCACCTAGTCGCTCGAATCCTTTTAAATGATAATCAACAGGTCTTGGGCCCCATGCACATCCTCCTGGTAATGATACTTTGGCTTCACCAAATCGTGCCAATAGAGGACCCATCACATAAAAAGATGCTCTCATGGTTTTTACTAAATCATATGGCGCCTCAAGAGAAGTTATATTTGATGCATCTATCGATAGGCTTGGACTATTAAAATTACATTCGGCTCCAAGAATATCTAATAAATCTACAAATGTCCTGGTATCTCTTAGGTTGGGTACATTTTTTATTTCTGTTAAACCATCAGCAAGTAGAGATGATGCCATTATAGGTAAAACAGCATTTTTTGCTCCACTAATTTTTACACTACCACTTAATGGCTTGCCGCCATTTATTACTAGTTTATCCACGTGCCCTTGAAATAAAATTTTCTTTAGAACTTATTCCTTGATCAATATTGCCTTCACCACTGAATAGTTTTGCTACGGCTTCAACTTTTTCTTTATCATCAAGATAGTTTGTATGTACATAGGTTTTGTTTTCAACAACTTTTTTACCAACAAATAAATGGTTATCCGCTAGAGAAGCTATTTGAGGTAGATGAGTGATGCAGACAACTTGTTTATTTATGCTAAGAACTTTGAGCGCTTTAGCAACTTTCTCAGCTGCTTCACCAGAAATTCCAGCATCAATCTCATCAAAAATTAGCGTTGCCACTGGATCCTCTTCCTTTAAAACTGATTTTATTGATAGCATAATCCTGGA
>MDSY01018791.1_pt1 | contig 10167 bp, 10 predicted proteins | sample 811131 | NCBI WGS metagenome assembly MDSY01 (sample SAMN05326643, study PRJNA326480) | marine metagenome | isolation source: seawater | place: Atlantic Ocean: South West | collected 2010
CGAGGATCAGTTGTGTAAACACCATCAACATCTGTATAAATCTGGCACTCATCTGCCTTAAGCGCCGCCGCCAAAGCCACCGCCGTAGTATCCGATCCACCTCTACCAAGAGTCGTAATATTCCCGCTCTCATCAGTGCCTTGAAATCCAGCAATAACGGTAACGAAGCCAGCCTCTAAGTCTTTAAATATTTTACTTGCTTCAATGTCTTTAATTCTGGCTTTACCGTAAGCATTATCGGTCAATATTCGAACTTGATGTCCTGCATACGATTTCGCTTGAATCGAACGCTTATCCAGCGCCATACACAAAAGAGCTATAGTGACCTGCTCTCCTGTACTCAGAAGAACATCGAGTTCTCTCAAATTAGGATTATCATTAATTTCCTGCGCAAGACCCACGAGACGATTTGTCTCTCCGCTCATCGCAGAAACTGCAACAACAACCTTGTGACCTATTTTATGGAAAGATGCGATTTTATCTGCAACCGCCTCTATTCTATCTACCGATCCGACTGATGTCCCACCATATTTTTGGACAATCAAACTCATGCAAGTTTCCAAAATTCTAGAAAGGCGTGATTAAACACTAATTGAGATGAATTTTCATGTGTAAACACAAAAATTTTAACTGATGTGATCCCGTAAATAAGTAATTACCGAATCTAACGCACTCTGAATGTTTTCAATATTATTTGCTACTCCTTGAGCCATATCAGGTCTGCCTCCCCCTTTTCCATCGACTTGGCTCGCCACATGTTTCATGAGCGCTGACGCATTAATACTGTCCGTCAGATTACCTGTGACACCTGCCACAAGAGCTGCTCTGTCTTTTCCCATCCCTACTAAGAAAAAGACTCCATTTGTCATCTTACTCCTCACCTGATCTGCAATAGCTCTAACATTCGATGCATCATTATCATCAATTATCTTAGTCAAAACAGATATGCCATTTAGCTCTTGTAAACCCTCCATCAAGTCACTGCCTGCAGAACTAGCAAGTTGCTGTTTTAGATTTTTTATCTCTCGATGCAAACTTTTATTTTCATCCAAAAGATTCTGTATCCTTGAGGACAAATCACCTTTACTGCCCTTAATCACACCTGAAATAGCCGCTATCTGATCTTGCTGTGCATTACATAGGTTAACTGCTTTTAAACCCGAGCAACTTTCAATACGCCTTATTCCTGCAGCAACACTTGTTTCAACAGCAACTTTTACAAGTCCGATTTCACCAGTTCGGTTTACGTGAGTGCCACCACATAATTCGACAGAAAAATCATCACCAATATTTACAACTCTCACGACATCGCCATACTTCTCACCAAATAATGCTTTCGCACCCTTCCTTTTAGCCTCTTCCATAGACATTGAATTAGTTACTACTTCCGTATTTTTTAAAATTTCCTTATTAACAATATTCTCAACCTGCCTAATTTGATCTTCCGTAACAGCTGAATCATGAGAGAAATCAAACCGGAATCTCTCGTCGTCAACGAGAGATCCTCTCTGCTCAACATGGTCTCCCAGTACTGCTCTAAGCGCCTCATGAAGAAGATGTGTTGCAGAATGATTACACGTTATTAGTTGACGTCTATCATTGAGGATATTAGCTTGGACATTATCCCCGACACGAAAGCTCCCTGATTGAACATATCCAAAGTGTAAAAAGTGGCTACCTGATTTCTTGCAATCATTAATATTAATAGTCGCTGAATTGTTTACTACTACTCCAGAATCTCCAATTTGACCTCCAGATTCCGCATAAAAAACTGTCTTATCTAGCACAACTGCGACTTTGTCTCCCTCCACAGCCTCGTTTGTCTCATTTCCCTCTCTGTAAAGCGCGACGATTTTGGAATCGGTTTTCGATTGGTTATAACCAATAAATTCCGTCGCTCCCGGTAAATTAATCTTTCCTGAGTAATCAACCGCGAAATTACCTGCAGACCGTCCTCTCGAAACTTGCTCTTGCATAAGGCGCTCATAACCTTCTATATCTATTTCAAGACCACTTTCTCTGCCAATATCATTTGTTAAATCGACAGGGAATCCGTAAGTATCATAAAGTTTGAAAACCAATTCACCAGGAATTACTGAGTCTTTCGAAGAATCAATGTATTTTTGGAATATTTTCATTCCTTTATCTAAAGTTCTTGAAAATTGGAGCTCCTCTTTTTTCAAAATTATGCTGATTTTCTCTGAATTCTCGATCAAATCCGGATAAGCATTACCCATGAGTTCCCCAAGAACTGGAACCAGTCTATAGAAAAATTCATTTTTTACTCCAAGCTTATTGCCGTGTCTTAAAGCTCTTCTGATGATCCGACGAAGAACATAGCCTCGGCCTTCATTCGAGGGGGTTATTCCATCGAGAATTAAAAATGAGCATGATCTTATATGGTCTGCTATTACCTTTAGTGAATCGTTCTCAAGGTTATTACAGCCAGTAACCTCAGCAGAGGATCGAATTAACTCTTGGAATAAATCTATTTCATAATTGCTGTGTACGTTTTGCATGACCGCGGAAATTCTTTCAAGGCCCATCCCAGTGTCTATCGACGGCTTTGGAAGAGGGTTCATTGTTCCATCACCATCTCTTTCATACTGCATAAATACAAGATTCCATATCTCTATGTATCTATCAAGATCATCATCTTTAGATCCAGGAGGTCCACCAGGTATATCAGGGCCATGATCCCAGAATATTTCTGTGCATGGGCCACATGGACCTGTGTCACCCATCTGCCAAAAATTATCTTCATCAAGAAAAGACAAACGATCTGGATTGATGCCAATATCTTTAATCCAGATATCTTTTGCCTCTTTATCTGAGATATGAACTGTTATCCACATTCTTTCTGGTGGTAGCTTTAAAACTTCAGTGAGAAATTCCCATGCGTAACAAATTGCATCTTTTTTAAAATAATCTCCGAAACTAAAGTTACCAAGCATCTCAAAAAAAGTATGATGACGGGCCGTGTAGCCTACGTTCTCCAAATCATTATGCTTCCCTCCTGCTCTCACACATCTCTGAGAGGAAACAGCTCTGAGAGAATCCCGATTTTCTGTCCCTAGAAACACATCTTTGAATTGAACCATACCTGCATTGGTGAAAAGTAAGGTCGCGTCATTAGTTGGCACTAGACTGCTACTGGGAACGATTTGATGAGTTTTTGTCTCAAAAAATTTTAAAAAGGCTTCTCTAATTTCTGAGCTTTTCATTACTTTTTTCCTTAATTCCAAATTTTGAGCACGATCTAAATATTTTAAGTTGATAAATCAGACTCAGAGAACCTACCTTTAACGCTTCCATGCGCTAGGACATGAAGATGCAAATGAAAAACAGTTTGGCCTGCTTCAGCGCCATTATTAATAACGATTCTAAAAGCATCATCAACGCCTCTTTGTTTAGCCATTTTATTGGCGATGAGTAATAAATATCCCAAAAGATTTTGATCCATGTCTGATGCATCAAAAAGTCTAGGTATTGATTTTTTAGGTATCACTAACATATGGACTGGGGCTTGAGGCGCAATATCGTTTATGACAATACAGTGTTCATCTTCATATAATATATCTGAAGGTACTTCTTTATTTATAATTCTAGAAAAGATTGTTGTTTCGTCTGAATCCATAGTCAATTTTCTCAGCGTTCTTCTTTTACTTTAGATTTTCCAAGTTTTTCATCAACGCTAAGCACTCTCGCTTCAGATTCCACCATAAAAGGAATACCATCCTTTATGGGATATGCTAGACCACTTGCTTTACATATCAATTCTTGGGCGTCTTTATCATACTCAAGTGGCGCTTTAGTCACGGGACAGACAAGAATACTCAACAATTCTTTATCCATAATCTTCTCCAATTATTATGATTGATTGTACTTTAAAGAAAAATCTACCGCCATCCTAACAAGTGGTTGCTTAGCTGCTTCCTATGACTCAAAGTTATTTACTTCCGTGGTAACACATCTAAGACAATCTCAGGATCTATCCTCACATCAAACCAGTTCATTCGCCAATCTAAGTGGGGTCCTGTAGAGCGTCCAGTTGATCCAACTAAACCAATTACATCTCCAAAGTTAACTCTGTCTCCCACCTCTACTAAAACCTGACTCAGATGCAGAAAAGATGAGCTTATACCATAACCATGATCCAGTATTATCGTGCCTCCTGAATAAAAAAGATCACTTTCGGAGAGTCTTATAATCCCTGGAGCAGGAGCAACTACATTGGATCCCTTGGGTGCAGCATAATCGATACCATAATGAGGTCGTCCTGGCGTTCCATTGTATATTCTTTGACTCCCATAAACTCCTGTTATTTGACCCTGTATTGGTCGCACAAATCCTTCCAAAAATAGAGGTTCTACTAACTCATGTTTTCTTGCTGCTTTTACAAGTTCAGCATCACGTTGGATTTTGGTTAAATCAGTCTCCGTCGGCGTAACGGTTCTCTGAGGAACTCCCTCCACATATTGAATGTTATAATCTCGTTCAACTATCTCTATTTTTTTAGAACTCATCGCATCATTTCGCTCAAAAACTTTAAGCTCTGCATAACCAGAGGCATCTCTCCCGACACCAAAGACAAAAGTTCCCGAACTAGAAATGTGTAATTCACGATCCGAATAAGTCAAACGATATCCTGGTGCCACTTTACCTACAACAATGCCGCCCTGGAACACATCAAGTGAAACCTCGATTGGATCGATCGTATCTGAAAAAAGTTGAGGAGAAATCGAGATCAATAAAAACGCAAAAAGTCGACAAGTCTTAGACATCATCAGAGGCACTTCAACCTTAATTATTATCTTCGGTTGGCTCAACATAGGGTTCCAGTGATTCAATAGCACAAGAAATCCCTATATCCATTACTTCTAATCTGTCAAATTTGGCACATAATTGATGACCGCGCACACGCAAAATGTATCCATTTCTTTTAATACCTCGGCATTCCTTTTTCATTGTCAATAGAACTTTTTTTCGTCCCAAAGTTTTTACGACAGCATACTGATCATCTATGAAACGTATATTTCTGATGCGATTTTTGTTGATACATCCGCTGCGAATACCCCATTCTCGGGGATCTAGTTCCTGCTCTAACATAGATAGGTTTTCTTGAATTTTTTCTTTAATATTCAACTCACTTTTTTCTTCATCTTCAGAAAACCCAGCGCTTGGCAAAAAACAAAAAAGTATAAACACCACGATCTTAGACACAGCTGACATGATTATCACTCCAAATATTAGTTATTTAGTTATCATAAGTTGTATTTTACACAAAATTTCGTAAAACTTTTCATCTCGAAAATAAACTATTTAGGCCACTCTCGTTAATGAAAATTAAAGAAAATCGTGAATTTATACCACCTCTTATCATTCGTAATAGGCATATTCAAAGCATTATGAATAGCCTGGGTCCAAGAAAATTTCGGGCTAACAGAATTGCGAATGAACTTATATCCAAAAGAATAGTGATAGAGACAAAAAAAGGTGTGCGACTACTAGCAAAGCACACAATTTCAAATGCGAAGAGGTCTGTGCGAAAAATTAAATATCTTGTGGTGCTTCTTCATGGTTGGGAGGGATCTAGTGAATCTGCTTACATGATTACGACCACAAATACCCTTCTTGTTAATGGCTTCGATGTATTAAGACTCAATTTCCGAGACCATGGCGACAGTCATAGTCTAAATAAAGAGCTTTTTAACTCCACTAGGATCGATGAGGTTGGTGATGCAATTAAAGAATTCAAAGATACAAATGAATACCAAAATATCCTTCTAGGTGGTTTTTCACTCGGAGGAAACTTTGCTCTGAGAATATCCTCAGATAGAGGGAGTGAATTATCGATCGCAGCTACAATTGCTATCTGTCCACCAATTGATCCTAATAACGCCATGCGAAAAATGAACGACTCTTTGTTTATTTATCATTATTATTTTATAAAGCGATGGCGACGATCATTGAAAAAAAAACTCAATTACTTTCCAAACAAAACAATCGAGCGGCTTCTCAAACAAGCAAATACGTTAACCTCGATGAACGAAACCTTCATTCCGAAACTAACCAAGTTCTCTACTCCTAAAGAATATTTCAAATCTTATGAGCTCTCTGGTGATCGTTTGAAAGCAATTAGCTCACCAACACATATTATAACGTCTAAGGATGATCCAATAATTCCTTCAGAGGACATGGAGAAGTTATGCGAAAATAAAAATATTCAACAAGAAATATATGAATATGGTGGCCACTGCGGATTTATTGAGAATTTGAAGGGTGAAAGTTGGTTACAAACTCGTTTTGTTATGCTGTTCGAACGCTATTTATAGGAAAGAACCTTCAACGAAATTAGCGCTGTTTCATAACTTGACTAATCTCATCAAAATCAAACCCCCTGTATTGCAAAAACCTAATTCTTTTTCCCACTTCTTTTCTGTCTGGATTGACCAGATTACCAAACTTCTTTACTAGCACTTTTTCAGCAATCGATATCCAATCTATATCTTGCGCATCAATTACTTGTTTTAATAGCTCGTTCCCTATTCCTTTATGCTTAATCTCCGATTTTATCCTTTGCTTGCCTTGCCCTTTATTTATTCTCGCCCTGACAAATGACTCTGCAAACCTGACATCACTTAAAAGCCCCTCATTTTTCAGAGTTGATATTACCTGATCGATGACGGGCCTTGATTCGAATTTTAAACTTATCTTCTCTGTTAGCTCCTTTGTCGAGAAATCTCGTCGAGTCAACATGACGAGGCACGCATTTCTAATTTTTTTCGCCTCTTTATCATCTTGGTCTGACATTTATAAACTCCAAAAGTAGAGCTCTCAGTTTTTCCTAACTTTCAATGTCTGGGCCGGCTTCTGTCTCGCTAGTCTCACCTACCTCGCCCAGCTCCTTTTCCCGAATTTTAGTTTCAAGATCAGACGCAACCTCAGGATTCTCGCTCAGGTATACACCAACATTAGCCTTGCCTTGGCCTATCTTGTTACCATTATACGAATACCAAGCTCCCGACTTGTCTACAAAGCCATTCTTCACTCCGAGATCAACTAATTCACCAAAACGATTGATTCCTTTTCCATACAGGATCTGAAACTCGGTCTGCTTGAACGGCGGTGAAACTTTATTTTTGACGACTTTGACTCGCGTCTCATTTCCAACAACTTCATCTCCGTCCTTCACCGCTCCTATTCTTCTTATATCTAATCTAACAGAAGAATAGAATTTCAGAGCGTTTCCTCCAGTTGTAGTTTCTGGGTTACCAAACATGACACCAATCTTCATTCTTATTTGATTTATGAAAATCACCAAGCAGTTGGCTGCTTTAATATTCCCCGTAAGCTTTCTTAACGCTTGAGACATCAACCTTGCCTGAAGACCTACATGATGGTCTCCCATTTCTCCCTCAATTTCCGCTCTTGGCGTCAAAGCTGCAACTGAATCGACCACCAAAACATCGCAAGCTCCAGATCTAACCAGCATATCGGTAACTTCGAGCGCCTGCTCGCCTGTATCAGGCTGAGAAACAATTAAATCATCGATTATGACACCAAGTTTTTGAGCATATACCGGATCAAGCGCGTGCTCAGCATCGACAAAAGCGCATGTACCTCCTGCCTTTTGTGCTTCAGCAATTACTTGCAATGTAAGCGTGGTTTTACCTGAAGATTCGGGACCGTATATCTCAACAACACGACCTTTAGGTAATCCACCAATTCCTAAAGCGATATCAAGGCCAAGTGAACCAGTTGAAATCGAAGGAATCGCTTGACGATTACTATCACCCATACGCATTACTGTGCCTTTTCCGAATTGCCTCTCTATCTGCCCTAGGGCTGCTTCTAATGCTTTTGCTTTATCTGCTTCCATTGTTTTTTCCTTTTATACTGTATGTGTGTACAGTATCCTATAATTTTAAATACTTCAACATTTCTTTTAAACTTGTTTCAATTGTTTGCAATTTTACCTTCTGTCTATCACCATTGAATAAGAAAATCTTCGATTCAATGTTATTAGCATTACCCCATGCAATACATACCGTTCCAACCGGTTTTCTCGGGCTGCCGCCTGATGGACCCGCTATCCCGCTTATCGAAATCACATAGTCCGATCCTGTTTTTTGTAGCCCTTTAATAGCCATTTCTCTTACCACTTCCAAACTCACCGCTCCGAAATTCGAAATTAACTCATCCTTAATTCCCAGGATATTGTTTTTTGAAAAATTGGAGTATGTTACCAATCCACAAGTAAACCATTGAGAACTGCCAGGCACATCTGTCATCGAGCAAGCAAGACCTCCGCCAGTGCATGACTCCACTGTGGCAATCGTTGCTCCCTTCCTGTTGAGCTCATCACCTAAGTCTTCGCTTAATTGAAAATTAACATCTATCATCCATTAAGCACCAAATCGCGTTCATTTCTCTTTGAAAGAGTTACACTAAAGACCCAGTATAAGAAAACAAATTGCAGGACCAGACGAAAATAAAGCATGCCGATTGAAATATCGGGAAACAAATGATAATTGACTGCCATATGGATATTAGCTGGGTACACCGCTATCAAAAGCGCAATTAAGCCCCATCCGGCTATTTTTCTTAGCTTGAAATATAGAATGGACATCCCACCAATTATTTCAAACAGACCACTTATGTAAACTGCCTCAAGTTTTAAAGGCCATTCCTGCGGCATAATATTTAAGTAAAAGTTAGGATTGAGAAAATGATCGAATCCAATAAAACAAAAAAAAAGTGATAGGCATAGCAAGGATAAAACCTTGACCCACTTAGCGGGCAATCTAAGTAATCGAGCAAGACATTTTAACACCATAATAATCCCATCTTGATCCAGACTAGTTTGTCTCTATTGGACCGAAATGGCTCATATAATATCGCTTGATACTCTCTACATCATCGAACACCTCAATTTCGCTACAACTACCACTGTTGAAGGAATAGAGGGAAGAGATTTCGCTTTCTCCAATATTTAAAAGTGACTCTAGAGCGATAAGACATCTTTCTACCTTCGAAGGAATACTACTTGTCATCATTTCTTCTAACATTGATCGGAGAGTATGCGTTTCTTTGTCGATTCTAAGTAAATCGTTCTTATCAAGCCTAATAAAAGACTTTTCTTTACCGTCATATGCTGGCCAAGATATTGGCAGGTTAGGAGATGGATCTCCGTACTTCGCGAAATCTGACCAAGCGCTCATCATTACAGATTCCATCTGATCTCTTACTTCCCCCGGAGGATATATATATTCTGATATCGGTCCAAAGGAATAATTCTGGGTCAAAAAAGCTATTTCTACCCCGTGAGTCGCACCAAAAATACTAGGGAAGTCGGCAAACCACGATTTTTTCTGATGGTCCCAATCAAACTGATATGAGAATAAATCCTTATATCCAGCGTTCTCGAGTGCGCTCAAAGGTTCATCACTTCCCCTTATTTTCCATGCATGCGAACGAGTTCTCACCCATAAATCATATAAATCAGGATTCTTTAAAGAAAAGACTGGCGGAAGTAGACCAAAAAAAGGTTTCTTAGCATCTGTAAAGTATTTATTTAATCCCAACCACATAGAGTATTCATCTTTCGTCGTCCCAGATATAACTGGAATGTTTTTCGCATACTTCTTGTCTCCTAGCGCATCTAAAATACCAACCTTGGGTATTACAATGCCATCACGCGTTGTGAGTGGTATTCTATCAATTGCGTTATCTCTAAGGTAAAGCTCCATAAAGCTCCGTGCATCAAGATTCTTGAGGAAATTTTTCTGTTCCTCTAGATTCTCACCATCGGGCAATACATCACGTAATATCTGCCAAGATCCTCTCTCTACTAAAGGGTTCTCTGCATTACTGTTATATGCGCTTTGATAGGAGGATGTGGCAACATATCCGGATTGGGAGATTGCCTTGTGAAACAGACCCTCAGAGAGGGGAGAGGCCAGCAGTGCAAAAACATTATGCCCTCCTGCCGACTCTCCAAAAATTGTCACATTCTCCGAGTTTCCGCCAAAATTGTGTATATTTTTTTGTACCCACTCGAGCGCCGATATTAGATCTAACGTACCAAAATTAGATGATTGATCAAGCCCCGTTTGCGTTTTTTGTATGGAGGGGTGACTGAACCAACCTAAAGCTCCTAATCTA
>MDSY01066867.1_pt1 | contig 10167 bp, 13 predicted proteins | sample 811131 | NCBI WGS metagenome assembly MDSY01 (sample SAMN05326643, study PRJNA326480) | marine metagenome | isolation source: seawater | place: Atlantic Ocean: South West | collected 2010
GGATTTCAATTTTTTGAATTTAGGTAATAATTTATTAAAATCATTAGTCTCAATTGTACATCCTGGAGTGTCATCTTTAGGATAAAAATAAAGCATAACAAATTTTCAAAATGAATCTTTTAAAGAATAAATCTCATCATCGGTTGATTTTAATTTGAATAAAGGTGCTTTAGAATTTATTTTAAGCATCTATAATTTATTTTCTTCCCATATTTTACCCCAATCAAAATTTGGTGGTAAACCATACGTTGAATTAATATTAGTTGCATGCATGGCTAAGGAAGGTATTGGAGAAATACAATATTCATTTTTATATATTTCATGTAATTTAAGTTCCATCGGATGATGTCTTACAGTTGACATTAATTTAAGCTCATCAAGATATTTATTAATCATTTTTTTACTAGTTAAAAAAGTAATTAATGTTTCATTAACAGATCGCCAATGTCTCATATTTCCAAAAAATATTTTTGAACTATCAATAGAAGAATATAAGTAAGGATAATCTGCTGGACATAAAAAAATTTCTTGGTTTAATTGAGAACTAATTTTTTCATAGGTAAAAAGCATTTCAGTTATTGCTTCTCTAACATGAATATAGTCATCTTCTAAAAAATAAAATAAATCTGTTTCTTCAGTTTCTGCAATCTTAATTGATTTGAATAAATTTCTCATATTAGAGATCATGTTTTTTGAAATATCTTTTCCCTGAGTATCAATAGTATTAATTTGATCATTGAATTCATTTTCTTTGAGATTAATAAGTTCTGTTTTTAAATCACTAGCTTTTAAAATTTGATCAATTTTATGTAGGTTTTTTTTGTTTGATTTATCATCGGTAACAATGATCTTGATATTAACATCTTTAAAAGATTCTTTTGCTATTTCACAAGATTTAATAACTGATTTTATAGTTCTTAGAGTGTACTCAATTTTTGGTAAATCAAATATCCTTTTTTTATTTTGGTCCAACATGACTTTATTGTCATCAACATCACCAAATGTATAAGATCTAATTATGATAGTTAGGCTTTTTACTTTCCTTGTAATCTCAGTTTTTCCAAGTGGAATACTTATAGAACTTTTTCCACTTTCACTTAAATTTTGATTAGCTTCTAAATTCTTAGAGGGCATGTGTAGATTTGATTGATCTATTATTTCATATCCAAATTTTCTTATTAATTTGATAAAAAACTTGTGTAAAAATGATTTTTTTTGGATGATTGGTTTATCTTTCATAAATTCAAATATTATTGCATTATATAACTTTTTAACTTAAAAAAATTAATATAATGACAATTAAATCATCTTCAGAACTTGTACAAGCAGCCCTTAAAGAAATAAAGACTATTTCTGCAGATGAAGCATTAAAACTATCTAATGAAGGTTCATGTACATTAATTGATATTAGAGAAAAGGGTGAATTGGATAAAACAGGAAGAATTGAAAACTCAAACCATATACCTCGAGGTATGTTGGAGTTTTGGTTAGATCTTGAAGGCCCTTATTTTAAAAGTGGTAAAATTGATATGAACAAAGAGATAGTTTTATTTTGTGCTGGTGGATTGAGATCTGCTCTTGCAGTAAAGTCTTTAAAAGAAATGGGCTTTGAAAAAGTTTCACACATTGATGGTGGTTTTGCAGCAATAAGCCAGAGTAATTTTAAGATAGCTTAAACTATTTATTATACTCGTCTAAAGCAAATTCTAATCTATCTTGTCCCCAAAATATTTTATTATTCACAACGAATGTAGGGGTACCAAATATTTCTTTATTATGTGCTTCTTGAGTAATAGTTTTTAATTCATCTTTTATTTTAAGACTTTTAATGCCAACAAAAAAATCGTTTGAATTAATTTTGCATTTTTGAAGAATAGACTTTAAAATTTCTTCATTAGAAGTTTCTAGATTATCCTTCCAGTTTGCATCAAACATTTTGTTTAAGTATAAATCTTTAACCTTATCATTTATAAAAAGATAGCCACGCATGATATTTAGCGAGTTAATAGGAAATTTAGAATTCCAAATAAAATCAATATCATTTTTTTTAGCAATTAAGTCACAATCATTTATCATATGTTTTAATTTAGCTTCGATAAAAGCTGGAGCTGTTATCCCCTGCAGATTATGAAGGCCACCTACAAGAATTGGTTTGTAATTAAAATTAATATTCTTAATAGTTTTAATTTTTTGATACGCAAGGTAAGAATAAGGACTTATAAAGTCAAAATAAAAATCTATTTCCTTAGTCATACAAATTAATTCTTTTTGCATAAAAAATTCTTATAAACCAATAGAGAGTTAATCCAATTGGTCCAATGAAATATGTTATTAAGAGTGGAAAAAACATTAAGGTTTTATTGACTCCAAATTTCTGAGAGTCTTTGACAATCCATCCTCCACAAAATAAGTTCATAGCAAGAAAATGAGACCAAAATAAAATCAAAAATAATTTATCAGCAAATAAATCTAAAATAGAATTTAATCCTAAGTAGAGTTCAAAATTTTTATAAAAGTCATAACCCTCATTAAAGAGCGTATAGAGCAAATAAAAATAAACTAAACTTATAATAAAAGTAGGAAATATTGATGTTATAAAAACTCTACATATTTGGGACTGTGGAAATACTATTAACACTACCCAAAAAGGTAAAATACCCAGATTTAACCATAGAAAAATCATTTCAATTGTAAAGTATGTATGGATTTGATCGATCATTTTTTAGTGTATTATATAATAAGCTATTGGGATTCATATGAGAAATAGAAAAAAAACATTAAATGTTACTGTTGAGGAGATGAGAAACTTCTCATTTTCATATATTGAAAGATATGCACCCTCAAAACAACAGCTTAGAACCTATTTATTAAAAAAATATCTAAAGGCTAATTTAGAAAATATTAAAAAACAAGATATTACAGAATTGATTGATGTAGTTTTACAAGATTTAGAAAAAAGCAAGTTTATAAATGACAAATTTTATTCTGAAAGTAAATCTAGAAGCTTAATTCAAAGAGGTAGCTCTGTTAACAAAATTAGAAATTATTTATTGATGAGGGGAGTTAATGACCGTTACATTAAAGAAACGATAGAAAAAATTAAAGAAAATAACTCAGACCAAGATTTTTTTTCAGGAATAAAAATCTGTAAAAAGAAGAGAATTGGACCGGCAAGGATTGAAGATAACCGTGTACTGTTTTACAAAAAAGATATTGCTTTACTAGCAAGAAATGGTTTTGATTTTGAAACATCAAAAAGGATCATGGATATCAATCAAGCTGACTATATTAAAATAATTAGATTACTTTAATTTATTTTTTTCTTCTTCAACAAGATACTTAATTCTATTTCTAATAACGTTTTTAACAAATACAAAAACTAATAAACCAAAAATAGAAACAGATACTATAATTATTAAAATTACTCTTAATTGCTCGTCCATTATAATATATTTTTACTTTTTAAAATTAAACTTGGGTTTTTAAACTCAAGTTTTCCATAAAGTATTTCATCATAATTAAAATCAGTTACTTTACCCCCAGAATGTTCAAGGATTGCATGACCTGCTGCAATATCCCATTCACAAGCTCTTGGTTCAGCTACATACATATCAAATTCTCCTGCAGCAATGACGCAAAATTTTAGTGAGCTTTTCATTTTTTGAAAAGAATTTATTTTATATTTTTTATGAATTTTTAAAATTTCAGGTATAAGTTTGTTTGAATAGCTTACTGCAGTATATCCAATTGTATTTTTTTTTTTACTCATTAAAGAAATTTCTTGGTTATCGATTAACTCATAACTGTGTGATACACCGTAAGAATAAAAAACCCTTTTTTTTGCTGGAGCTGTTATAATTCCAATTGCCGGTTTTTTTTCTAATATTAATGCTGCATTTAAAGTAAACTCATCACGGTTATTAATGTAATCTCTTGTTCCATCTATTGGATCAATTAGCCAAAAATTTTTTAGATCAACATCTTCTTTATGGTTTGTGCTTTCTTCTGAAACAATTGGAATATTTGGAGTTATCTCTTTTATTTTATTTGTTAAGATCTTATTAACTTCAATATCGCCATTACTCACAGGAGTATTGTCAGACTTAATTTCTTTTTTTAAACCTGCTTCTCTTAAATCTAAAGCCACCTGGCTTGCTTTATTAAAAGTGTCTATTAATGAAAGGGTTATTTTTTTAGTTTCTTCGATATTCATTTATTGACTCTTTCTAACTGAACTATTTTTGAGTTAATCACTTTTTTTCCAACATTTTCAAAATTTACAGTAACTTTACCATTAATTATTGATTGAACCTGACCTATGCCCCAATCTTTATTATTTTGATTAGTAACTTTATCTCCTGGTTCATAATCTAAAATCATTTAATTTACTTATAGTGAATATACTAATAAATATCACTAAATATGATAAAATTGAATTCAATTGGAATAGCAAAAAAACCTAAGGATACTTTAATTGTTGTTGCAATGTCAGGAGGGGTAGACTCCTCGACTGTAGCAGCGATGATGAAGAATGAAGGTTATAATGTCATAGGAATAACTCTAAAGCTTTATAACGATAATAAAGAAACAACCTCCTCAAAACAATGTTGTGCTGGCCAAGATATTATGGATGCAAAGAGAGTAGCTGACAAATTAAAGATTAAACATAAAATTCTTTATTATCAAGATAAATTTAAAGAGGGCGTAATTGATAATTTTATCGATAGTTATTTAAATGGAGAAACTCCAATACCTTGTGTTCAATGTAATAAGACAGTTAAATTTACAGATTTATTTGAAGAAGCTAAGAGATTAAAAGCTGATGCTTTAGTTACTGGTCATTATGTAAAAAGCATCACAGATGCTAGTAATACAGATATGTATAGAGGAATTGATTTAAACAGAGATCAAAGTTATTTCTTATTTAACACTACAAAAGATCAATTAAATTTTTTAAGATTTCCACTTGGAAACCTTCTTAAGGATGAAACCAGAAGCATTGCAAGAGATCTAGATCTTAATGTTGCAGATAAGCCTGACAGCCAGGATATTTGTTTTGTTCCAAATGGTGATTATGCTTCAGTCATAGAAAAGTTTAGACCAAATTCTTTTAGTAAAGGCAATATTAAGAATATGAATGGGAATGTAATAGGAGTTCATGACGGCATTATTAATTATACGATTGGTCAAAGAAAAGGAATTGGTATCTCTGATAAAAACCCACTTTATGTAGTTAAAATAATTGCTAATAAAAATGAAATTATTGTTGGCACTAAAGAACACCTTGTTAAAACAAAAATAGATATAAAAGATTTAAATATTATTACTAATGATCAAAAAGATTTTGAAAAAGAATTATTTGTGAAAGTTAGATCCACAGGAAGATTAATCAAGGCAAAAATAAATATCGATAATACTACAGCTAACGTTAACTTGTTAGAAGAAGAGCACGGCATTGCACCAGGTCAAGCATGTGTTTTTTACTCCAAAAATGAACTAGGTTATAAAGTGCTAGGAGGAGGATGGATAAAGAACTAGTTTATATTTTTTATCAAAACTGCTATAGATATAACAATCTATTTATTACAAATAATTTTTAACATCTATATAAAAATATGGAAAAAACATTAGATACAATTACAAAAAAAGATTTAGAAAATTTTTTTATAAATTCGAATATAGATATTAATTTTACAAATTTTTTTATAGGAATATTACTCTCCCTTATATTGGCATATGCTGTTAAATACACTTATATAAAAGCAGGAAGAGCACTAAATGACAAAAATCATTTTTCAGATACATTCATACCTTTAGCTATTATTACAACTTTAGTGATTACAGTTGTTAAATTTTCTTTAGCTCTGTCACTTGGTTTAGTTGGTGCCTTATCAATTGTTAGGTTTAGGGCTGCAATAAAAGAACCAGAGGAGCTTGTTTATTTATTTTTAGTAATATCGATAGGATTAGCCAATGGTGCAAATCAATTTCTTTTATCAATCATTGCTACAATAATTATTGTAACTTTTTTATTATTACGTAATTTTTATCAATCTACTAAAAAAAATAGTTTTCAATATAGTGCTGATGCAAATGTCTTGAATATAACTTTATTAAACAACGGTAAAAAAGAGGTAACTGAAATAATATCAAGTTTAAAAGAAGAATTTAAATATTTAAAGTTAAAATCAGCTAGTTTTGAAAAAGATAAATCTAATTATGTTTTTTGGTATGAGATAGAAGAAGATAAAATAGACAGTTTTTTAAGAAAAGCAAAAAATATGTCCAATGATAATTTAAATATTACTATATATTCAAAATCAGGTGCTTTTGAATAAAAAATTAAATTAGAAAAAGTGATATTAAATAAAAAAGCAAAAAATGAAAATTTTTTCAAAATAACTAAAAAAGTATTTTCAAAATTTATTTATTTTATTGGTCTAGTCACATTTTTAACTACAGTTACATTAATTGGTTATTATTATAACAGCGGAATGTATGAAAGATTCAAACCAATTCCATTAATAAAAAAAATAGATAAAATTATACTAGAAAAGTACTTAGGAGTGAGTCTTTTTGAAATAGACGATTATTTAAAAATTAAATTTACATCACTAAAATATGTTTTTTTAAATAATAAACTTGAGAATATCGTAATTAAAATTGACCAAAAAAATTTATATAATCTAGAATTACAAAGAAAAAATAAAAAAAATAATAATAAGGATTTTTTTGTAGACTTTTCAAAAGCAAGTTTAAAAAAAGGAGAAACTAACTATGATATAAAGATGAGAATAAAAGGAGATAGGGTATTACATTGGTATGACAAAGACCAATCTTCTTATAAAATAGATTTAAGAGGTGAAAAAAGAATATGGGGACTAGAAGAATTTTCAGTTCAAAAACCAATTACAAGAAATTATATATACGAGTATATATTTCACAAACTTTTAGAAGCTAATAAATTAATTTCATTAAAATACTTTTTTATTAACCTTTCATTAAATGACTCGGATCAAGGGATTTATGCTGTAGAAGAAGGATTTTCAAAAGAATTAATAGAGCGTAATAAAAAAAGAAATGGCCCAATATTTGGTTTAGAAGAAACTTCTGGAATTATCTATCCAGATGTAAAATATGATCTTTACTCAAAAAAATATTGGGAGGATAATCAAGGCGAATTAATAAAGATAGCGCTGTTGAAGTTAGAAAAACTTAAACATAATAAGACTAACATAGGCGAAATTTTTGACATGGGTAAGTGGGCTACATTTTTTGCAGTTATTGATTTGAGCCATACATTACACGGATCTTTATCTAAAAGTGTGAAATTATATTATAATCCAGTAACCGCAAAATTTGAACCAATAGGTTTTGATGGACATCATAACCCCAATTTATTTAAAGATTTTTTGATATTAGATTTTATGGATATTGAAAATATAAATTGTAGCTACATTTGTTATGATAGAGAATGGTATTTAAGGTTTTTTAAAAATATAGATGGAAGCAATAACGTCAAATTCTTAGAACTTTATATTAAAGCTTTAAATGATATTTCTTCAAAGGAGTTTTTAAAAAATTTCAATTCAGAATATTTTGATAAAATTAATGAAAATAACGAACAATTACAAAGTGAAGTATCGAAAAAAGATTTAAATTATTATAAAGGATTGGGCCTACACATTTTTGATAAAAATTTTTTATCCAAAAGAGCAAATTATATTATTAATAGGTTAGATAAATACGCAAAAAAAAATATTAATGAAAATAGTTTTTATTATAGCAGTAATAAAGAACTAAACATTATAGACAATGCAAATATTAAATATTTGAATGGAGCATATTATCTTACAAAAAATTTGATAATTGAGGAGAATTATTTTCTCTCCAAAAGTGACAAATTAAACATTAACAAAGGTGTAAAAATCTTTTTTAAAAAAGATGCGATTTTATTTTCTGAAGGCGCAATATCTTTTAATGGTACTCCTGAAAAACCAATAGTAGTATATAGTGACAAAGGCTATGGTTCCCTTATTCTATCTAATAATTCTTATAAAATTCAAAATACTACTTTTCAAAACCTTTCATTTCCAAAAAGTAGAGATAAAATTTTATATGGAGGTATAAATATAATTAATTCAAATTTAAAGATGATAGATACTGAGATCAAATCTTCAAATAGTGAAGACTCAATAAATATAATATCTTCAAAGAGTTATATTAAAAATTTAACAATAACAAATAGCTTTGCAGATGCAATTGATATTGATTTTGGAGAACTAGTTTTTAATAACATAATATGTGAGGGTATTTCCAATGACTGTCTGGATGTATCGGGTGGGACGATTGAAGGTGTAAAATTTAGAGCAACAAATGTTAATGACAAAGGATTAAGCTTTGGAGAAAACTCTGTTGGATCATTGTCTGACGCATATTTTACTAATAATAAATTGGCTATAGCGGTCAAGGATGGATCAAATCTATTTTTATCTAAATTATTTTTGAAAAAAAATGAATATGACATTGCAATATTTAACAAAAAACAAGAATATGACGGATCAAAAGTTGAATTAGATAAGGTAAACGAAAAAAATATGCCCAATATTTTATTAGGAAAAAATAACAAAATTATTACAAGTTACAATAAAGGAATAACCAGACTAAGTAATAAATATATTAATAGCTTATTCTACTAAACTTATGAATCAGTCAAGAATTGAAAAAAAATTTATTTTTCCGAGTCAAGAAAGTGACCTGGTTAAAAAAATTCTTTTAGGAAATAATTTTAAAAAATTATATTCTGACAGATATATTACATCAATTTATATTGATAATTTAAATTTAGACTCTGCTAAAGATAACATTAATGGTGTTAATGAAAGAAAAAAACTTAGAGTTAGATGGTATAACAATGATTTTAACAAAATTTATTTGGAAGAAAAAAATAAAAATAACTTTTTTGTATGGAAGAATATTAAAAAATTAGAAGTAGATATTAATAAAAAAAATTTATTAGATAAAATTTATAAACTTTTGTCAAATAACAATAAATATATTGATACCAACTATAACTACAAGATGGTCCTCAAAATTAACTACAAAAGGAGCTATTTTATTTCTGACCAAGAAGAATTTAGAGCGACTATAGATACTGAGATTAATACAAGTCCTGTTTTTGACTCTAATAAAGTGATTAGACTTCCTGAAACAATACTTGAATTTAAATTTTCACAAAATTTGGAAAATTATTTTAGAGATTTTTTTTCTCTTAGAGGCTTAAATATAAGAAGTAAAAAATATTCTAAATATATTCAGTCATTTATAGCGCTAGAGGAATCTGGTTTAATAAGCTAATTTTTTTTCCACATAAAGTAGGTTAACAAATAAAAAGTTATAACACCTATAAAATAATCCCATTCAAGAGCATGCTTAACAAATTTAAATATGCCACCAGGCCAGCTAATTATTGGAATGGCAATTATAGCAACAACAATTAGCGTAGAAACTAAAATCAATTTTAATTTTAAAACTTTAATATTTACAAATTTAGACAATTCTTTCTTAAAAGAATATAGTGCTGCAACCAGATAGGCTTGTGCTGTAATTTCAAATGTAATGAAAACTAACATTATTACTCTTCTGAATAATTTATATAAATTGTTATCAAATTCAATTCCAAGAAATATTGAGTGAATAACTAGAGCTGTAGCAGAGCCCACACCAAAAAAAATTATTTTCTTAGAATGTTTATAATCTTTGTTAAAATTCAATACTATATCTCGGTTATAATACCAATATTTGATAAGCAAAAACGAAGTCAAAAACATTGCTGGTTTAAATATTAACCAGTTAGGGTAAGGTCTGGCTGCACGACTAATAGAAAGACCACCATCTAGATAGGGCCATAATGAATTGTGAACTATATTTTCTTGATTAGGAAATAATTCATGAAATTGTGTAATTAATACTAAGCAGCCATTTATTGCTACAAACGGAATAATGAATACCCAAATGCTTATGGATTTAACCCTATTAATCTTATCCATTAAAAAAATTATTTTTTCTTATTTTTTCTCTTAGCTCTTCTTTTTTTAGAGCCCTGTTTTCTTCGACCTCTATGTTTTTTTGGGTAACCCATATTATCCTATTATTAATTTTATTGAC
>MDSY01101734.1_pt1 | contig 10167 bp, 8 predicted proteins | sample 811131 | NCBI WGS metagenome assembly MDSY01 (sample SAMN05326643, study PRJNA326480) | marine metagenome | isolation source: seawater | place: Atlantic Ocean: South West | collected 2010
CAAAGTAATGCAAGTAGCCAGAATTTTTACATTATTAGGCATATTTACTTTATTGTCTTTATCACTAAATTTACACACAGGTTACACAGGGATGACAAATTTTGGAGTGATTTTTTTTGCTGCTATTGGAGCCGTGATAGTAGGTTTGTTAACGTCTCCGGTTGCAACAAATGGATATGGATGGGGTGCCTTTGAAGCTTCAATATTTGCTGTAGTTATTTCATTTATAATTGGCGTGTTTATTGCTTTTCCTACTGCTCGCTTGAGGATAGATTATTTTGCAATCGTGACAATCTCACTTGGTGAAATTTTACGTATTGCCCTCCAGGCAGAACCATTACTTAGAGCAGGTACGGTAACATCTGGTATTGGAATATCTAATTATGAATTACCTTTTAAGAACTGGTGGAATTCTGGTATTTCATCCAGTATAGGTGATGTTTTAGGTCTACCAGGAAATGCCCCTTATATACTTCTCCTATCTATAATGTCTTTATTATCGATGATTCTTATTTGGTGGGTTCTATCATTATTGCTATATTCTCCTTGGGGTAGAATATTAAAATCTATAAGAGAAGATGAAGAAGTTAGTTTACATCATGGGAATAATGTGTTGATGCATAAAGCGATCAGTCTTGGTTTAGGCGCATCTATCGCAGCATTTGGAGGTATATTATGGGCATGGTTAAATACTGCGATTTGGCCAGATTTTCTTAATCCTGTAAGATCAACTTTTTTGGTATGGGCTGCATTTATCTTAGGTGGTAGAGGTAATAATAGAGGCATGTTTATTGGAGCATTTATTATTGTAATTATAGAGTTTATTTTTAATGTAATGATAGTTTCCAGAACTAATACAGATATTTTCTTACATTCTATAACAGGATTTTTAGACTCTGTATTTAGATGGGTAATAGTTGATATTGGTGGGATTATTTGGTCTGATTTATCAATTTCTGAATCATTTTTAAATGGTAAAATAATTTTGGAATTATCATATTTTAAGCTTTTCTTAATAGGATTGCTAATAATAGTAATATTGAGGTTGCTTCCGAAAGGAATTATGCCAGAAATACCTTATCAGCCCAATAAAAAGGATAATTTCAATGAAAAATAAAAACCCAATAGAAATAAATAATTTGTCTCATAATTTTGGGGGAATTCAAGCAATTAATAATATTTCTTTCAAGATAAACAGTGGTGAATTAGTTGGTCTTATTGGTCCTAATGGTTGTGGTAAATCAACAACATTTAACTGTCTTTCTGGTTTAGTTAAACCAGCTGAGGGTAGTATTTTTATAAATGGAGTCAATATTAAAAATTACAGACCAGATCAAATTCAAAAACTTGGAATGACAAGAACTTTTCAGCATACACGTTTATGGAAAGAAATGACCGTGATTGAAAATATACTTGTTTCAGAAAACAATCAATTTTCACCAAATCTTCTCAAGTCTTTGTTAATGCCTAATTCAAGTTCAAAAGAACAAAAAAGAATAAATAAAGCTTTTGAAATATTAGAAATTTTAGGTGTATCAAAAGTTGCTCATAATTTAGCAGGAAATATTTCAGGGGGTCAAAGTAAACTAGTGGATATAGCTCGAGCTATGATGAGTGAACCAGATATAATTTTATTAGACGAGCCAGTTGCGGGTGTTGCTAATGATTTAGCTGAAAAAATATTTTTATATTTAAGAAATTTAGTTACTAATACAAATACGACTATTCTTGTTATAGAACATAATATGGATTTTATATTAAGAGCTGCTGTTGATAAGATAATTGTAATGAACATGGGAGAAATACTTATGGAAGGATCCTCAAATGAGGTAAGAAAAAATAAATCTGTAGCAGAGGCATACTTGGGGTCATAGTATGGATAAAATTTTAGATGTTAAAAACTTAAAAAGTGGTTATGGTAATATTCAAATTCTTAACGGAGTAGATTTGTACGTAGAAAAAAACGAATTTGTTACTATTATCGGTCCTAATGGTTGTGGTAAATCTACATTTATAAAAACTATATTTGGTTTATGTAATTATTTTTCTGGTGAAGTCTTTTTTCAAGGTGATGCTATAACTAATATTAGGTCTGATTTATTGATATCAAAGGGAATTTCTTATGTCCCGCAGGTAAATAACGTTTTTTCATCTTTATCAGTCTACGAAAATTTACAAATTGGTAGTTTGCTCTTAGATAAAAATGAATTTTATAATAAATTGGAATATATATATGACTTATTTCCTGACCTATACATAAGATCATCGGATATGGCTGAATCTTTATCTGGCGGTGAAAGACAAATGCTAGCAATATCAAGGGCTCTTTTGTCAGAACCAAAATTTCTACTGCTAGATGAGCCTACTGCTGCTTTATCACCAAAGTTTCAAAAAATAATCATAAATAAGATTTCTGATCTTAGAGATTCAGGAATAACAATTTTAATAGTTGAGCAAAATGCCAAATTATCACTTGCGTCTTCTGATAGAGGATATATATTTTCAAATGGAAAAGTTGTTTTAAATTCAAAAGCATCTAAAATTCTTAAAGAAGATAATATTAGTGAATATTTTTTAGGTAAAATTAAATCATAGTATTATGATTATGTTTTTATAGTGATAAAATACAAATAGGAGATATTTCTTGTCATATAAATATAATGAAAAAATAGAAAAATTAAGTAATGTTGTTTTTATAGCTGCTTGGTCTGGATGGTCAGATGCTGCTGAATCTGCTACTAAATCTATAAAAGAAATAATAAATCAAACTAATGCAAAAAAATTTGCATCTATTGACCCTGAAGAATATTATTTATACTCTGAAAATCGCCCTTATGTTTCAAACTCAAATAATGGTGACAGAAAATTGTCATGGCCTAAAAATGAATTTTATTACCTCAAATCTAAAGGTAAAAATGATATAATTTTTTTTCTTGGTACTGAGCCTAATCTGAAATGGAATGAATATACGAAATTAATAATGGAAATTATAAGAAAAAATTCAACAGAATTAATAATAAATGTAGGCTCTTTACTTAGTTCGGTCCCACATACACGTCCAACAAGAGTTACAGCATCAATGTTATCAAATGATAAAAATTATTTAAGAAAATTTAATTATCCGCAACCAAATTATGAAGGCCCCGCAGGTATCACTTCTGTGTTATCAGATTATTGTTCTAATGAAAACATACCTTCAATTAGTATTTGGGGACACGCACCGCACTACTTACAAATACCTCATAATCCAACTTTAACATTAAATATCTTGAAAGAAATTTCTAAAATAATAGATATTGAAATTGATTATAGTGACATCCAAAAAGATTCACAAAACTTTAATGATAACTTGAAAAATGCTTTGTCTGATCAAAACGACATTCAAAAATATGTAGAAAAACTTGAAGAGAGGTATGATTCAGAGGAAGAAGTGAAATTAAATCCAGAACCGAAGATAATTATTGATGAGTTAGAAAATTTTTTACGAGATCAAAGAGGTCAATAAATTTTACCCTTGGTTAAAAAATATAATGAAAGGATATAAATGATTAATATTACAATAATTGGGCTTGGCCCATTAGGGACCTCAATTGGTTTCGCAATGAAAAAATACTGTAATAATTTAGGTACAATTATTGGTTATGATTTATCTAATAAAAATCAAGATTATGCAAAAAAAAATCAAGCTATTGATAAAACAGAATGGAATATCAAAAATGCAGTTTCTCAATCGGACTTAATTTTTATATGTGTACCTACAGGTAAAGTTTTTGAAGTACTAAGTGATATTAGTGATTCAACAAAATCAGGTGCAATTATATGTGATACTTCTACTGCAAAAAGAGCATGCATTAACTGGGTTGATAAACTATTTACACATAATACTTCATATGTTGGAATAAATCCTCTTACAAATGCCTCATTGAAAACTCAAAATGATTCTTCTCCAGATGCATTTTATGGTGCAAAATGCGCTGTTGTATTAGGGGCTAATGCTACTAAAGATTCTATCGAAATTATATCGAATATTATTGAGTCATTTGGTTCAAAACTATTATTTATGGACCCAGATGAACATGACTCATTTGCAGTTGCTACCTCAACATTGCCATCCATGATTGCCGCAGCAATGATTAATGCTGTAAGTGAATCTCCTGCATGGCCAGAGATAAGTAACTTCGTTGGCTCAAATTTTGATTCATCGACAATTTCAGCAAGTTTTGATCCTGCATCGACCCAAGGAGCTGCGTTAGTTAATCCAGATTTATTGATTCATTGGATTGATCAGGTACAAGCTCATCTCACTCATATGAAATCTTCATTGAATGATATTGAAGATCGACACTCCCATGAAGGAAAACTTGCTGATAGTTTAGTTAATGCTTGGGAACAACGTCTTAGGTTGGAAATTGGTATTGCTGATAAAAGAGATGAAAAATATAAACGTGAACCATTGCCAACTTCTTCTGAAAGTATGATGGGGCTATTTTTTGGAAATAAAGTTGCCTCGGCTATGTCTGGTAAAGATGATAAGTATGAAGATAATAACTATGATAGGCGAAAGTTAAAATAAATTGTCAATAACCGTAAAAAAAGCGAACGAAATTCGAGGAGAAATAAATATTCCAGGAGATAAATCTATATCTCATAGAGCTGTAATTTTTAATTCAATGGGTGATTCAAAAAAAATTTCTATCAGAAATTTTTTACCAGGGGAAGATTGTTATTCAACAATAAATATCATGAGGCAGTTAGGTGCTGAAATAAGTGTTGAAGATGATAAAAATAATAATCCTATTATCATAGTCAAAGGAGTTGGTCTTAATGGATTTCATGAACCATCAGAAATCCTTAATTGTGGTAATAGCGGTACAACGACAAGGCTTATATCTGGCGCTTTGGCTGGGAGAGATTTTATCTCCATTTTATCTGGGGATAAATCATTAAATTCAAGGCCAATGGGAAGAATTATTCAGCCATTATCAGAAATGGGTGCAAAAATATTTGCTCGAAAAAATAATAGTTATGCACCATTAGTTTTTACTGGAGGACAACTTAGTTCTATTAGTTATAAAATGAAAGTAGCATCAGCTCAAATAAAGTCTTGTATTATTATTGCAGCACTTAGGGCACAAGGAAGAACAAAAATTTCACAAACTGCCCTATCTCGAGACCATACTGAAAGAATGCTTTTGGCTATGGGAGGAAATGTTTCTCAAGAACAACTAGATATATACGTTGAACCCTCTGAGCTTAGTTCAATAGATGTTGAAGTTCCAGGGGATATAAGTAGTGCTGCATTTTGGATGATTGCTGGAATTTGTCATCCAAATTCTGAGCTTTTATTGAAAAATGTAGGAATAAATAATACTAGAAATGGAATAATCACAATTCTAAAAAAAATGAATGCAAATATTCAAATATTAAATAAAAGAGATATAGCAGGTGAACCTATTGCCGATATTTATGTGAAGACAAGTGAGTTAAAAGCAACCGAAATTTCAGGAGATATAATTCCTTTATTAATTGATGAAATTCCTATAATTGCACTAGCTGCTTCTTTTGCAGAAGGTGTAACACATATAAAAAATGCTGAAGAACTTAGAGTAAAAGAATCTGACAGAATAGCAACGACTGTGAATTTTCTTAAGTCATGTGGTGTTGAAATTCAGTCAACAAAAGATGGTATGATAATCACAGGAAACCCAGACTATGTTCTTAAGTATGGATCTTTTTCTAGTCAGATGGATCATAGGATAACTATGACAATGGCTATTGCAGGATTATTATCATCGGAAGGTGTAAATATAATTGATGGTGAAACAGCTAACGTTTCATATCCAAATTTTTGGGAGACTGCGAAAAAATTAGGTGCAAAAATTGAGTAAAAAATCATTGTTAGTAGTCATATCAGGCCCATCTGGAGTAGGTAAAGATGTGATAATTGATGAAATGATCAAGCAAAATCCTAGTGAATATCACTTTACTATTACCGCAACTACAAGAAAACCTAGAGATAATGAAAAAAATGGTATTAACCACTATTTTTTATCAATCAATGAGTTCACTTCTATGATTGATAATGGTGAGTTGTTGGAATGGGCAAAAGTTTATGGGAATTATTACGGTGTTCCAAAAAAACAGGTAAATGATGCATTAAATGGCGGTAACCATGTCATAATAAGAGTTGACGTTCAAGGTGCAAAAAGAATTAAGTCTATAATGCCTGAATCTGTCTTGATTTTTATCCATCCTCCTAGTCTAGATATATTAAGAAATCATCTTATTAGAAGAGGTGTTAATTCTGAAAATGATATGGTAATAAGATTAGCTGAAGCAGAAAATGAAATTCCACAATCAAAAACCTTTGATTATTCTATTATAAATGAGGAGAATAAACTTATAGAAACTGTAGACAAAATTTATAAAATAATTTCTATAAAATCAGGTGAATAATTTTATTTCATATTTTTGACAGTAATTTTTTCGAACTCGTTATTTTGAATACTTAAGTATTTTTGGATTGAATATTTTCTTTTATACGATTCTATAATTTGTTTTTGCAAATGTAAGTTTGTCATAATATCAACAATCGAACCGGCAATGATTTTTGCTGGATTAAAAATACCTAGTTCATTATTAGTAACGACAAAATTTTCTGAATGAGGCTCTCCCTCAGCCGAATGAAAAAGCGGGTGCACTACTGGCATTAGAGTGCTTATATCACCCATATCAGTTGAACCGCCACTTTGGGAATCATCTGAGATATGGTTGATTTTTTTTTCATCATAAAATACTAAAGCATTATCCTTGATTATACTTATAAGATTTGAATCCTGAATTAAGGGGTGATAACCAGGAAACTTTTCTATTAATAAGTCGCATCCTACAGCTTTGGCGCTACCTATATAACTTCTAAATATGTTTTGGGTTATATTTTTTAATTTATCGAAATTTTTTACTCTTATTTTACCTTCATAAAAAGTTTTGTTTGGTACTGTATTTATAGAATTATTATCATTAGAATAAACTCCGTGGATCCTAACATTATCATTTGAGTCAAAATTTATTCGTTTATTATTGATTGATAAATTTGAAAGATAAGCTGCTTGAGAGGAATTAATTCCTTTATCAGGATACCCACCAGCATGAGATGACTTTCCATAAAAAGTAGCTCTATGAACTTGATTAGCGTTAGTTTTGCCGCCCAAGCTAACTTTATAAATTTTATTTAGAGGTGCACTATGAGTCATTATAGCCAGGGAAACTTCATCAAATGTTCCAAGTGAAATAAGATCCTGTTTGCCTGAAAGAAAAGAAATTTTATTGTTTTCGTATAAGGCAATACGGTTATTAATATCAATTAGTTCTTCAGCAGGAGTAAAAATAAATTTTATAGAACCATTAATTTGTCTAATAAAATCAGAATTACATAAAGTAATAATAATTGCTAGCAAAATAGCACTTTGAGTATGATGCCCACATGCATGTGCAGCTTTATTTTGAATATTATAAAAAGGGTGACCGGGAACTGTTAATCCATCTAATTCAGCGATAACCGCAATAGTAGGGCCAGGATTGATGCCAGAAAATTTGATTTCTAAGCCTGTAGTTGAGATTTTTTTTGGTTTTAACCCAAGATTATAAAGGATATTGTAAATATATTCCGATGACTTAAATTCAAAAAAACCAAGTTCAGAATTTTTGTTTAAGAAATTTGCATAAGTAATTACTTGATTTTTATGAGAATCAATTATATTGTAAAATTGCGATTTTATTTCTGTTCTATTCATAATTTTCTATAAAATTAAAATTTTTATTAGAGTTCATATTAGATAAGTGTAGATAATATTCATCGTAGCTTAATATAGCATATGACTTTTTTTTAATTTTTGTATAAATTGAATTTTTGCTATTAAGTAAGTCGATAATTGTCATTCCTAAAGATTGAGGAATAGTAAAATCATTTTGGGTAAAAGAAATATTCGCATTAATCGTAGTTGTTGGTAATATTAGTGACAAGTCATTCATTGGGTGTGGATCAGATAAAAATTTAGTTGATACATTATTTTTAGAAACAGAATTAATATTATGAATAAAAAGATTGTCTAGTTCATGATTACTGTGATAAGAAAAATTAGAATGGGAATTTTTTACATTAATTTCTATCTCTGATGCTATTGCTGCACCTTGAATACATGAATCTATCTTACTAGAATATTTTTCTAAATTAACATTGTTGCTGGTTGTAATTTTTGTATAGGATTTTAAGTGATTTTTAGGGGTGAAGTATCCATAACTATTTGTAACTTTTACGTCGTCTGAATCAAGAAATGTATCCCTGATAAAATTTATTGCGTTGTAGTAAAAATTATAAGATGAATCTAAAATATTTTTTGAATTGCCTAATGATTTAGATAAAAAGGTAATCTCTTTATTGATAGATCTCATGTTTTTTTCAATAAATATAAAATTATCTTTATTGATATTTGATGATAATGATATATTTATGGCCATATCCGGATTCTTTTTTTCAAAAAAACGAAAAATTTTTTTTTGATCATATAGATTTGATCTGAAATCAAGAGATGTAAAATTATTAGTAAAAATAAAAAAAGATAAATTTCCAGGTATAAATTTAGATAAATTTTGGTTAGATATCGATGACGCTATTAGAGAAATGAGAAAAAATAATTTTTTATATTCTATGTGATTATATGAATTATCTATGTAAAAATTAATGAAAATTTTAGGTCCGTCTAAATTTAAATTTATATCAATAATAGCACTATTAGTAGAAATTTCATTCATCTTAACATTATTTTGTTCAGGTATAAAATTACTTAATAGTTGATTTGAACTTATGTTTTCAAAATTACTATTGTTAGATAGTATGCTTTTATTATTTGGATTATTTATAAGCTTAGAAAATATAGATTTTAATTCAGAGTTTTTCATGACTATTTTATTATTTCATGTAGATAATTTATGTTCATTGATTATTTAGTACGTATTTTAAAATAATTATTGGTAGAATGTTAGAATAATGAAAATTTTAATTTCTCCACAACAATTTAAAGAAAGCCTTACAGGGTCAGAAATAGCTGATTCTATGGAAAAAGGAATTTTAAAAGTATGGCCAAATTCAACAATAAAAAAAATACCTGTAGCTGATGGTGGTGACGGTACTTTAGAAACTTTAGTGTCTAATTCAAATGGAGAAATAAAGTCAACTATAGCTGATAATTCTAATTTCGAAAAAATTAAAACAGAATGGGGTGCTTTAGGTGATAAAAAAACTGCGGTAATTGAAGTAGCAAGAGTAATCGGGTTGTCAAAAATCTCAGTTAATAAAAGAAATGTTATGAAAGCATCATCATATGGGATTGGTTCTGTTTTTAAGGAAGCCTTAGATCAGGGATATAGGAGTTTTATTTTACCTGTTGGAGGTAGTGCTACAAATGATGGGGGCGCCGGGCTTTTACAAGCATTAGGGGTTTCATTGAAGAATAAATCAGGAAAAGAAATAGGTTATGGCGGACAAGAGCTTCAAAATCTTGAAAAAATTGATATTTCTGGTTTAGATGAAAGAATGCTCAATAGTAATATAATGGTTGCTTGTGATGTTAATAACCCACTATGTGGTCCTAGGGGCGCTAGTTCTATTTATGGCCCACAAAAAGGTGCAACTTTTGAACAAGTACAAATTCTTGACCAAGCTTTACTTAAATTTTCAGAAATTATTAAAAGAGATTTAGGTAAAGATGTTGCTGATATACCAGGAGCAGGGGCATCTGGTGGAATAGGTGCAGGTCTTATGGCATTTTTTTCATCAGAGCTAAGATTGGGGTCAGACATTGTCTTAGAAATATTAGGTATCGAAAAGCACATTGCAGAATCCGATTTAATTATTGTAGGAGAGGGTCAAGTTGATAGATCAACAGTTTTCAACAAGTCACCTGTAGCTGTTTCTAGAATTGCAAAAAAATATAATAAGCCTGTTATTTGTATAGCGGGCTCTTTGGGTGCAGGATTCAAAGAAGTTCATTCGCATGGAATTGATGCTGTTTTTTCATTACTTAATAGACCTATGTCACTACAAAGTGCAATGAATGATACCGCTAGATTAGTAGAGATAGCTACTGAGCAGGCATGTAGGTCAATTAG
>MDSY01133950.1_pt1 | contig 10167 bp, 4 predicted proteins | sample 811131 | NCBI WGS metagenome assembly MDSY01 (sample SAMN05326643, study PRJNA326480) | marine metagenome | isolation source: seawater | place: Atlantic Ocean: South West | collected 2010
ATCCCGGACGAGATGTCTTCTAACACGTCGCATAGCACTGATACTCCTGCGCTCGGTGAACTTGCGACTGCGAGCCACCTCACTGACGCGCGAACCCCCTTCACGGACCTTCCCCGAGCCGTCGTCAACCAGATCCTCAGTCAGGCAAATCTGCCTGACCCTGCAGACCTGGCTAACCTCTTAGCAGTGAGCCGCGGCATGCACCACGCGGTGACACATACATGTCGTAGCGTGAAAAAACTTCGTGAACTCGAGTACAAGGAGTATATGGAGCTCGGATGTGTAAGCGCGCTGATGCGCCTGCACCGGAAAGGTCTTCTGAAGCGTAATGAAAGAAAGGCTTCCCCATTCTGGAAAATTAGGACCAGAAATGATTTGCGGAGCAGCGGCGAGGAACGGACAGCTCGAAGCGCTGAAGTTGTTGCGCGATAACGGCTTACCTTGGAACCATTTTACCTGCGCGTTCGTGGCGAAAGGCGGACACTTCAAGATGCTGAAGTAGGCAAGCGCAAACGGCTGCCTGTGGGACTTGACAACGTGCTCGAATGCGGCATTGGGCAGGCACCTCGAGATGCTTCAGTGGGCGCGCGCGAATGGATGCCAGTGGGACGCAAAGACACGCAGTGCTGCGAAAGGGCACGTACTAGAGTGGGCGATCGCGAACGAGTGCCCTCAATACCATTCTTGGGAGACAGATGAGTACAGAAAATAACAAGTAGCATCAAATCTCCTAGAAGCAAGAAGAAACGAATGAAGTACAGAAGACGCAAAATTTCAATTCCAAAATAGTATTTTCACTAGTACCACTCCCCCCCCAGCCGCGACCCTTGGGTTGCTTTCGTGTCGTGCTCCAGCGCCCCTGATGCCCACAGTTTCCGCAACCTCCCAACCGTCCCCGTATCAAGGAACAGCGGCCTCCCCCTTTTCATGTGCTCATCCTCCTCTCCGTGCGCGTCCTGGTAGAAGGAACCGTGAACGCAAACGCGTCGCGAGTTGCTGTGGATGATCAACACCTTTGTTGATTTCAACAAAAGGAAGCAACACGATCCAGCGCCGCATCGCCGGGAAGACGCGTGTGCAGCACACGCACCTTGCGTCGTGCTTTGCGTAGACAACGTGTCAATTTGTTCCGGTGAATAAACAAACCCCTTGCCCAGTACCAACTCGTCATCCGCGGTATGACTATTTAGTCTGGGACCCCTAACTTGCACGCAGTTCGTGTCGGCGCAACAAAAAACCTCGCCGCACTCCAAGCACACCGCGGGGTCCCTGGGTCGCAACCGACACCTTTGACATTTCGTGTCCACGAACCGCAACAGCACGTCTTCGTACAGGGGGGATAGAGCGGACCAGGTGAAGGTATTGGAAGGCAAAGGGGGTGCTTCCGTGGGACTCGAATCTGGAGCGTCAACCTCCATGGCTTCAGCGTCAAGCGCCGGAGTACTTTCTGTTGTACTCTCTACTTTTGTAAGCGCCGTCACGACACTTCCCACCGTCCCAAGACCTAAACGGTGAAGAACACGCGTCACGCATTGTAACGCACAATCTTTCCCGGCTTTGTATCCCGACTCTGGAACTTTCTGATCTCCTCGAATGAGCGCCAGCAAAGCGTCGACGCGCCACACGTCGTCAACGGAGGCGACGCAAAGGGTTTCAAGTCTGGAAGTTTCAGAGACATCATTGTTTGATTCTGATGACTCAATACTCCCCTTAAGTCGCATCTTGAGTACCGCAAGCACCACCGCCTTCGCGACTTTCTCGACTCTTTCCACACCCCCTTCTCTCGAAAACACCCCTGGATCGTTCCAACTGACGCGAGCCAAACTTTCCACGAAAAAACCGACGGGGTGCTTTTTCAGAAAAACCAAATCGCATCCGCTGAAAATTCCCAAACCGATGGGTAACGGTTTCGTAACGGTTTCAGGAAGGGATGACGTGTAACTTTGTGGAGTTTCACGACTACTGGCCATATTCACTCCTTCAGTCACGCCGTCATTCTGTGACAGTTCCATCTGTGCCGCGAGCACTGCGTGCGTCACCGTCGCCGTCACTTCTCGCTCGGCGTCACCGCCTTCAGTGTTACCGTTTGCCTCGGTGTCCATGTCAACCTCTGTGTCCGCAACCGCGACGTACGTCCCTTGCCCACGTCCCCCGATGCCAAACCTCGAGCGTCGCTTCATGCGTTCAGCCGCCAGCTCGAGTTGCGCGGTTCTTTCGCACAGAAAGTCATACCGCGCGGCGCTTAGAAGAAGCAAGCTTGAGTTGTTGGAGCTGGAATTTCCGTAGGAGTCGTCGGAGGTTTCATCGTTGAAAACAGCGGACAGGGCGTTCGTGAGCGAGTTCGTCGGTACAGAGTCACGGGTGTGTTCCACTCCATGTACACCAACACCCGTTCTCGACCACGCAAACACCGCCAAGCGAGTCAGCTCACGTAATCCCCACCACCGCCCTGCGTCGCACGCGGCGGATGCGTCGGAGCGCGCATCGTTTCCGTCGTCGTCACTTCTCGTCCGCGAAACCGCTTGCAGATGCGTCACGCCCTGTACCAGTTTAAGCCAGTACAAACTGTTTTGCGTCCGCATCGGTGTTCCGTAGGGGCAAGTCGCAAACTCGCGAATCACACGTTGCGTGGATCCCATTATCTGTGTCGACGAACTCGTTTGATTTGAGTCTGTGCCCGCCACCTCGCTGAAAGCACTCAAAGCGCTCGAAACAACCTCATCGTTCGCTTTCTCGATATTTGAAACATCCATCGCAGCACTTGTGTTACTCGTGCTCGGTTCGTCACTGTCTCTGGCCAACTCCAGCTGCGCTTGCGGTGCTGCGACCACCGGCACGACGACGTCACAAACCCGTCTGCAGGTTGGGCATTTAAATTCGTTTTCAGTCAACCCTAACCTCGCTTCCCGTTCCATTCGAAGTAACGCTTGATCGTTCACGTCGGTAGTATCTCGCAACGGGTCATCCAGTGGTGTGTGCGTTGAGGTGACGTACCGCTGCAGGCACGTGACGTGCGCGCCATGGCCGCACAGCACGGGTAAACAACCTACGCACTCCAGAGTGTCGATGGACTTCTTGAGGACGACATCTTCTGAAGTGGAGGTTTCTGATTGCTCATTCAGATTATGCTTACGCCCAGCAGTTGGTGTGAAGTTTCGCTGCGACCGAGCCACCCAGCACAGGGACGCGTCCGTATATTCGCATTTCGCATCGGAGCTAGTCTCGCCGCACAAAGCGCACTCGGGAATGTGGTCCCACGGCAGAGTGGTGGGTACTGGTGGAGACGCGACAGCGGTTGTTGCGTCAGCCGGCGCTACTTCTTTTTCGTAGTCATCATCTTCGTCATCATCATCCTCATCGTCTGAACCCAGGCCATCCGCAAACAATCTCTGTTTTGCTTGCATGGCTTGCATCATATCCTTCTGCCTTTGTTTCGCCGCTAAAAGTTTTTCCTTTCGGTCCACACTGGTTGTGGTAGGGTCGCTTTCGGTTTTAGTTTCGTCGTTCGCAACGGGCTCTTTAACTTTTTCAGCCTTTCCAACCCTTCCCGCTTTTCGCAACGACTGCACCAAAACAGCAGCGCACTCGCTGACCAGCACCGTGAACGGCGAGTCGTCTGAAATCCAACACGTACCAGCACCCCGCGCGAAGTGCTCGAGGCACGTCAGGACGTACGGATTGGAAGTATTAGTTGGGCTATAAGTGGTTAATCCTCTTGTTTCGTCCGGATGAGAAAACAACGCCTCGAGGTACGAGGGTAGGGAATCATCGCTACGCTTCTCGTCACCCCCTGCCTCTCCACCTACCGCACACCCGATAAGCGCCATCGCGGAAATCCCCAGATCTTGTAAATCTAAGTTGGAGGGGTGTTCGAACAGGTAACAAATCGCGTCGCGGGCGAAAATCGCTAATTTTTTATCCCTCGTAAATTCTAGCAAGTTTGCGAAACATTCAGACCGAGGCGGTACTGGCGGTTCCAGTAGCTTGGAAGGCGACCATGTGAATTGTTGATCGTCGTGTTCTCCTTTCAAACATAACTTCTTGACCCACAAGCGCACCGCTTCTGAAAGCGCGGCATCGTGTTCCCCCACTGTGTACCTGAGGAAAAACGGGTCAAACGCGGCGCCCCAAATTTCGGGGCGTAGCTTGTACATACTCGGGCCGCTACTCGAACTTTCTTCTCTATGGGCAATCAGTCCCAACAGTCGATCTACGTCCGCCGATTCGGCGGCGATTTGCGAAGGTAAATGCTCACTCAAAGCACTCCTTGCTTTTGGGGATACTGCCAACGTGTGTACGATTTCGCGTGTACACTTTTCGTCGAAACCCTCGTAATCCAGCCACTGTCTGTTTCTGGTCAGGGAGACTAGAAATCGAGCAGTCGCCCTAGCGCACTTCAGCGCACCCGGGGGTAACGTTTTCGGGTTAGGGTAGATGAATTCCAAGCTAGGGTAAATGCCAAATTCAGAAGCCGTTTCAGGTAACTGTTCTCCACAAAAAGTGAATGGAAATCGCTTCGTGTTTGTTTCCACAGGGGCAGTCGCGCCCGCCGAGCCAACCTCCAAAGCGAAGGATACAATCTCCGACACGTTGGTATCAGACTGGTTACTCATAGTATTACTCATACCACCACACGCGAGCGCCAGCGATATCTGCGTAAACCCAAAGTCCGCATCCCTCCCCATGCCCGCGTAAAATCGCGAGTTGTACACCAGGGCGTTTCGAATCAACTCGTCACCGTTCCGGATCCAAACTCGGTGTTGAACCTGGTCAGCGAACGCGATTGCGCGAAGAGGGTGCTTTGAGAATTTCACAAAGTTTTTGACGTTTGCCTGGAAGAACGGTTTTAAACTGTCTACGCATTTTTTACCTTTGTCTCCACTGTCGTCTTTCAGCATTTCCATCGCGACTACGCACCCGTGTACGCACGTGGCTAACAACCTGTGTAACGGAAGGTGCAGCGACACCGAATTTCCATGCAAGTCGTGGTCTGTAGAGTTCCCAAAAAGATCCGCCCGTGCTCGCGCGATGCTCCCGGTGCCTCCCGATAACTCGCACCAACCTACAATCGCGTTAAATAACTCGGCGGACGCGCGTTGGAGGGAAATCACGTCTTGCGCAGTGGCGACGTACTCAGAGGAACTCTCCAGATGAATCGCTTTATCGCTTCGCAGTCCGTCCGCTACGCAGTTGATACCTAGCTTAAAAGCGGACGTCAAAAAAGTCTCAGCAGTCACCGCGGCGACCCACGCGTTGGATTCACTCAAAACGTGCTCGCCTCTTTTGTGCGTGTACGCGTGCATACCCTGAAGAGCGGCTAACGTCTGGACCGATTTCAAGAAAAATAATTCGACGTTTGAGGTGCCGTCGCAACTCAGCCACCGCCTCGCCGCTGATCTGTGAGTCAACAACATCCGTAAATCGTTCGTGGGCCGCACGAACAGCCGGTGTATTGAGGCTTCGCACTTGGGGTCGAACGAGCCGTATTTGTACGTTGCCTTGGTCCCGTTATTATTTTCGATGACATAGTTATCGAAATCACCGACACCGCCGCCGCGTTTGTTTCTCTCGACGACGCACCGGCGGAGCGCTTCGCACGTGGCGTGTAGCATGTCGTCTCGCGTTTCCGGAACCGCCACGATTGGGGCGGCTCCAAACAGCTGTACCGTGACCCGGTCCAAACACCGACACACCGTGACTCGGCGTGAGGCGTACGCGGTGAGCGTGCGCGACACGTGACTTGCGTTACCAGACCCTGAAACAATTCGATCCGACGCTGCATTTACGTCCCCGTTGCTCGCTATGGGCGATGCCGCTATGTGAATCTCTTCTGGAAACTCCAAACTGCACCGGTTACGTATGTTTGGGAATTTCCCGCGAGAGTACCCCACTCCAGGCCAAGGCAACGTTTCCGGGAACCGCGCAATCGCGTCGTAGTGCTTGACTAGCGTTTTGCCGAACTTCGTTTTGAAGGTAGGAATGAACAGTAACGTTAACAACAACGTGGTGCACTCGTCCATCAAGGAATCGGGCAGGGAGAACATACAGCTTGGGCGTAACAGACACTCCAGTAACCCGCAGTTATCGGCTCCGACGATCGGCCAATCGTTTGATGGTGCGTTGCCACACCGATGCTTCACTTCGACACGTCGCTTACGAAGCTCCCAACGAACATCCCCGACCGTCGTCACGCCGGTTTCGGTGGAGTAGATCGTGTCGTTCACAGGTGTACTTCCATCGTTCATAGGGGTACTTCCATCGTTCACCGGTAAATCTCCATCCATAGTACTATCTTCGTTCGAACTGAACTCCCCGAAGTGCCCCTCCGCGGTCCTTTGCATCATGAACGCGAACTTGGAGTGGGGAGACGTAGGCGGCGAGGTACCGTCTGCGCCGTCATCCACGTCGACGGAACTATTTCCGGAACTATTTCCAAGGTCGCGAGTCCACGGCATTCCCAGCGCCTCCGCCGCGGCTTCTCGCAACGCAAACCCCCCTTGAGATTCACACACGAGCCAGTCAATCAACGATGACGCGATGCGCTCCTCTTCCTGTCTTCGAGCGCCCGCAGGCACCGGGCGGTTCGGCCCACGCGAGTGCGCCACGCTTTCGAGCGATAACAACAAACGCTCGAAGACTAAACCGAAAATGGAGACTTGGTTGGCGTAGTGAGGATTGGTTTGATGTGTACTTGTAGTACTCGTGCTAGGTGGAGTACCGGTGCTAGGTGTGCTTGTGCTAGTGTGTGCATCCGTGCTAGTGCTTTCAGATGTCGACTTCTCTCTGTTCTCTGCTCTGTTAGGCAAACAGTCACCGCTCGGTCTGTGCCGTTCGCAGCACCCTTCCACCGCCCACGCCTCGGTATCGCCGCAGTCGCACGCCCCGCCGGTTTCCGACCGGTACACGATGGTGTCGTGACCAGTATGGTTGCCAGCCTTGAAACAAGCGACGCATACCGAACTCTGCTCGCCGGTCTGACACGTGCGGCACCGGTACGCCACGGACCCGGCGAGCCACACGGCGGTGCACGGAGCGTGTTGTGTCGATGTTTTCGATTCGAGGTCCAGCCTTTTCAAGTATTCTCGATGCCCGCCTTGTGTGTAGTCGTTCGCGACGATGGGTTCGCACAAGTGTGTCAACGCGTGCGTTGGGGTGTGGGAGCTGAACCAATCCCGGTCCACGATCTGCGCGGGGGTCATCGTGGACAGGATGTCATCCAACGGACCAGGAGATCTGGGTTCGGGTTTGTGGACATCTTCGTCGTCATTAGTCGCCATGACTTTTACACACTTTAACCCAATGACCCTTAAGGGGTTGGGGGTTCACACACCACCTCGCCGTCTACAAGTCCCTTGCTAGCCTAATCAACTACACGGTGGAACGACCGACGCCCTAAGCCGTTCCCTGCCGCGCGCGTCGCTGTGTCCGAGTATCCTGAAGACGCCCTCCCAAATCTGAGTCGGCATCCTGTGAAAAAAACAAAGTCAGCAAAAATCGAAAACGTTGTCCCCCCACGTCACAATCGATGCGCCCCCTGTCCGCGTTCCTTTTCCTCGCGTTACTCACCAGCTCGTTCGCCATGCAACCGATCGACGGCGTCGCCACGACGATGGAGATTCTGAAGGCCGGGTCTGGGGCCGCCGTCACGAAGGGAGACACCGTTACCGTGCACGCCACCGGCACCGTGGTGGAGACGGGGAAGAAATTCTGGTACGTGCGACGATCGAATCGTCCCCACAGTCCCAGCGATGCGCGCACGGAACGCAGACACGATGCCCGTTCCAACGACAATAAACCTTAACCCTAACCCCTAACCATAACCCCTAACCCTAAACACAACCAGGAGCACCAAGGACGCTGGGCAAAAGCCGTTCACGTACAACGCTGGGGTCGGGCAAGTGATCACGGGCTGGGACCAAGGGTGTTTGGGCATGGCGATTGGCGAGATCAGAAACCTCAAGATTCCCGCGCACGAGGGGTACGGGCAAGCCGGGTTCCCGGCCTGGGGCATTCCCCCGGGCGGCACTCTGTACTTTGAAATCGAAGTGCTCAAGATCGAGGGGAAGGGAGAGCTGTGAGGGTGTACTGTGTACTGAGAGGAGTATACTATACTCGGTCACTGAGACGGTGAGAAGTTTTTGGTAAAAATGAAACGCGATGGAGCGTTGTGAGAGCGTAGCGTAAGTAACTCGTCTAATACACATCCGAGAAGGTTCTTATTTTGGTACTCGATTGGCTTGCATGTATCACACGCTGTGGCTCATGCTGTCCGCGTTGCCGCTAGGAAGAAACGAGACTGAATACTCTGTCAGTCCCTTCCGCTTTTCGTGAAGTTTCTTTCTTGTCTGCGAAAGTTTCGGCCCGACGACGGCAGTCATGTACTTCTAGCCTAGAGTCATGTTGAATTCTGTATGGCAAGCAGTCAGCCGGAGGTGCACTGCGAGGGCCCACAAACAAAAATGAATAACGAGAGCGTTTTTCGTGACGAGATTCGAGACTTCTCATATCAGATCGACACAACGCAACGCACCCCACGCATCTTCCCTTCCGCATCCCCCATCCCCCCCCACCCCAACCATGACCAAAGGCTGCCCCACCATTCACTTCGTGTGGATCGTCCCCCCTTCCGACGAAGCGGCTGTTGATACGTGGGTCGCTTCTCACGAGGCGTTCATGCAAGAGACGCACAGCTTCGGCGCCGGGCCAGAGCCGTGTATGTTGAAGTACTACATCGCCAAGGGCAAGGAACTGAACAACCCGATGAACCCCGAGTCAGGCGAGACCGGCAACTTCATCTACACCATGTCCGAGGTGTACAAGACCGCTGCCGGGATCCCGGCGCACATGGAGTTGGCGCAACCCAGGGATGATGGGAAATTATTTGGCACGCTGATGGAGTTCAATGGCAAATATGTGAAGTGGCTGGACGCCGGTACCGCGTCCGTGTTCACCAACATCGCCGACTCCGAGACCACATCAATTACCGCAAAAGGCCAACCCACGATCCACTGCGTGCAGAAGGTCCCCAAGGCTGATGAACAAAATATGGACGCGTATTGGAAGTCGCACGAGGAGTTTATGCGCGCGACGCACGTTTGTTCAGTGGATGATTCAATCAAAGATGAAGACACCCCAAGGGTCACGTCATTCTCCATCAACAAAGGCGTCGTGCTGAACGACCCTTTGGACCCCGAATCCGGTGACTCCGGGTTCGTCTCATACACCATGTCCGAAACCTACGCCGCCCCGTCTGGGATCGCGGGGCACTTCGTCAAGGCCCCGGAGCACTGGCCTGGATTTGCTGAACTTCCCGAGATCAACGAAAAGTATCTGCTCACGATTGAGATTGGGAGCGCCGTCGTCGCCAACATGGGGGACAAGATGAAGTAGGACTATGAGTGAGTGAAGTGACAGCTGTATAGTGCACACCTGTTCATAGCTGTATAGTCTACAGCTGTATATTCTTGTCGTACATGATTGATTGATTGATTGATGTCCATCACACTAAATACCCGTACAAGTAACTTCTACTGTCCGTGCTGTCCTCCGAAAAACCCGAGCGCGCATCTCACTTCCTGCAGCAAAGAGTCCACTCCACTCCAGGCCCGTCTCGCCGCCGCTCGCACGATTTCCGCCCTCATGCGTAGACTTTCCCGTTCCCGAATCGCGCTGCCGTGTACTCTCAAAAAGTGCGCCAGCAACGCATTCAGCAGCTCAAAGTTCCTTCCAGAAGGAATTTCAGCGGCGAAAAACTCAAGCACGTCCTCCAACTCAACCGCTTCGGCATCAGTCATCGTCGCCGCGTCCCACGGCCCGAGGGATCTGATTTCAGCATCCAAAGCGGAAGGGCCTTTGGACCTCAAATGCTTCGTCACCTCGTAATAAAAATTGCTACCCTCGTCAATCGCGTTGGTGATTTCAAAAGCTCGCGATAACCGTTTCTGAACCCCGCCCTGTTTTTGAACCTTTTTCTTTTTACTTTTCGCAACCTGGTTCGGGTGGATACCCTTCTTGGCGTCCGCCAGGGCTTGCTCCTCCGCTTCGAGAGCGTTGCTCGCGCCAGCACGAATTAGCCGCAATAGCACAGAATCAACGTCCCCGCCATTTGCGATTTTGTTCGTCAAAATCTTTGACACGTCGTTGCCGTCGTCGTCTTCTTCATTTTCA
>MDSY01002552.1_pt1 | contig 10166 bp, 13 predicted proteins | sample 811131 | NCBI WGS metagenome assembly MDSY01 (sample SAMN05326643, study PRJNA326480) | marine metagenome | isolation source: seawater | place: Atlantic Ocean: South West | collected 2010
CTAACATGGTAGAAAAATAATTTCCGATTGAAGTATTAGTATCAGTACCTTGTTTTACATAATCTTGGAGGTGAGGTAATTCAAACTTACCTTTAGTTAAATAATTTATTCCCCACATTGGCTTTACTGCGAAACTAAATAGACTAGATAGAGTTAATCTAGGTGGTGACGTAAAACCTGTTCTTAAATCTCTTTCACGGTTACCTCCGGTGATAGTGTCGACAGTAAGAGCCATTACATCAAATTTAGCTGCTTTCGCTCTCTCCAAACAAGAATCATTTAAACCTCTATCTTTATGAAAATAAAATTGGAACATTTTTGGGGTATCAATCATCGAAGATATTTCCTCAACGCTTACCGTTGCTAATGCCGAAACACCAAACATCGTATTAAATTTTTTTGCAGCTCTTCCAACTGCTCTTTCTCCATCGTAATGAAAAAGTCTTTGAAGTGCTGTAGGTGAAAGATAAAAGGGTAAGTCTAATTTTTTACCAAAAATTGTTGTCGACAGATCTACATTTTCAACACCTCTTAAAACATTAGGAACTAGATCAACATCATCAAAAGAACTTGTATTTCTTGCATATGTAATTTCATCATCAGCAGCTCCATCAATATAATGAAATATAGGTGAAGGTAATCTTTTTTTAGCTAGTTTTCTAAAGTCACTAAAATTATGACAATCATTTAAATTCATATACTTATCTTAGAAATTTTTAATGAAGTTGAACATGTAACTATTTGCACCAGGGTTCTTATCTCCTAAACTAGCGTTTGATACGTGATTATAGGAAATTCCGACGCTTGTTCTATCTGAAGTAGCATAAGAAAATTGAACCTCAGTTTTAAATTCTAACAAATGGCCTAGATCTTTTCCATTACCTTCATGGTATAGACCTGGAGCAAAACTAGGTGTAAATATTAAACCACCCATATCTATGTTCCATTCTATTCCTGTGTAAATATAAGCGGCTGAATTTTCAGTTATAAATCCTCCAGTAATTGGAGAAACATTTCCCAAAAATGTATTTCTATTTAAATTTTCATCTTGATGTTGGAATCCAACTAGAGTCGCTTTTTGTTTATCGTCACTAAAATCAAAATTTCCAATATAAAAATTTAATTGTTTATCTTTAACATTTATTTCATCTGCAAAAATTGATTGACACATTGCTAATAAGATTATTACAAAAAAGCTTATATTTTTAAAAATCGACATTATAAAATTTAGATTATTTCATTTTTATAGTTTTTTTAAAGATTATTGCACCACCAAATAAAAAGATCAATAGAGGTAAAATCCATAATAAATATGTATATTTATTAAATTGTGGATCATACAATATCCAATCTCCATATTTTTCAGCCAACATATTGTAAATTTGATCTTCAGATAGACCATCTTTAATTTTTTCACTTACAACAAGTTTTAGACTAATTGCAAATTCTGAATCTGAATCATACACAGACTGTCCTTGACAAATCAAACACCTTAAATTTTTAGTAATTTTATTCTCTAAATTAATCTCATTTAGATTTTTTGCATTTAAGGGGGATAAAAAAAATATAAACAATATTATTAAACAAATTTTAAATATTTTCATTTTATAATCTTTTTAATTGACTCTAGAGAATCTTCATTCAAAGGACCAACAAATTTTTTAACAATTTTGTTATTATAAATCAAAAAAGTTTCTGGGACCCCAATAGCTCCCCACTCGATTGCTATAGTTCCATCTCTATCAATGAGAATCTTGTTATAAGGATTTCCTAATTCCTGAAGAAAAATTTTAGCATTCTCAAAATTATCTTTATAGTTAAGACCTATAATTTCTATTTTTCTATTCTTACTTAATTTAGACAAAAGGGGGTGTTCATTTTTGCAGGGCAAACACCAAGATGCCCAAATATTAAATAGATAATAATTATTTTGATCAAAAATTTCCTTTGAATTCATTTTTTCATTATCAAAAAAAGTTATAGCTGAAAATTGTGGAAGATTCTTAATTTTACTTTTAGGTTCATAGATATTCGATTTTTTTAACCCTTGATAAAAAATAAAAAAAATAAATATCAAAGAGATAATAATTAAAAAATAATATATCTTATTTTTCATTTCATCCTTTTGATAAAAAAACTCGATAATCCACCTAAAGAAATTAGTAACACAGATACCCAGATCCATAACATAAAAGGTTTTACTTGATATCTAATATTGAAATATTCCTCATTCTGAACTGTATTTATAGTAATAAATTTATCATTTAAAAAAGTTGTTTTAATATCTGCCTCACTAGTTATGATGTTTGGTTGGTTATAAACTCTTAACTCAGGTTCTAGTTTTTCCTCAACATTATTTTCAATAATTGAAAAATTACCTTTGAAAGATATATAATTTTTACCTTCAGATTTTTTTAAATCATTAAAAATTATTTGGAATTTTTTATTGTCAAATTTTTCTCCCACTTTTAAATTTGTGATAATTTCACTTGAAAATAAATTATTAAATAAGATACTTAATATTAATAGACTAAACCCAAAATGAGAAAGATTTTGAGATAAATTTTTAGACTTATTATAAATAAAATCTCTTATGTTAATCAACAAAAGATAAAACGCACTTCCAATTAAAATCGTATTTATCAAGATATTTGTACTTAAACTTTTGACAATGAAGTATGAAATTAAAATAGATATAATTAGCAAGGAAAATAGATATATCTTGTTTCCTAGGCCAGACCTCATCCATTTTAGTTGAGAGCCTAAAGCCATAAAAATTAAAAATGGAATTAGGAAGGGGATAATTAATTTATGATAGAAAGGAGGTCCTACAGAAATTTGCTCAGAGGAGATAACATCTAAAAAAATTGGATACACAGTACCAATTAATACAACTGATAAAAAGTACATCATAAACCAATTGTTAATAATTATAGATGACTCTTTACTGATAAATGAAAATGAAGATTTATTTACTTCATCAGTTTTATGAAAGACAAAAAAAATAAACAATGAGATAAAAATTAATAAAAATAAAAAAGTTAATATAAACAAACCCCTTTCTGGATCATTTGCAAAAGTATGAACAGAGTTTAAAATACCTGAACGCACTAAAAAGGTTCCACACATACTTAATGAAAAAGTAGCTATTGATAAAATTATTACCCAAGAACTAAGTAAAGATCTTTTTTCCAAGATTAAAACACAATGTAATAATGTTGTTAATGCTAACCATGGCATTAATGAGACATTTTCTACTGGATCCCAAAACCAAAATCCACCCCAACCTAGTTCGTAATAAGCCCAAATAGATCCTAATAAAATTCCTAAGGTCAAAAATATCCATGAGGCCAGTACCCATGTCTTTATATGAATTGCCCAAGTTTTTGAGATATAACCCAAAGTGGTTGCAGAAAGAACACTTGAAAAGATTATTGAAGAACCAACATAACCCAAATATAAAACTGGTGGATGAATTACCAATGCGGGATCTTGCAAAATTGGATTCAATCCTAATCCCTCATCTGGAATTGGAGATATATAATTGAATGGACTAGAGGATGTTAACAAAAAAACAAAAAAGCCAATTATTATAATCTGTTGAAATATTACTGTTAAGATCCTGTAATTTTTAAATAAAGTCTTTGTTCTGATTAAAAAAATAAAAATAAATAAGGTTAAAACTAACAACCATAATAGTAAACTTCCTTCATGATTTCCCCATGAGCCAGCAATTTTATAGAATATTGGTTTTGTAGTATGAGAATTATTAAATACTGTTTCATTACTAAAATCAGAGTATAAAAATGACATAACTAATCCAAAAAAACTTAAAACTACTAAAAATAATTGTATGAAGGAAAAATTTGTAATTTTAACATCAAATAATTTGTCATTTCTAAAATTTTTAATTGAGAAAAAAAGTATGGGAAAAGAAATAATTAAACCAAAAATTAAAGCATAATGACCTAAAGTGCTGAATAACATTAATTTCCCTCTAAAGCTTCTTTTACCTCAGGTGGCATATAATTTTCGTCGTGTTTCGCTAAAATTTTAGAAGCCTCAAAAAAGCTTCTATCCTTCAAAAATCCTTCAGCTACAACACCTTTGCCCTCTGAAAAAAGATTGGGAACAATACCCGAATAAACAACATTAATTTCATTTTTAAAATCTGTTATTATGAAATTTATTTCTTTATTTGACATACTAATAGAGTCTTTTTTAACCATACCTCCAATTCTAATTTTTTTATTCTTTAATTCTTTTATCATTTTAATATCTGACGGTGATTTAAAATAAATTACATTTTCCTCTAATGATTTTAAAATTAAAAAGGCTGACAAAGAAATAGTTAATATAATAGTGACTATAAAAATAAACCTTAATTTAACTTTACGACCATACATGGCTTAAAAGTTAAATACTCTGAGTGTTAGATAAAATTTCTCTATTAATAATTTGTAATCTTGCAACTTTGGCTTTATTAGGTTCAAGGGCTCCATATTTAGACACAAATTTTTCTCTTTCTTTATTAAACTGAACTTTTGTTATCATATACAAAAAATAAAAACTCATCAGCGTAAATGAAAATGCCGACCAAACGTAGAGTCCATATCCATTCATATTAAAAAATTCAATTGTCATAGTCTGTCTAAGCCTTTATTTTTAATTTTTATCAGTTCTGTATTATATTTCATTAAAAAAATCAGTATTGAAAATAGGGCAAATGCCGCAGTCATTATTAATAATGGGAATAACATGGAGGGATGAATAGATGTTTTTGATATAAGATTTATTGAAGCAGGTTGATGAAGAGTGCTCCACCAATCAACCGAATATTTAGTTATTGGAACATTGATGACTCCAAATATAGTTATGATTGTTGTTATCTTTAAAACCTGTTCTTTATCTTCATAGATTCTCCACGCGATCAAATACATTAAATAAAATAAAGCTAAAATTAACATTGATGTAATTCTTGCGTCCCACGCCCACCATGTTCCCCAAGTTGGCTTCCCCCATATTGAACCAGTAACAAGTGCAATAATATTAAACACAAAACCTGATGGAGCTAAACTTTTTGCGATTAAAAATATATTCTTATTCTTAAAAATGTAACCAAATAATGATAATAATGTTATCGATGAAAAAATACCTAATGCAATCCAAGCTGCAGGTACATGAACATACATAATTCTAACTGTATGACCTTGTTTATAATCTTCAGGAGATAAAACTAGAGCTTCTGTCAAACCTAAGCACAGGACCAAAATAAATAAAGTGAATACATACTTCGGAGCTCTTGAAGTTACTAAAAAAATTTTACCAGGTTCAAAAAAATTTATCATAAATTATTTAAAGTTTTATTACGAAAGACATATCTGATCAAGAATGTAGAGGGAGATAATAATGATGAGGGTATAATTTACACTCCTGACCAGATAGATAATAAATTAATAATTTATCTCTATGTCTAAGTTTTGAACCAAATGTGTTTAAATAATGATTATTTAGTTGGATGGCTTGAAATAACTTGAGCCCTTTTTACCTGAAAAAATTTCCTCAATTAAAGGATGTTTGATTGGCTCATCTGAATCATCTATTAAGAGGTTTTGCTCAGACACATATGCTTCATAAGTGATTTCATCGTTTTCTGCTAACAGATGATAGAATGGTTGATCTTTTCTTGGCCTTACATTTTTTGGAATTGATTGATACCACTCCTCAGAATTATTAAATTCAAAATCAACGTCATATATAACACCCCTAAACTCAAAATGCTTATGCTTAACAATGTCTCCTATAGAAAATTTAGCTTTTTGTATTCCCATCAAATTTAATATGGAGATTTAAAAATAAAAATCAATAAGAAAAAATATAAAGTTTTAAGGTCAGTGCTAATTATGTTAATATCTTTTTAGTGAATAAATCTTTTTTAAAGTTTCTTACGGATTTTGGCCCTTTAGCTATATTTTTTTTCTACTATTATAGAAATGATAAAGACATTGAAGTTGCAATTCCACCTCTAATAATTGCGACATTAATTGCACTAATCATAGTTTGGTATTTTGAGAGAAAAATACCCCCAATGCCTTTAATTAGCGGTATATTAATTACTTTTTTCGGTGGGCTGACAATTTATTTTAATGACCCAATATTTATTTATATAAAACCAACAATTATAAATATAATTTTTGGTTTATCATTATATTTTGCGAAATATATTACAAAAGAACCACTTTTAAAAAAAATATTAGGAAAATCAATAACATTAACAGATTTAGGCTGGGAAATATTAAATAGAAGATGGATGTTTTTTTTCTTTGGTCTTGCATTATTAAATGAATTTGTGTGGAGAACCCAGTCTGAAGAATTTTGGGTAAATTTTAAAGTGTGGGGTATGTTGCCAATAACTTTAATTTTCACTGCATTCCAAATTGGTCTAATTAGTAAATATAAAATAAATGAATAATAATTTGAAATTAGTAATAAATAATTCAAAAAGAAAGATAGAAAATGAATATTTTTTTGAAAAAGATGAACTAAAGATAATTTTAGATTTATATGCTAAAATGGTATCTGAAGGCTCTTGGAAAGATTATGGGCTTAGTATTTCAAGCAAGAGAGTAAGTTTCAGTGTTTTTAAAAATTCTGCAGAAAATGCTATGTATAAAATATCAAAAATATTTAATCCTAAATATAGAAATTTGAAATACTTAATTACAGATACAAATGGAAAAGTTTTGAAAAACTCTTATGAATTAAAAAGTTTATTGAAAAATACAAATTGGAAAAAACTTTAAGTAAGTTATCTTCTTTGACCAAACAATCTTAAAAGCATGATAAATAGATTTATAAAATCTAAATAAAGAGTTAGTGCACCCATTACAGCTTTTTTTCCGAGTAGCTCACCAGTGTCACTAGCTCTATACATATTTTTAATCTTCTGTGTATCATAAGCTGTTAAGCCAACAAAAATTAACACTCCAATAATTGAAATTGCAAAATACATCATTGAAGATTTAAGAAAAATATTAACAATAGATGCAATTATTATTCCAATCAGACCCATCATTAAAAATGATCCAAATTTAGTCAAATCCCTTTTTGTAGTATAACCATAGATACTCATTGCACCAAAGGTTGCCGATGTGATGAAAAATACTCTAGTTACACTTAATCCTGTGTAAACTAATAGTATTGATGATAACGATAAACCCATAAGCGCCGCAAATAACCAAAATGTAGTTTGAGCTTTTGATGCACTCATTTTATTAATCCCAAAACTCATATAAAAAACTACTCCTAAGGGTGCTAACATCACAACCCATTTGAGACCAGACATATAAATCGTGCTTCCAAATTGCGTTAAAGACACTATCGCTCCATTTTGATCAGTTACCACCGCCATCTTAAATGACAACAATGCAATAATTCCTGTTAATAGAATTCCTGTTGCCATATAGTTATAAACTTTGAGCATGTAGGCTCTTAAACCTGCATCTGTTACTGCTGCTGATTGTTGAGCAGCTTTTTCTCTATTTAAAATACCATGTTTATCAAATTCCATAATATTTAAAGATATAATAGTCTTTTACTAATTATTCAAGATGCCTTAAAAGAATTAACTTCAATGAATTACAAAAAACTAGGCAATACCGAGATTAAAGTTAGCACAATTTGTCTCGGAACTATGACTTGGGGAGAACAAAATACCCAAAAGGAGGGATTTGAGCAAATGGATTTTGCTATAGATCAAGGTGTAAACTTCTGGGATACTGCTGAATTATATTCAATTCCTCCTAGGGAGGAAACTTTTGGTCTGACAGAAACAATCATAGGAAACTGGTTTGAAAAAACAAAGAAAAGAAACAAAGTAATACTAGCTACTAAAGTTGCTGGACCAGCAAGAGAATACATCAGAGGTGGTGGAAACAATTATACTTTTCCAAGAATGACTGAGGCACTAAATAATAGCTTAAAAAGATTAAAAACAGATTACATTGATTTATATCAACTTCACTGGCCCGAGAGAAATACTAATACCTTTGGACGTTTAGGTTATGAACATAAAGATAATGGAGAATGGAATAAATTTGAAGATGTTTTAGGTCATCTTAAAAGATTTGTAGATGAGGGTAAAATCAGAGAAGTAGGTTTATCCAATGAAACTCCATGGGGTGTAAATAAATTTTTGCAATTATCGAAAGAAGAAAATCTTCCAAGAATGATTTCTATTCAAAACCCTTACAACTTATTAAATAGAACATATGAAATTGGTTTAGCTGAAATATCTATTAGAGATAAGATAGGCTTATTGGCATACTCTCCACTAGCTACAGGATATCTAACTGGTAAATACAGAAATAATCAATTACCTAAAAACTCAAGACTTCATAGAGATGGAGATTTTTGGACAAGATACAATAAACCACATACTACAAAAGCTGTTGAAGCTTATTATACGATTGCTCAAAAAAATAATTTAAACTTAACTCAGATGGCATTAAAATTTTGTGAAATTCAACCATTCATTACAAGTATTATCATCGGAGCTACTACAATGGATCAGTTGAAAACAAATATAGAAAGTGTAAATATCAAATTAACTGATGAAATAATTAATGAAATTAATGAAATTCAAAAAATTTACCCAAATCCATGTCCATAATTAAAAAAAAATTTACTCTATTATTAGTTTTAATTTTATCATCATTTTCAAACGTTAATGCACAAGAGCTTCAAGAGATAGGTAAATATAAAGACTGGAAAACAATGATTTTAGTTGAGCCTAATGGAACTGTTTGTTTCGCGCAGTCCTCGCCTGTATTACAAGCACCAAAATCAAATAAAAGAGATGCAAGGCTATTTGTAACTTTTAGGCCTAGTGAAAAAATTAGTGATGAAATAAGTGCAAGTCCTGGTTATGAATTTAACAAAAAAAATTCAGTGACAGCCATCTCAGGAAAAAATAAAATCAAATTTGATATAGTCCAAGAAAAATTTGCATGGATAGCTGATAATAAAATTGAAAAAAAAATGATAAAAGTAATGAAAAAAGGTTCAAGAATAATGATTAAAGGGTATAATCAAAAAGGGTCTCAAACTATAGATCATTATTCACTTCTTGGTTTTACCAAAGCTTACAATGCCGCTAAGACAGCATGCAGCTAATTAATGAAACTTAAAAAAAAAATTGTTTTAGCTTATTCAGGAGGCCTAGATACATCTATAATATTAAAATGGCTGCAAGAAAATTATAATGCAGAAATAATTTGTTATACTGCCGATATAGGACAAGAAATTGATCGAAAAAAAATAATCACTAATGCTAAAAAACTTGGTGTTAAAAATATAATAATTAAAGATTTAAAAGATACATTTGTTAAAGATTATGTATATCCAATGATTAGAGGACATGCAATTTATGAAGGGGTATATTTATTGGGTACATCTATAGCTCGACCACTTATAGCAAAAGACCAAATTAGAGTTGCAAAAAAATTTAAAGCATTTGCCGTTTCACATGGTGCAACTGGCAAAGGAAATGATCAGATTAGATTTGAACTTGGTTACCATTATTTTGGACCAAAAATAAAAATAATATCCCCATGGAGAATTTGGAAATTAAAATCTAGAACTGATTTAATAAATTATGCTAAAAAATATAAAATAGAAATTCCTAAAGACAAAAAAGGGGCTCCACCTTTTTCTGTTGATGATAATTTATTTCATACATCGACAGAGGGTAAAGTTTTAGAAAACCCAAAAAATTCAGTACCAGAGTTTATTTTTCAAAGAACTATTTCTCCTGAAAAATCACCAAAAAAAGCATCATTTATAACTATTGATTTCAAAAATAGTGATCCAGTTGGAATTAATGGAAAAAAATTATCTCCATCGAAATTATTATACAAACTTAATCAAATTGCTGGCAAAAATGGAATAGGAAGAGTGGATTTAGTTGAAAATAGATTCTTGGGAATTAAATCGAGAGGAGTATATGAAACGCCAGGCGGAACATTATTAATGCAAGCACATAGAGCAATTGAATCTGTAACCTTAGATAAAGAAACTATGCATAAAAAAGATTACATAATGCCAAGATATGCAGAACTTATTTATAATGGCTATTGGTATTCAAAAGAAAGATATAATCTTCAAAA
>MDSY01032304.1_pt1 | contig 10163 bp, 11 predicted proteins | sample 811131 | NCBI WGS metagenome assembly MDSY01 (sample SAMN05326643, study PRJNA326480) | marine metagenome | isolation source: seawater | place: Atlantic Ocean: South West | collected 2010
AGACGATTTGGCAAGGGGGGGGGACGAGGTTTACATTTCCTGGAGATTTCAGTAAAGTTGAAATCCAACCATGGTTTCGATAATGCACAGAACACTTGATGACCCAATGGGAATGAGTTGTTTGTGTCAGTCGACAAATTCTGACGTAAATGGGAATGACAATTGATTGGGAATATTTCTTCCCAGATGTAAACCTAAATCCTCACGACAACTGGTCAAATGAGGAGTTGATCAAGATTCAAGATGAGAATGGCACTTGGAGTCCACAAAAAGACTTTGAATGGCACATGCAGAAGTTGAAGGTGCACCCAAAATATTTTGAAGAAAAAAACCTTGGACTTTTTCCAAGTGACTTCGACAGACCGCTCTACAGCATAAAGAGGTATGAAGAAGCCAGGGTTGAATTGCTGCATCGAGTCCGATTTATGGAAGGAACAGGAGTAGGCGGCTCCGCGACGGGTTGGGGCTATGTGGACGAGGATGGAGAAGGCAATATATATGAGTTCCGCACATACCGAATCGTGTTGGACGACATCGATGAGCTGGTCGAAGTTGATCCCGGCACAATATCAAGTAACAATCAATATCACTGCAGAAGGAAAAGAAATGTCGTGCCCGTCCATCGTTTCAATGGAATTTACTTTTTGTATGATTGGCTTTTGAGCTTAAGTCCAGGGGGAGCGTGCAACAACAATCATTGGCAAATTCTTGCCTATGGTATCTCTGAGACTGATCAAACATGTACGAGCGTGGACACCTTTGTCCCTAAGGAGAATATTCAACCAACTCTACCTGGTTTAGGGATGGTCAATGAGACGACAATCATTTCCCAACAGATACGCGTCGACAGCGAGCGTATTTATCCTTACGTCCGAGATGCTCATGACGTGAGGAGTTACTTGAAGAATTGGAACCCTTTTCTTTAGAGAAAGTAATTCGGTTTGGCGGTCATTGAATTCCCGGTCAATTGACAAAGTCTACTTGACCAAAGGGGGGTGATGGCGTTAGGTCGTTTGACCGTCAACATTCATTTGACGGCCCGTAATTGGTGAGTTGTTTTGAAATCCAATGAATTGTCCAAATCAAATGCAGAACATCCCCATCCCGAAGTTGGCCGCATCCCGTCATCACGATGAGAATAATGGCCCGATGACCTTCGCAGAGTGGAAGGCGCAACGCACAGCGGCGGCTCAAGCGTTGTACAACGCACTTCCGGGCCCGGTCGATCCCCCGAATGTTTTTGAGGTACATCCTTACCGTCATTTCCAGGACAACATGCCTCTCCGCCCAGCATGCTACCTCATTGGGACTGCACCACCTTGTTCCTATCTGCGAGAAAATGTGCCTGCTATGCCCGCAGTTTACCATGGCCAAATTGCGATCGATGGTGCACACGTGGGTGCTGCCCCTGACTTGAGCTTTTATCACGGGAACCAGAATAGCCTTTGGTCTGCTCTTGGGTTTGCTCGCGAAACGCCAGAGCACGTCTTGGAAGAACTGAGAGAGCGAAACATCCGTTACGACGACATCCTCTACAGTTGGAGCCGAATGGACTTCAGTTCGACGATGGATCAACACTTGACAGACATTGTGCCGAATGTGGATTTACTCCAAGATATTTGGGAGAGAGAAGATCGACCTTTTTTGTGGTTCACCAACTCGGGTGTCTTCAACCAGGGAGGGGTTTGTCTTCATGTGAACCAGAATGACCATGGAACGCCAGGTCGAGTCATGGCTCACGGTCAGAACGTGAAGGCGTATAACGTTTTCTTGCGCGCTTGGCAAGAGTTTGGGGGACGCATCTGGTTGCGCCGATCCGCTGATCAGGAATGGATGGAAGTGTCGTTGGCGAATAGCATGGATATACAGGCAAACTTTTGTCACCGATTGCGGCATGAGTTGCGCATCGAATGGAAAAGGGAGGTGCGAGAGTATCCTGTGCTCTCCGGACCGAGCCCTGCAGGAGGAGCTGCCATGCAACTCGTACACCATCCATTGTACCAAGCGTGGGCAGCCGAGCAGACCCCGTTGCCACAATTTCCAACAACCGCCTTCAAAACCCACGTGTACGATATATTCCTACAGTGGATTCAGGAACATCCAGCAAACGTCTGATACTTAACACGTCAAGAATGATTATTTCAGGAAAGAAAGTAGTTTACATCGACTTTAAAATTGACATCAGTGAGGAGTCTCTTGAAAAAATGGGGCACTCCGACTATCTCGATTACCAGACGGCAGCAGAGTGGCACAAGTTCATCCACGACCTAGGTGCGTCGTATGCCGAAGTCGGAGAAAAATGGTTCGAATTTGAAGTCGATGGCGTCGAAGGGGCTGAATAAGTGGACTGAGCAGCCTCGATTGTGGCCTCATTGACGACATATCCCTCGGTGCTAGATCTATGAAACTTTGATGTGTCTTTATCAGGCTATGGGGGGTGACAGCCACGTCCTCTCGCGATAAAAGCAGTGTTGGTGATCTGATTTCTTTTCGTCTGAAATGATCACAACCCCGATTTTTTGTTTTGTTCAGTGTTGTTGTTGAGCCGCGGTTTGAGTTGGCCCAGCAACCACCAAACCTGTCTCTTCTCAACAACCTCTGCGAGTACGTCTTCTGGCCAACCAGTGAGCTTTTCGACAATGGCTCTCAACACCTGCTCGTATCCACCCAACGTATGCATCACTTTGACGGCATGCATGACCTTGGAAAAAAGTTGATCTGTTTCTTCTCTTCCGGACTGGTTGAGTTCTGGAAAATCCCTCAAGAAATCATCGTGGACCTTTGAGAGGTCGGTTGTTGTTTTCAACTCCAAAAGTTGATCGTGATGCGCAAGGCACCAGATGACAATCCAAGGCCATGCTGCAAGATGTTTATGCATGGTGACCTGCTCAAACTTGTTCATCCAAAAGGATGATGATGCAAGAACCTCGTGAACTTGTGCGCGAATGCCCCAGAGGGTTTCTGAGTTGATTTCTTCTGCGGGAGATTCCACGGTTTGGTACAGGGTTTTAAAGACGTCCCAGTCCCAACCCTTGGGCATGGATGGATTGTTCGTTGCTTGTGGCGCTGTGCCCTGTTCGATCAATTCAAGTTGATGGAGCTCGCGGGAACGGGACCCCAGGGACATTACGAAGGCCACAGCGAAAAGCACCTGTGGCAGTACCCTATCTGGTGCCACCTCTTGGGAGTTGAGGGTTTTGTAGGAATCCAAAGTGATTTTATCCGCTTGGGTTTTGCCAACGCTCTCGATGAGGTATTTGTGCCTCAAGAGCAGGGTAGGTTGCAGTGGCGACGAGGGCAATAGATAACTCATTCTGTTGACCATGTAAAAGGCACTCTTTGCCTTCTTGTCTGATTTGAATACACCTCCATCTAGAAGCCTCTCTTCAAGTTCCTTTTCGAGCACATCTGTTGGGCTGAACACATACTCAGTTGTGTCGCATTTGTAGATGTCTGAGAGCTGTTTGGCTGTCAATCGCCACCTCTTTTCGAAGGGCACATCCCCCAAATCGGCGTGCTCGGGACGTTTCGGTTGCAATGAAAAAAGCCAGGAAACGATCAAACTTACCGCGCCAGATGTGGCGGTACCTCTTTCATCTTCGTGCCAGATCACTAAATCTTTGTCGGCCAAAACTTCGTCAAACCAAACGGGCAGCTTTTGTTCAATTCGACCCCATGACTCGCTGTCGAAATTCAGCTGAGGCTTGGTCTGCTTTTTCAGGCCAAGCCTCCAGCATTTGGAGTCGTCCTGGACGGCAACAAGGCGATTGACAAGATTCACGCGATCGTATTCGTGATAGCGCTTGTGTTTGTCATGAGAGCCAAATGTCTCGAAGAAAATGTAGTCCGGGATTTCTAACGCCAACAAGTAATCATGGAAGCTTTTCTCAGGGTGCCACCCTTCTTCACGGCATTGTGGGTGGGCGAAGTAGACAGTGGAGAAGGTCAGTTCAATTTCCATGAGGTCTCGATAGTTGGAGAGAGGTTGTTCGTGGGCTGCGCCACCTGGGGTCTGTGAACAAAAAGTTACGCATGAATTCGTCATTCGAGAGCCTTGCGAATGAGCAACTACGACAAGTTGTGTTGGTTTACCTTAAATTTCTGTTTGACATGGAGCAAAAGCGTCAAACCACAAAAAGAAGTCCTGCAGGATTGGAGAGTTTCAGAAGCCTGTTGGAAGGGGATGTTGACGATCTCAATGTGGAAGCGCTCTTTGTTGAATTCAAATGGTTGATTTCAAGGTCTGAAGCCTTATTTCACTTTGAAATTGGCGAATCTTGGTATGACGAGGGGGAAGGGCTCCAATTGAGCATGACTGCGACCAATGGGGACGGTCGATATTTGTTATTGACTATGGACAACTCCGGCGAATTGTGCATCGATGCTCGGCGTCAACAGTTGGACCGGGATGGCAACTGGACAGGGGGGTCGAAACTCGACATGATCGCAAAACTTCCTCGTTTTGCTGAGCTCATGGAGAAAGTGCCACACCTCGTCCAGGATTTTCTCGAGGAGGACTATGGCAGACAATACGATCACTGGTACAAGGAAGATTGAGGGGTGAGTTCAATCCTTTGGTCTGGATATATGGTGATTTTTTATTTCAAAATTGAATGGAGCGATGGAAGTGAATGAAATCTTAAGCGTTGACCTGTCAACAGATTCGAGAGACTGTGAGTTTTTGGTCCATAAAGCTGAGCGCCTGGTTGAGACCCGGCGCAGCGAGGATTTGGTCTACACCGAGGATTTGATCGAGGGGCGCCTGGTGGAGCTCAACGATGATGGGGAAGTTTTGCGAGCAACAAAAATGATTTTTCTGTTGATTGAAGGGGAAACGGCCCGCGCTCAAGACTTCGATTTGGAGAGCGACGTAATTGAGCTGAATGATGAGATGAAGTTGGAGGTGTTCCAGGCGTGCTTGGAAGACCGTGCTTGGCTGTTGGAAAACTCGAAAACCAATTGATGTTATCGCACATCAAGAAATCTCAGGGACGTCACAACACTTGTGAGCATGCAAAAGCAACAAATCGTGTTCACTTCCGTTGAAAAGGCATGACATTTCTATCCAGCATCGCGCTCTACCTTTTGACTGGATGGACGCTGACTTTTCTGTTCGACTCTTTGTTGGTCAGCATCGATCCCAAAGACAAATTGACCTTGGGTGAAATGGCCTTGGTGATGGGGTGTTGGCCGGCTTTTATTTTGATCTTTTTGGGTGCGTTTCTCCGAGGGTTGCTCGACGTTTGAGTCCGCAGATTCGTAAAGACAATAGTTTTAATTTATTAGCGTTGTTATTGCAATATAGATGATCATGACAAAGCCGAAATACCTCACCAAGTCAAGATTCAAGTTGGCGTTGGAATGCCCAACGCGGGTCCGTTTCTCGCTTGAATCATCACGCTACAAGAATCAAAAGTCTGGAAATCCATTCTTGTTGGCGCTTGCTGAAGGAGGGTTTCAAGTGGGGGAGTGGGCCAAATTGCACCATCCAACGGGACGAGATTGCATCACCTTGAACAACGAAGAGGCTTTGTCAGAAACCGCTGAATGGCTTCAACACGGGGAGCGCGTGATTTTTGAGGCGGCTCTTAAATCTGGATTCAAATTTGTTCGGGTAGATGTGTTGGAAGTCACTGACGAGGAAATACGCATCATTGAAGTCAAGTCAAAGTCTGTCAATGGCCAGTCAGATGCACAGTTTTTTGGGAAGCGTGGTGCCATTCAATCGGCATGGAGACCTTATTTGGAAGACTTGGCATTTCAGGTGCATGTTGCCCAAGAACATTTTGACCACTTGGGCTGGAACCTGCCTGTCAGGGGGTATCTGTTTTGTCCAGACAAGTACAAAACGGCTTCTGTGGATGGGTTGCATGAGCATTTCGTCATCCGTCGTGATGAATCTGGACGGGCTTTTTGCCAGGTCAAGTCTGGCGTGGACATGTCTGATCTCGGCGACTCGATGATGACCCTTGTGGATGCAGATCGCGGAATTCAGGCCATCCTTTCAGACAAACGTACGTACCGCCGGGAAGGATGGGAATGCACATCCTTTCAAGGCGCGATTGCGTGGCTGGAAGACATGCTCAAAATGCACTCACGGGGTTTGAAGATTCCCTTCATGCCAGTGGGGACGCACTGTGCCACATGTTCGTTTTCCACCAAATTTGAGCTTCCCGAGGATGGAAAAGTGTCTGGGCGGCGGGCGTGTTTTGAGCACAGCTTGGACTGGAGTCAAGGGGAATTCGACCGTCCCAAAGTGTGGGACGTCTGGAATTTGAGGTCCAAGAAGTCGATTATTGAAGGCGGCCGTTGGTTCATGGATGAATTGACAGAGGAGGACTTCAAAATCGATTTGGAAGAGCCGGAGGTTTTGACGAATCAAGAGCGCCTGCCTCAAGCCCAACGCCAATGGATTCAAATCTGTGCGGCCAAGGGTACGTACAATTCTACATATTTGGACGTGGAAGGCTTGAGGCATGGGGTGTCCCAATTTACCTGGCCACTGCATTTCATCGACTTCGAGACAACAGCGCCAGCCATTCCTTTTTACAAAGGATATGCGCCTTATCACGGGGTGAGCTTTCAATTCTCGCACCACATCCTGCATGAGGACGGGCGATTGGAACATGCAGGGCAGCATTTGGGGCCGGGACAAGGCACAGACCCCACCTTCGAGTTCGTCCAGAAATTGCATCGGAGTCTTTCAAAAGACAAGGGGTCTGTGTTCATGTATTCCCACCATGAAAACACCTACTTGAACTATGCACACGAATTGTTGAGAGTGCACAGTCCATTTCCTGTGGCTGAGACACAGGAGCTTCTTGAATTTGTAGAATCGCTGACCAAGCCCACCGACCGAAACGAGGGAAGGTGGACGGCTGGGCCTCGGTTGATGGTGGACATGGCGGAGATGGTGCGCAACCATTTTTGGCATCCGAGCATGGCAGGTTCCAATTCAATCAAGGCTGTTCTTCCGGCAGTCTTGAATGTCAGTGCAGAAATGCAAGCCAGGTATAGCCAGCTGATTTATGGAACCAAGGCGATGCCCAGCTTGAATTACAACCACGGCTTTGCTTGGATTCAGCGCGCAGACAATGGCACGGTCAAGGATCCCTATTCGTTGCTTCCTAAGCTGAAAGGGGAATCTCTCGGTGAAGACCTTGAGGTGATTGAACGTCTTTTTGGAGACGACGGCATTGGCAACGGTGGGGCGGCCATGACAGCCTGGTCTTACATGCAGTTCGCGGAAATGTCAGCCACAGAAAAGGTGGATTTGGAAGAAGCACTCAAGAAATACTGTGAGCTTGACACCTTGGCCATGGCCATGATCATGGAGTACTTTTTGCTTGAAATGTCAAAAGAGAAAGAGTGAACCAATCATTCGTCATTGTCATCCGTTTCAAAATCGTCGTCGGAACCTTTTTATTGTTGTTGACACAAGCAAGCGCGCCATGGTTAGCATCTTGGGACTGCGCGTTAAATTGACCACACCCAAATGAAAGACCTGAGACATCATTTGACGACTTCCCTTGGTTTGGGACGCATTGAGGCTGACTTGGCTGAAGCAGTGCTGAAACGTTCTCCGGAGATGCACGGCTTGGGAGCGTACAGCGGCGGCAATTTGCCGCATGGGCATGATTCTGCGCATTCGCGTTGGTTGGAGGATCTCAAGCGTCTCCAGGAAGGGTTTGTCGCCATGGAATTGCGCGCGGCGAAGATGAAGGTCCAGTTGGCGGAATTCATCGAAGAGCACAACAAGGCTGGCTGGACCCCGGATTGGGAAAATCCACTGGATCGAAGCTCTTTGAGGAAACAGCTTCGAACGTTTCACAGCGCTGCAGGAGGCGTGAGCATGGGGCGGTCGTTGGGCCGTTCCTCACGTCGGATGCTTCCCAAATTGACAGATGAGACCCACCACAATATGCTGGTGTTTTATAAGGGTATCATTCATGGTTTGAACATGAAGCGCGTGAGCTTTAGCGAAGCCCAATATCACCTTTTGTCCAAGCTGCAACATCTGCGAAGTGAGGACAATCTCGAAGAAGATGCGAATTTGAATGAATCAACTGGTCGGGCATTCAAGCCACCAAGACTCTACGTTGATTTTTACATAGTGCCCAAGCACATCGACGGCAGAAAGAACTACGCCGTGGTGAGGCACATCAACAACAAATTCCGGTTGGACAACATCAATGTTCGACAGGTATGGGAGAAAACCTCCACTGGTTGGAGCTACCACTCTTCCGTAAAGTAGTGTGTACCTGGCTTCAGACCAGTGCTTTTTGTTCAGTCTAGCAAGTCCTCTATATACTTACAGGCACTTAAAAAGACGATGATTCCCGCGTAGCAATACATGAACAGGCAGAACGTGTTGAAGCCTTCCATGTCAGGGACGAAGAGGAACATCCGCATTATCGTACTTCGGAAACGTGGCGTATGTTGTATTTCGAGCCATACATGGCTTCGAACATGGCCTTTGCTCCGTAAATGTCAGAGGCCTGAATTGTCGGTCGTTGAACGCTCCCTGTTGTACCTGGCTTGGGAAAAGCGTCGCATTTGAATGTTTTCATTGTAAATGAACGGTCAAAGACTCCATTTATTATCATATTTCTAAAGCTTTCATCTGACCAAATCGGGTTTGATGGTGTTCGGCTTCTGTCCTGCTGGGTCCACAAGTAAAGTGGACTTTACCTTTACTCCAGCATGACAACACTCGAGGTCAAGACTTTTCTAGGAACCTTGCAAAATCAAGTTGCCGGAGAATCGCTGGAAGAACTTTTTGACATGCATCGCCAAATGGGCGTGCCAGGGGCTGTGCTGTCAGGTTTTGACGCTGCCCATGTAACATTGACTTCGGATTCAAAGGGCAAGTGACAATGGCGACACGCATCAACCAACTGGACGTCATGAGGGGCTTTGCGCTGTTGGGCATCCTCATCATGAACATCATCAGCTTTGCTCTTCCTGCGGCCCATTACTTCAATCCTCAAGCGGAAGGGCCCCTGCACGGTTGGAATCGAGGGGCATTGGTGTTTTCAGAGCTTTTCGCCAATGAGAAATTCATGGGCCTCTTTTCTCTGCTTTTTGGAGCGAGTGTGGTCTTGTTCACAGACAAGGTGGAGGAGAAAGGGCGATCTGCATGGGTTTTTCATGTGAGGCGTAATGGTTGGCTTTTGGTCTTCGGTTTGCTGCATGCTTACCTCCTCTGGGTTGGGGACATCTTGGTGACTTATGCCCTTTGTTCGGTGTGGCTGTTTTTCGTTCGAAAATGGAGCGCGCGAAGCCTGTTCATCGCTTCGGGTGTGAGCGTACTATTGTTGCTCTTGATGGACGCTGTGATGGGACTGTCTGTGCCTTATTGGACGGCAGAAGACTTGACTGAATTCGAGGCGTTTTGGACGCCTGGCAGCGCGACCATTGCCGAAGAGGTTGCGTCCATGCGAGGTTCTTGGGCGGACCAAATGACGATCCGTGTACCCGGTGCGTTGGCGATGCAAACGGAATACTTCCCAATGTTGGCCTTGCGCGCGACAGCGATGATGTTGCTGGGCATGGGGCTTTACAAAGCAGGGGTGTTGAATGGCAGCAGAGGCCAACGGTGGAATGGCGGACTTGCGATCATCGGCATGGCAGTGGGGCTGGCCATCACAGGGTGGAGTTTTCATTTCAGTGAAACCCGCGAATGGTCGATGAATGTGTTTTTCAATGGCAGCCTTTTCAGGAGTTTGGGGATGGTGTTCCTTGTGATGGGCTATGTGGGTGGCGTCCTGTGGCTTTGCGGAGGCGCGGCTAGGGATTGGCTAGAGCGTTGGCTCGCTCCGCTGGGTAGAATGGCGTTGACCAATTATCTCGCACAAACCGTCATCTGCACCACCTTGATGTACGGTCACGGTTTTGGGATGTTTAACTCCTTGGGCCGTGCGCAGTTGTGGTTCGTTGTCCTTCCCATTTGGGGCGTGCAGATCATTGCGTCGAAATGGTGGGTGGACCGCTTCGCTTTTGGACCCATCGAATGGGCTTGGCGATCTCTGACCCATTGGCGCATTCAGCCGATGTCGGTGCGAATCAAGTAGGTTGGAAGCCCGTCGTCCTGCATCCTGAATGCTTCGCTTACCTCACCAAATCCGGGTTGAGGGTGTTCGGCTTCTGTCCTGCTGGGTCCA
>MDSY01103793.1_pt1 | contig 10163 bp, 9 predicted proteins | sample 811131 | NCBI WGS metagenome assembly MDSY01 (sample SAMN05326643, study PRJNA326480) | marine metagenome | isolation source: seawater | place: Atlantic Ocean: South West | collected 2010
GGTTCATATTTAGCTGAATTATTATTAAAAAAAAATTATGTAGTTCATGGTGTAATTAGAAAAACATCATCATTTAATACAGCAAGAATTGACCACATATATATAGATCCTCACAATAAAACGAATTTTTTTTTACACTATGGTGATTTAACAGACACCAATAGTATTTATAATATTATAAATACTATTAAGCCTGATGAGGTATATAATCTTGGTGCACAAAGTCATGTGGGCGTGTCATTTGAAAACCCAGAATATACAGCTGAAGTTTCAGGAATTGGAACCTTAAGAATATTAGAAGCGATAAGGTTTTTAAAAATGAAAAAGATTAAATTTTATCAGGCAAGTACCTCAGAATTATTTGGTGAAACTTATGGTAAAAATATTTTTGATGAAAAATCTAAGTTTCACCCAAAATCTCCATATGGTGTAGCTAAGCTTTATTCATACTGGATTACCTCAGTTTATAGAGAATCTTATGGACTTTTTGCTTCTAATGGAATTTTATTTAATCACGAAAGCCCAAGAAGAGGAGAAACTTTTGTAACAAGAAAAATAACAAGATTTTTGACTAGAAAAAAACTAGGTTCAAAAGAAACACTTTATTTAGGTAATATAAATGCAAAAAGAGATTGGGGTCATGCAAAAGATTACGTTGAAATGCAATGGAGATTACTACAACAAAAAAAACCAGATGATTTTGTTGTAGCAACTGGAGAAGCTTATAGTGTTAAGCAATTTATAGATACAGCATCTAAAATTCTTAATTTCAAGATTATCTGGAAAGGAAAGGGACTAAATGAGCGAGGATATTTAGTTAATAAAAATAAAAAAGAATTAATTATTAAAATAGATAAAAAATATTTTAGACCTAATGAAGTTAACTATTTAAGAGGAAATGCAAAAAAAGCTTTTAAAAAACTTAGTTTTAAGCCAAAATTTACATTTTATGACCTTGTAGAAGACATGATTGTGAGCGATTTAAAACTGGCAGAAAAAGAAATGCATTAAACTGTTAATGGAATTGCTTCAATTATTAGCCATATCACTAGTAATCTTTTTTTTAATAAATTTTTGTTTTAAAAACTACAATTTATTCTTAGATGATAAAAAGAGTTCATTACATAAAATTTTTATAGACAAGAAGTCAAACCCTCCATTCACAGGTGGAATATTTATTTTACTATCTTTAATTTTTTTACTACCAAGTACTGAAATAAATTTAAAAGTTTTTATTTTTTTAATGTTTTTAACTGGTTTTTTATCAGATACTGGAATCTTAAAATCGGCAAATCTAAGATTTTTAATTCAAATAGTACTAGCATTTCTCACAGTAATAATTTTAAATAAATACGTTGAATCTATAAACCTTGATTTTATGGACAAACTATTATCAAACAATTTTTTTAAATTATTATTTACAGCTTTTTGTATCTTAATAGTAATAAATGGTACAAATTTTATAGACGGGTTAAATACATTGGTTATTGGATACTATTTAATTATTTTAATTTGTATAAGTATTTTTTATAAAAATAGTGATTTCTTATTGGTCAGTCATCAAACGATTATATATTTTTCTATTATACTTTTCGCTTTATTGATTTTAAACTCATTAAATTTATTATACCTAGGTGATAATGGGGCTTACCTTTTAGCGTTTTTTGTATCAATAATACTCATTGATCTATCTACTAACTTAAAAAGCCTATCACCTTATTATATTGCCAATTTACTTTGGTACCCCGCATATGAAAATTTATTTTCTATAATTAGAAAAAGTAAAAATAAAAAGTCACCATTAAGACCTGATAACCTTCATTTGCACCAGTTGATTTATCAATATATTAAGATTAAATTAAGTTTAAGTTCAAAAATTTTAAATACTTTTTCTGGCTTAGTTATTAATATTTTTAATTTAGGAATTTTAATTTTAGCGAGCCAAAATTATACAAATTCAAAATTTCAAATAATTTTATTATTATTTTCAGTAACAGTTTATAATTTAATTTATATACAATTAAAATTAGGTTTAAAAAAATAAAAAATTATTTTTTAATCAATATACATTGACCCATATAATTATTAATAAAATAAAAGTGTTTTCTATCGCTTAATTTAATCTCGTTTACAAATTTTGTAACCTTTTCAACCCCAAAAATTCCATAATCATCAAAGACAATAAAACCACCCTTAATTAATTTTTTTTTAACATAATTATATGAATTTTTGGTAGATCTATAGGTATTAACATCAATATGACAAAATTTAAGAGTCTTAATGTTTTTCAATTTTATTTTATCTGGAAATTTTTGTTTAAGAACTTTAGTTTTCTTCAATTTAAACTTTTTAATATTTTCTTTTAATTCTGCAACACCTGTAAAAACAAATATATTTTTTTTATGATACTTTTCTTCTTCTTTAAAACCAGAAAAGGTATCTATTAAATATGTATTTCCTTTTAAGTTTATCTGAGACATCATCATACCAACGCCACCTTTCATACACCCTAGATCTAAAATATCTCCATTAGAGTATTTTAGCTGTTGCAAAATACTATAAATTGTAAAAAATCTTTTTTCATCAAGTAAGGTTAGAAATTTTAATTTCGAGTATATTTTTATAAATTCATTATCTATTTTCCAAGGAGCGTATGTAGCTCTTGAGATAATGATTTCATTATTTTTAGTATCTATGTCTAAAAAAAATCTTAACACTAGAAGAATTGATCTTGAAATGAAGTTAGCAATACCTTTGATAAAAGCTATTTTTATATTGCCGTGTGGATGTCTAATTTCCATAAAATAGGTAAATATATTAATCTAAATGATTTTAAAAGTTATTTATATTTTGTTTGGTTTATAAGCTTTTTTAAGCCCTTCAATTTATTAATACTCAATTTTTATAGATTAAATAATATATATAGTTATTTATCATAATATTTTGAAACTAACAGATTAATAATTTTAAAAATGAATACTAGGTCATTATATATTTACACACCAATAGTACTACTAACACTAATTGTTTCTTTTCTTTTAAAGTTTGATATTTCAAATGGAGGATCATCTAGAGATTTTTTTTATCATTGGAAATATATTGTAGCTTTAAATCAAGATCTAAGTATTTTATTTGAATATAATCATAGTTCTGAGAGAGCATACAGTCAACATTATCCGCTGCATCATTTAATTATTTCAAGATTTGATTTTTTATCAACCAATCAAAAAAATTATTTAGATTTTTATTTTATTTTTTCTCTTTTTTTACCAGTTTTATTTTATTATTGTCTTGAAAATAGATTTCCAGAATTTGAAAAAAATAAAAAAATATTTTTATCATTAATAATTTATTTTCTGCCCAACTATCAATCATCTGCAATATGGGGAAACTCCCATATATCAAGTCTTTTCTTTTTTTTAGGATCTATTTATTTTTTAAACAAATTAAGAAGAAAAGAAGAAAAAAATAATTTGAGTATTTTTTTTATAGTTTTATTTATGGCATGCGCTGCCTACACAAGACAATATTATATAATTTTTTTTCCTTATTTATTTTTAATTATTTGGATAAAAACAAAATTTAGAAATATTTTATTTTTTTCTCTATTTAGTATAATTTTATCAATTCCAGGAATTCTATTTTTCAACAATAATCCTATATTGTTAGGTGGGCTCTTAGGAGGTTATACAAATTTTAAATCATCTATACTAATTGTATTATCAATTATATTCGTATATTTGTTCCCATTTTTTGTCTCTGATTTAAAATATAATGTTCTTAAATCATTAGAACTTTTTAAAAATAAAAAATTTTCAATAATTTTTATTTTATCAACAATCATTTTTTTATATATATTTATTAACTTTAATTATAATGGATATCTAGGAGGTGGTTTCTTTTATAAAATTTCTCAAATTTTAATTGGAAATGATTTATTATTTTTTACTTCAGCTTTTAGTGGGATGTTTTTATGTTTTTATTTTTTTAGAAAAAAAATAGAAGATATTTTTTTAATTATAATACTTTCCACCTCATTTTCATCTGGATATGCAATATTTCAAAAATATTTTGAACCCATGATTTTAATTATAATTTTTCTATTAATAAACAAAGATTTAGTAAAAAAAATTTTTAGCTTTAATGCAAATATTATCTTTTTTTATTTTTCTCTATATTGGGTAACATATTTTATCTATTCAGCTAGTTTGATAAAAAAAGTTAATTTTTTGTTACCTCAGATTGGCATTATTGGAAATTAGTTTAAATAATTTTTTTGTTTAAAGAATTGAACTTTCTTTATATTAAAAGGACCGATTAATTTTCCATAAAATCTAAATAAATAATTTGCAAAATCTAAGTCTTTATTGACATTAAAAAAATTTATATAAATTATGATGCTGGTAAAAAGTAAATAGAAACATTTTATATAGTTAACAAAATATCCTACTATTTTACCATGTATTTTAATGTCTAAATAATGCCCCAATATTCCAAGTCTTTTTGACCTTTCTTTCATCCAGTTAATATTTGATCTGTGGGTATGTTTTTTTTCAGTAACTACAATATCTTTTGACCAATAAATTTTATAACCAATTTTATTTATTATTGAAAAAAATAACTGATCTTCTCCCATTCCAAACTTATTAAGATTTTTATCAAATTTAATATTTTTTTCTTGTTTTAGTATATCAAATTTAAAAAATACATTATTAGATGCCGCCCATTTAACTCTTAATAGTTTCTTTTTATATCTCTTTTCAAAAAGTGATGTGTAGTTCTTACTATTTTGCCCCTCATATAACTGGGGTCCAGTTATAACATCGGCATCGGTTGTATTTAGAAGTTTAAAAATATTTCTTAACCAATTTGTATCAACTTCACAATCATCATCAATAAATGCAATATAATTTGGATTTAATTTTTTTGCAATTTGTAAACATTTGTTTCTTGCGTAAACAATTCCCCTTTTTTTTTCATGACTTTGGTAAATTTTTAATTTTTGTTTTTTTTTAAAACTTTTTATTATTTCATATGAATCATTTTTTTTTGAATTATCCAAGACCAAGATTCTAACTTTAAAAAAATTCTCATTTTTTAATCTTTTGATACTCTTTAAGCAATTTATTAAACTTATATTTCTATTATATGTCGGAATACAAATTAAGATTTCACTCATTATTTTCACTTAAAATTAAATTTAAATTTTTATAATGTTGAAAAGAAGTAAAAAATTTAATCCTTTTTTTTACATCAATTTTTTGCTTAAGAAGCTCTGTATGAGGCTTATTTTTATAAATTTCAAATTTTTTCATTAAATCATCACAAGAGTTGTTTGAGAATAAAAACTCTGGATTAGAAATTATTTCTTTTGGCCCATTAGGACAATCACTTGAGATTATGTTGGTATTCACTGCTCCTGCTTCGGCAAGAACAAACCCTGGGTCCTCCCAAAGTGAGCTCAAAATAAAACATTCAGAATATTTTAAGTAGTTAAATACATTGTTTTGATGACCTAATAAAAAAACTTTTGATTTTAATTTGTATTTATCAAGCATATTATTTAAAGAAATTCTTTCCTCTCCTTCGCCTAATATATAAAGTTTATATTCGGGGTATTTTTTATTTAATTGAAAAAAAAATTGTAGTAGTAACGCAAAATTTTTTTGCTTAGTAAGTCTACCAATTCCCAAAATATATTTTTTATTTATAAGGTCTTTATCTGTTATCTGATTTATTTTACTTTTAATATTCTTAATACTTATTATTGGATCTCTTAAAAGTACAATTTTGCTTCTATCAAATATTTTACTTTCTCTAATAGTTTCTAAAGTGGATTGAGTGGGACAAGTGATCTTATAAAATTTGTTTGAATATAATTTCCAAAAAATTCTCCTTAAGTAATTTAATTTTGGAAGCCCTGATATTCTTAATATTATTTTAGTCTTTTTATTAAAAAATGGAGATAAAAAAATTGGTAAAGATGTTATTAAGTGAATTATAAGATAATCTGGTTTTTCCTTGTTTATAAGATTTAATAGTTTTGGTAAACTTGCTAAAAATATAAAGATATAAGATAATCTACTTTTTATAAAGTTCCCTTTAGGAATTAATTTTGTAAAATCTTTTTCAAATAGGTCTTTAATTAATACATTTTTATTAATCCCTTTTTTATAATCATTCCATTCCCCAATTGCATTGAGAATAGTTACATTATAGTCATTCTTACTTTTATATTTTGTAAGACTTTCAGCTGAATTAAGAACAGCAGAAATCGTTGCTACTTTAGTAAAAAATGGGGACCAATAAAAAATTTTCATTATTTATTTTCTGCAGAAAAAAAAATCCCAATTGGATAAATTTCATTAAGTTTTGTTTTAACAAAAAATTGCATCATAAAATCAAGTAAAAAACACATTAGAAATATTATAGGATTAATTAATGGCAAATATTTGGTATAGGACTGAATAATTGAGAAACACGCTACAAAAGGACCATAACCCATACACTTAATATTGATTTTCTTAAAACCATTTTTATGTAATTTTTCAAGAAAAAAATCTTTGGTAAATCTATAATAATCTTTAGGTGCTCCATGTATTTGATATAAAAAAGGTGTTGAGCCATACAGACTTCCATTTTTATTTAAAATTTTTTTTATTTCTTGAAAAACAATTGAATGATCATCAACATGCTCAAGTACATTATATATTAAAACATTTGAGTAAAAATTAGATTTAATATTAAGTTTTTTTCTTAAATCTAGTGGTATAATTTTTTTATTCTGTTTATTATCTATGTTTGAATAGTCAAAATTGCCCTTGTTTTTTAAAAAATATGAAAAATTTTTTTTATAATCAACAGATGCACCAAATTCTAAACTTTTTCCTTTTAAGGTTAATTTCTTAGTTTCAATGATTTGAAAAATTCTTAAAAGTGAATAATTTTTTATTAAAAGTATTAAAATAGTTAATATTCTTTTCATTCTATATCTTGTTATTGATTATGATTAAAAGCCAAATTGTAATTAAAAATATATTTTGTTTATCATTTATAATCTCATCAACTGGTGAATCTGAAAATTTTTTTTGCTTAGATCTATTAATATATCTTATCACTCCGTAAATGACCAAAGGAATTGTCAAAAAAATAGTTTGATTAATTAAGATGATATATAATGAATAGAATAAAATAGAAAGAACGGCAGAAACATTAACTATTTTCTCCAAGCCGTTGACTGAGTAACTCTTTAATACTTTTCTGGAAACTGACCCAAAAAGTAAAAGTTCTTGCTTCCTTTTTAAAGAAGAAATGAATAGAGCTCCAAAAAAAACAGTGCTGGCCATCCATCCAGATAAGTCAACCGATAAAGCCACACAACCCATATAAATTCTTAGTATGTAGTTAGACGATAAAATAAATAAGTCTAAATACGGAATTTTTTTAAAAGTTGTAGTATAGAAAAAATTAAGTGATAAATACAATAAAGAAACCTCTATAAGAGCATAATTAAAATAAATTAATAATAAAAATAAAAAAATTAATAATACAAAAATAAATTGAGCTTGAAAAAGTGAGATAGTACCAGAAGCTAATGGTTTATATCTTCTTTTTTTTGGATGTTTTTTGTCTAGATTTAAATCAAGTATATCATTTATAATATAGACAGATGAGGCCAAAATACAAAAAACAAGAAAAGCATGAAAAGATTTGAATAAATCGTCTATATTACCAACGCCGCTTGTAAATAGAAGGGGGATAAAAACTAAAAAATTTTTAATATAGTGATTTATTCTTAATAATTGATAAAATTTTTTCATAAAGAAAATTACATTTATAATAAATAGATTAAAAACATATAAAAAAAATTTGACTAAATGAATATATCTGGATGGGGAAAGAATAATATAATTAATTCTGAGATTGTTTATCCTGAAAATGATGCAGAAATCATAAAAATTATAAAATCATTAAAAAATGGCAGTATAATTACAAGGGGACTTGGAAGAAGTTATGGAGATATGTCTTTAAATAAAAATGCCTTATCCCTGGAAAAGTATGAAAAATATTATAATTTGGATGAAGAGACTGGAATTTTAGATTGTTCTGCAAACGTATCGATAAGTGAGATTTTAGAAAAAATTATCAATAAAGGTTGGTTTTTGAATGTATCTCCAGGATCTAAATTTGTAACAATCGGAGGAGCAATAGCAAATGATGTACATGGAAAAAATCATCATAAGGATGGTAGTTTTTCAGATTATATTGTTGAATTAAAATTAATTATTCCAGATGGTACAATTAGAGTTTGTTCAAAAAAAAAAGATAGTCAATTGTTTAGAGCAACATGTGGTGGTGCTGGCCTAACAGGCATAATTATATCAACTAAAATAAAATTACTTAGCATAAGTTCAAAAAATATTGATGTAAAAACTTTTAAAACAAAAAGTATAAAAGAAACCTTAAAAAAATTCAAAGAACTGGAAAAAAGTAAATATTTAGTTGCATGGCTAGATACTAAAAATAAAAAAAATCTGGGTAGATCTGTAGTTTTTTCTGGAGAACACTCAGATGATAAAAATCTAGATTTTAAGTTAAAGAAAGGTTTTAAGTTATCTAGTTTATTTGGAAAAATAATAATGAATAGTTTCTTTATATCTATTTTTAATAAATTTTATTATCTAATTCATAAAAATAATTCAAACCAAAAAAAAGATATAGATAATTTTTTTTATCCTTTAGATAGAATATTAAACTGGAATGAACTTTATGGAAAAAAAGGATTTACACAATTGCAAATTTTAATTAAAGATGAAAATAAATATGAAGAAATATTGAATCAAGTTTTAAACTTTTTTATGAATAAAAAAATTTATTCATTCTTAAGCACTCTTAAAGAATATGGAAAAGGTAATGATAACTACCTATCTTTTGCAGAAAGTGGCTTATCAATAACATTAGATATTCCCATAAAAGAGAACTTTTTTGAAATCTATAAAGAATTTGAAAGAACTTTTTCCAATCAAAGTGTTAAAATTTATCTTGCGAAAGACTCATTTATGTCCGAAAATTTTTTCAAAAACACTTATAATAAAATTTCTTTATTTAAGGAAATGAAAGAAAAAATTGATCCAGAATATAAACTTCAATCAATTCAATCTAAAAGATTAGGATTATAGATGTCATACTTGTTAGTAATTGGAGGAAATTCAGATATTGGATTTAGTACAGCTAAAATTTTTGCAAGCAAAGGATATGATATTCATTTGGCTTCACAAAATATGGATCAATTAAATTTAAAAAAAAAAATTATAGAAAGTTCTTTTGGAGTGCATTGTCAAATTTCAATTATTAATGTTTACAGCCAAGATTCAATAGAAAATTTTATGAATAATATAACAATTAATCCTGAGATTATATTAATTTCAGCAGGCTATATGGAAAATCCAGAAATACTATTTGATAAAATTATAAAGATTAATTATTTAAATTTAGTAGAAGTTTTAGAAAAATTAATTATCAAAAATACTAACGAAAAAAATCTATCAACAATAATTGGTATCAGTTCTATTGCGGGTGAAAGAGGAAAAAAGGCTAACAGCATATATTCTTCTGCAAAAGCAGGTTTTTCCGTATATTTGGATGGTCTAAGGCAAAGACTTTATAATGAAAACATTAATGTCATCACAATAAAGCCAGGTTATGTTGAGACAAAAATGACAAAAAATTTAAATTTATCTAAATATTTAGTTTCATCGCCCAATTTAATAGGAAAAATTATATTTAAAGCTTTTAAAAAAAATAAAGATATAGTTTATGCACCTTTCTTCTGGAAAATATTGCTAATCATTTATAGAAATATACCTGAGTTTATTTTTAAACTTAAATTGAAAAAATAGCTTTAAAGTCTTAGATATTTTTTTGCATGTATGATTAAAAACACAAGATAAAACCCTGAAGAAGCGAAGACTATTCTATCGATTGTAGTTTTTAGTGCAAAAACAACCTCCATTTCTCTAAACATATAAGCTGAAAATATAAAGATTATATTTAACGTAAAAAAAATAAATATTAATCGAAAATATTCTTCTTTAAAAATTTTTTTATAATTTAGTATAATTATTATTGGCACAACAAATAAAATAATATTTTTTAAACTATTA
>MDSY01036952.1_pt1 | contig 10162 bp, 7 predicted proteins | sample 811131 | NCBI WGS metagenome assembly MDSY01 (sample SAMN05326643, study PRJNA326480) | marine metagenome | isolation source: seawater | place: Atlantic Ocean: South West | collected 2010
CTTAGTGGCGATTCATCAATCAGGCTCATCGATGTTTAAATTTGCTCATTATAAAGATAAGCAGATTAACCTATTTTGCAACCATAAATTTATATATGGGCCATAAAAATTTAAATACATCCGCTTCAGAGGCGTCAATCCTACAGCGAGGCACACAAACGCTTCGTCTAGAAGCTGATGCGATCAATCGCCTCGCAGACCAGCTAGGCACTCCTTTTGTTGATGTAATTAACCTCATTCTTAAGACCTCTGGACGGGTCGTTTTAACAGGTGTAGGCAAAAGTGCGGATGTGGGCAGAAAAATTGTCGCTACCCTTAATTCGACGGGTTCACCCGCCCTTTTTGTCCATGCAGGAGATGCAGTCCACGGGGATTTAGGGGGAATCCAAGAGGGAGATATCGTGGTATGTCTCTCAAAAAGTGGAAGAAGTGCAGAAATGATCGCTTTGGCGCCTTTGTTAAAACAACATGGCCATACAATTGTGGGAGTCACAGGATCTTCGGACTCGCCACTCGCAAATCAATCCGACATCGTCTTGATCGCTGGGGGTGATGCCGAAGCTTGTCCATATAACCTTGCTCCCACGACAAGCACAGCTGTGCAGATGGCGTTGGGCGATGCGTTGGCGATGTGCCTTATGGAAGCCAAGGGGTTTGGTGCGGACGATTTTGCGAAATTTCATCCTGGAGGTGCACTCGGAAGACGTCTTACAGTTAGGCTGATCGATCTTATTGATTCCGAAAGAAAACCTTCTGTCAGATTTGACTCTCAGATACAAGATGTCCTTCTGTCCATGACAGCAGGCAGATATGGAGCGACTGCAGTGGTGGACTCAGAATCCAACATTGTTGGAATCATCACTGATGGAGACTTAAGAAGAGCACTCGTAGAAGGCAATGCGGTCAATTCAACAGCTGAGAAGATCATGACGCCGAAACCATTTGCGATGATTGGAACCGAACTCGCAGCACATGCTGCAAAAATGATAGAGAACAAAGGAATATCACAGGTCATCGTTACACATGAAAATGGGGGGTACATAGGAATGGTTCATTTGCACGATCTTGTAAGAGAAGGCGTCACGCAAACAACAACGAAATGAGCCCGCTCGATCAAGAACTACCCAACGAGAAAGAAATGGGCTTTCTCGAACATCTAGAAGAGGTCAGAAAGAGATTATTCTATTCCGCAATGGCAATCTTCGCAGGCGCTACATTTTTATTCATTCAAAAAGACTGGTTATTCAATACTGTTCTTTTTGGGCCTAGAAATGAGAACTTCTTCAGCTTCAGGGCTTGGTGTAAACTTTCTGAACTCATCGGAGCAGGAGATAAACTATGCGTAAAAGACATCTCTTACGAACTTATAAATACAACAATGATGGGCAACTTCACCGCCCACATGATCGTCTCACTCATCGGAGGCGCCATCCTTGCGTTCCCATTTTTAACGATACAATTGTGGGCCTTTGTAAAACCCGCACTTAAAGCGCCAGAAAAAAAGGCGGCAAGAGGTGCTGCAGCAGCATCTTCAACACTGTTTTTCATGGGTGTGGCATTTGGGTATTGGGGAATCGTGCCGCTTTCACTACAATTCCTTGGACATTATGAACTCGGAGATTCAATTGCGGGAACAGATGTCGCCCATAGAATAGGCGTGATGTCATATGTGAAGACGGTGGCGACCATTTCTTTCTCATCAGGTCTGATTTTCCAATTGCCAGTCTTGATATTCTTTCTTGCACGGGCAGGGATTGTGACACCGAAAGGCCTGAAAAAGTATCGCAGACATGCACTTGTGGGAATCCTTGTATTGTCTGCCATTATCACTCCGCCAGATGTCACGAGCCAAGTCATGGTCTCTATGCCGGTCCTTGCACTCTATGAATTAGGCATCGTTATCGCACGAAGAGAAGAGAAAAGAAGAAAAAAGAAATACAATCAGATTTGAAGTATTTTTTTCTAAGTCTCACTCTTGTTGTATGTCAATTAGGTGTTTTGAGTCAAACCACCTTGGTGTCAGGTCATGTTTTTGATGGAGAAACTGGACAACCTCTGCCATACGTAAATGTGAGTTTTGCAGGCACGTCTATCGGCACGATGACGAACACAAAGGGCCGTTATGAGCTCACAAGTGAAAAAAAAGTAAATAGAATCGTTGTCTCATTCATGGGGTATGCCTCTCAGAGCATTTCTATTCAAAAACAAGTCAAACAAAAGATTGATATCGCACTTGAACCCAGGAGTATCGCGCTTGAAGCCGCAGAGGTAAGACCAGACAAAAAGAAGCAAAATCCCGCAAAACCCCTTATGCAAAGAGTCGCAGATGCAAAGCCCGGCAACGACCCCTCAAACATTTCTGCGGTAAGTTATAACTATCATGAAAGACTACAAATTGACCTTAATGACATTCCTGAAAAGTTGCCTGCACGCAAGTTCTGGGGCGCTTTCGGGTGGGTCTGGGACCATCTAGATTCCAGCGACGTACGCATCTCTCTTCCAACATTTTTGTCAGAATCAATTGGGACAAAAAGATCTCAAAAAAAGCCTCAGAGAGCAGAACAAAGAGTCGAAGCTGCGAGGGCCACTTGGCTTTCCGACGGTGAAAGTTCGTCAAGTGTAAGTGCTGAATTCATCAATATCAACCTTTACGAGAACCAGCTTCTCCTTCTTGACAAAGCCTTCACCAGCCCTTTACACGACAGGGGGAGTCTCCACTACAGATACTACATTCTTGACACGCTAGAGATGAATGAAAGACCTACATTTCACATGGCTTTTGTCCCCAGAAGAAGAGGTGAATTGACCTTTGAGGGTGAATTGTGGATTGATACTTTATCTCTTGCATTGAGCAAGGTAGAAGCCAAAATCAGTGAGGGTGCGAATCTGAATTTCGTTCGGGCGTTGAGATGGAGTCAAGAGTATACACTCATTGACGGAAATTGGATCATCATCAAACAAGAAGATATTATTGACCTCTCCATGACCGGGTCGAGTATGGGGATGTACGTCAGGGGGACGCGAGTCAACACAAATTTCGAATTTGCAAAGGAGTGGCCAGACTCTGTTTGGTCTTCAAGAAGGGATTTAAGTTTTGAGAAAGGGAGCAATGAAATGTTGGAAAAGGAATGGGTTTTGAAGAGACCCGAGCCATTGTTGGAAAAAGAGACCAACATATACTGGATGGCCGATACTGTTCAATCTATGATACAGTATAAATTAATCAAGGGGTTTTTATATGGACTAGGCTCTGGAAATGTGAAGTTGGGGAAAATCGAACTGGGCCCATGGTATTACGCTTACTCAACCAACCCCATTGAAGGCAACAGATTCAGGCTGGGAGTAGAAACCAGCAATGATTTCAGCAGAACATTTCTACCTAAAGTGTTCTTGGCTTATGGATCGAAAGATGAAATTTTTAAGTACGGGGGAGAACTTACTTGGCTTCAAAGTAAAATACCGCGTATAGAATGGTACGCATCACATTCAAAAGATCTTGAACAATTTGGGATGTTAAGCTTTTTTAATCAAGGTAATGTCTTTAATTCCGCACTTTCAGTTGAAGGGGGCGCAGTAAATTTAACAGAAGTGGTGAAAACCGAGGCGAGCTTTCTCGCTGAGTTTGGATCAGGTTGGTCAACGTTTGTAGAACTTCGACACCGAGATATTACTGCAAGAGGTGAACTTGAATTTCCTTTGCCTGAAAATCCAGAGGGAAATAAAGTGTTAATTACTGCCGAAAGCACTTTTCAGTTGAGATATGCCCATTCTGAGAAATTTGTCAGCGGTGCATTCAATCGCGTTTCTCTGGGGTCACGATTTCCTATCATCACTGCTTCGACGACACAGGCCTGGAAAAATATTGCTGGGAGCCAGTATCGATACGGAAGGTACACATTGGAACTTGAGGGGAAACTCAGATTTGGCCCACTGGGAAGAGTGAGATGGAATACAAATACGGGCACCTACTCTGGAACCGCACCATTTGCGCTTATGGAACTTCAACCAGCGAATGAAACTGCGCTTTCAATACAACCTTCATTCAATTTGCTGCGCTATTTCGAGTACGTCACTGACAAATGGGTTCGCGCCAGTATCGAGTGGCATGGAGAAGGTGCTCTTTTAAATCATATCCCTCTTATCCGAAGAGCTAAATTAAGAGAAGTCATCGGAATTAAGGGGGTCTTGGGGTCTTGGGACACAAAACACGAAGAACTTGTGTCTCTACCTGAAGGCACCACGGGTTTGAATGGCACTTATGCAGAAGGCGTTATCGGTATCGAAAATATTTTTCAGTTCTTCAGAATCGATTATCACAGACGACTCACGGACTCTGAGGAAGGGATGAGAAATAATTGGGGAATCCGATTGGGATTTTCCGTTGAACTTTAAAACGCGTTATCTAAAATAATAATCGTTGTAATTTTACACCATGGGATTAACGAATGATCTAAACGACGCTTTACATTCTGAAGGACTCGTCAAAAGCTACGGAGGACGAAAGGTTGTAAATGACGTCAGTTTTTACATTAAACCTGGAGAGGTCGTAGGGTTACTGGGTCCTAATGGTGCAGGCAAAACCACAAGTTTCTATACAATCGTGGGGTTGGTTCGGCCTGATGAAGGACGTGTCTTCTTAGGAAAAGAAGAAATTACAATGATTCCCATGCACGAAAGAGCAAAAAAAGGGATTGGATATCTCCCCCAAGAAGCGTCGGTTTTCAGAGCTTTGTCAGTGGAGGATAACTTAAAAGCTATTTTAGAATTGCAATCACTCTCTAAAGAAGCGCAATCCGATAAATTAGAAGAGGTGATCGCAGAGTTTGGACTGAACAAGGTGAGAAAAAGTATGGGCAACGTTTTGTCTGGTGGAGAGAGACGAAGAACTGAGATTGCCAGAGCATTGTGTTGCGCTCCTTCATTCATACTTTTGGATGAGCCATTTGCTGGTGTGGACCCCATCGCAGTAGAGGATATTCAACGTATCGTGATTCAGTTGAGTAAAAAAGGGATTGGTATCTTAATTACAGATCACAACGTGCAAGAAACGCTTCACATCACTGACAGAGCATATTTGCTTTTTGAAGGCCAAATCTTAAAAGAAGGCACCGCTGCGTCACTTGCTTCAGATGCGCAAGTGAGACGCCTTTACCTTGGTGAAAATTTCGAATTAAGACCCGGCAGGTAATCTCGCTGATAATATCTTTGACATGTATTTCCCAAAGATGTCAAACTCTAGATTTACGGTATCTCTCGGCACCAAAGTATGCATGTTCGTTTCCTTCCATGTATAAGGGATGAGCGCAACAGAAAATGAATTGTGTGCGCTTTCAACAACGGTCAATGAGATGCCGTTGATGGTCACAGATCCTTTGGGAACGGTCATCCAAGCGGGGTTTTCAAGCGACGAAGTGTGTTCAAATTTAAGCACGTAAGAACCTTCTCGAGTCTCAGAACTAACCAGGACACCTGTTGTATCAATATGACCTTGAACCATGTGACCGTCGAGGCGGTCACCAAGACGCACGCATCTCTCGAGATTGACTTGATCCCCGATTTTCCAACTGCCAAGTCGGGTCCGAATGAGTGTTTCTTCAATTGCGGTCACAGTATAACGCTTGGCATCGCACTTGACCACAGTAAGACAGGTTCCGTCATGAGCCAAACTTTGGTCTATTTTAAGTTCAGAAGAAAAGGGGCAACGCAGTGTAAAGTGTACGTTTGAACCCTCTTTCTCAATACCCTCGATAACCCCTAAAGATTCAACAATTCCTGTAAACATTCTTGAGTAATTTTTCTGTTTCTTGTTATTCAACTAAAATTCCTTTTCCGCCAACCAAATGTAAGGTGCCTGATATTCTCTCAGGAACAATCCCTTCAAGACGGCGCGTATATACAATAGCTGTGTAGTAATAGACGCCGTCAGGCATACGTTCACCCGTCTCAAAATGAGTGCCATCCCAATTGACATCAGGATCAAGCGTGTAAAACACAGGAACACCCCATCTGTTGTTGATCACAAAATCTACACTATCCACAAACTTCCATGGAAATGGCTGAAAGACATCGTTCATGTTGTCCTGATTTGGAGAGAATACATTCGGAAGAAAATAAAACGGACAATTGTCTACACATTCAATGTTTGAAAACGCACTCTCATTCCGTCTAAATTCACCATCAGGACCTAGGTTCAAACTGTCCAATGCTGTCACTGCAAAACATCCTGCAATACTACCCTCCACGCCTTCTTCATTAAATATAAAAGCAGTGTCCAATTCGAATACACCATCATTGTCAAAAAATGCATAGGGCTTAAGTGAATCGCCTTCGAAAGGAGCCCAGTATAAGATATACCCCATAACATCATCTGCACATCCATCAGTGTCACGCCAAGAAACAAAGTCAATCTCTTGAGGGCAGTCTGGGTCTACCTGTAAAACAGGTGGACAGGGAGGTGTGAAGTCATAGGGGGTGGCACAAAGGATTTGTGCTGCATTGCGCAGAGGTGTTTCTATACCTGAAGCATCATAATATCCCTCGCAAATAACCCTATAACAATACTCTACCCCATTAATCAAGCCCAAATCTTCATATAAAAATGATTGATCAATGGGGAAAGCCTGCCCCCCTCCCGGCGCCACTACACCGGGTATATCAATGCCAACCTCAACCGTATCGAGTGGAATAAAGTCCAGTTCTAAAGGGCCTTTGCGTTCCAAATAGAATATTGTATTCGACCACGGCACGGTAGCCGTAAGTTCAAGTTCAATTCTATTGTCGTTTGGGGTGAGCGTCAAGAATGGTGTTTGGGCCGGGATACTCACACCGATCATTTGATCTCCTGCGATGGTTTCCGACCATGCCTCTACCTGATATGTTCTCGCTTCAGATTCTGTATCTACTTGCACGTGAAAAAACGTCGTATCTAAAGCAAATATATCCAATGGGGAGGAGTCCGAGGGGCCAATTGTTGAGACTTCAACAGCATCTCCTGAGCCATCAATATGAAACACTTTATAAAAATATGGCCCTGGGAAAGCCAAGGTATCCATTTCTGTAGGAGGCGACCAACCCACGTTCACGACACCTTCGACAGCATCTGTAACCACAACATCTGCATGTGTCATGACAGGCACATCTTTCACAATGGTCGCACATACATCGTCACTTGCAAGTGATTCAGAACCATCCTGAAATCTCATCACGATTCGATAACAGTAGGTCGCTCCGAAACTCAACATATCTTCATCCACGTAGCCTGTTTCATCAAGATTAGGCAAACTGGCAACACGTTCATATCCCAATTCCTCAGGAACACCTGTTTCACAGACAGTCGGACTCCATGCATCAGGATCAAGTTTCCTATAGATGTCGTGATAACCGGCTTCTAATTGCCAGCTTTCTAAATTCGCACTACATTCTCCTCCAGTCCATCCAAGAAGGACTGTATTCCCTACTGCTTCAGCAATGACATTTTCTACTGGCGGAGCCACAACTCGGACATAGGCTGTAGATATATCTGTCAAAGGAACTGCAGTACCTTGATCGGTGGCTTTAAAAATGATTTGGTAAGGCGAAAGTCGAACTTCAGCACAGCTTGGCGCCCAGGCGAATTCACCTATACCTCCACCCAAATTCGTAAACACTGCTGGATTATTCACTTCACTGATAGGCCCCCCGACTGCATTTAAAGTGATGTTATTTCCATCGGGATCAGAAGCGTTAATAAACCACGTCAAGAAAGAACCTGCGACAATGCATGTATCGGGCTGATCTGAAATCTCTGGCGGATGATTTGCACAAACTTGTACATCAATCTGCATATCTCTCACAACTTCGCCCACTTTGCGTAAAGCTCCTGCAACTTCTCTCCACTCTTCTACTCGAATTGCTATATTGTATTCACCCACGAGTTGAGGACTGTTCCAAGTCACATCACCTGTAAACTGGTCAATCTCAAACGCATTATCGTTGTTACTCACTTCGTCAGGATAGATGTAAGTAGGGATGGGTTCACCATTAAAACCTCTACATGGTACCAAACTGTATATAAGTAAATCGCCATCTTCATCAAAAGCTGCGGGGTTATGCACCCAGTCTCTATTTAGGCAAGCATTTTCTGTCGCTGGATTTAAAAGTTGCACGCTATTGTTGTGACCAGCTTCAGGATCAATAATAAGAAGTGACCTAATGGAAAAAGGGGTGTCAACTGAACCAATCATATTTAGAACACCCTCATTTCTATTGGGGTCTTCGACCTTAAGTTCAAATAAGCCTGGCCCACCGTAAGTATGCGTTCCTGTATAGGTATTCACTTGAATATCTCCTATGAGAATATTAATTGACTGCCTATTAAGTGAGTCATATGCCAAACCATTTTCATCTCCCCACCTTATATATAAAACTGGCCTATCTGCAAAAGCAGAAGCCTTTGTATAGGTTGTGACCAATACCTCATACGTTAACGCTTCAATATGTCTGTAGGTTATTTCGCCTGCTCTGTTGTGCGTAGCATTCGCAGTCACGGCAAAAAACATGACGCCAACTGTAAGAAAACAGATCTTGAATAGCTCGATAAACATAGACCACTAAGTTACATCACGACTGGGGCACGTAGGCGAGGTTTTGAGAGCTACCTTTGAGATTCATAAAACGACAACTTATGCGAATAGGACTTACTTCAGGCGACCCAAATGGAATAGGTATAGAGACTCTTCTTAACGTTTTTTCGGACGATAGAATGTTGGTCGGACTCACGCCAGTTTTATACGCTTCTCGAGATCTTATTACTAAAAATCTTGAGGCGATCGGCTTAAAAGACCTGAACTGGAGTGAAATTGATTCAGCCGAAAACGCGAAACAAGGACAGCTTAACATACTTAATATATCAGTGGAGGACTACAGTCACCGACCTGGTGCATTGACTGCTGAGGCTGGACATTTTTCTTACAAATCACTTGAGAGTGCCGTTGAAGACCTGGCATCTGGCAAGGTCGATGTGCTCGTGACAGCGCCGATTAACAAAGAGGCCATCACGCAATCTGGATTTAAATTTCCAGGACACACTGAGTATTTGGCCCACATGGCAAACGCTGAAGATGTATTGATGTTTCTCGTCGCAGAAAACCTTCGCATAGGTATTGTAACAGGACATATCGCACTCAAGGATGTGGCGTCCACGCTCACTTCAAAAAGCATCAAAATCAAACTAAATCTCATGCACGAATCACTTGCGCGAGATTTTGGATGTGTTTCTCCGAGAATAGCTGTGCTGGGACTCAATCCACATGCTGGAGACAACGGACTCATGGGGAATGAAGAACAAAACATGATTTCACCTGCTATAAAAGAAGCCAATACATCTGGCTTGAACGTTTTCGGTCCTTTTGCAGCAGATGGGTTTTTCGGCTCAGGCGCTCACAAAGATTTCGACGGCGTCCTTGCGATGTATCACGACCAAGGATTGGCGCCATTCAAAGCGATGAGTTTCGGCAGAGGCGTCAACTTTACTGCAGGACTTCCCATTGTCAGAACCAGCCCAGATCATGGGACGGGGTTTGATATTGCAGGCAAAGGCATTGCATCACCTGACTCAATGCGCACAGCAATATTTCTTGCTCAGGATATTCATAAAAACAGACTTGAGCACAAAGAATTAACCTCAAATCCACTAAAAATTGCGCCCCCTAAACGCGATTACCGTGACTCTAGACGTTAATTGAAGAAAATTATTGGGAAGCAGCTATCTATACACTATCTTTGCCGTCCCGAAATTTGGACGGAATGAATCCCTTGGCAAACTATAAAATCCCATTCATGGGTCTTAAGCCTGGTAATCACGAATTCCGAATGGACGTGGACCCTGAGTTCTTTGCTTGCTTCCCTGAATCAGAAATCCAGAGTGCCCAAGGCATTTTGGATGTAGTATTAGAGTATTCGGTCACTACGATGACCTTACGCCTTTCACTAGATCTTACATGGAAAGTGCCTTGTGGACGTTGTCTTGAAGAACTTTCCTATCCGCTTCAACACGAAGAGCAAATCGCAATTCGTTATGGAGAAAAAACTGAGTATTCTGACGCGTTGTGGATATTAGGTAAAAATGAGTTTGAATTAGATATAAGCCAAACCATTTACGAGATGGCGCATGTCTCTCGACCTA
>MDSY01097632.1_pt1 | contig 10161 bp, 7 predicted proteins | sample 811131 | NCBI WGS metagenome assembly MDSY01 (sample SAMN05326643, study PRJNA326480) | marine metagenome | isolation source: seawater | place: Atlantic Ocean: South West | collected 2010
CTAGATATAATTTTAAAAATATTGAAAATAAGTGGCAAAAAATTTGGGATGAAGAAAAAGTTTTTCAATCAAAAATAGATAAAAACAAAAAAAAATTTTATTGTTTAGAAATGTTTCCTTACCCATCAGGTAAGATACACATGGGGCATGTCAGAAACTATACTATTGGAGATGTGTTATCTCGATATAAGATGATGCAGGGATACAATGTCATGCACCCAATGGGGTGGGATTCATTTGGAATGCCAGCTGAAAACGCAGCAAGACAAAATAATTTAGATCCAAAAATATGGACTGAAAAAAATATTTTAATAATGAAAACACAGTTAAAGAAACTAGGTTTATCAATTGATTGGAGTAGAGAAATTTCAACTTGTTCTCCAGAATATTATGTGCACCAACAGAGATTTTTTTTACAACTATACGACAAAGGTTTAGTTTATAGAAAAGAAAACTATGTAAATTGGGACCCAATTGACCAAACTGTATTGGCAAATGAACAGGTTATAGATGGAAAGGGCTGGAGGTCTGGCGCTACCGTTGAAAGAAAAAAACTCAATCAATGGTTTTTTAATATTTCAAAATTTTCTGAGGAACTCTTAAGTGGCCTCCAAAGTCTTGATGAATGGCCTAATAAAGTTAAAGTTATGCAAAAAAACTGGATCGGAAAGTCTTTTGGCTGCGAAATTGACTTTAAATTAGAAAAAAATTCTAAAGTTAATGAAATTAAATGTTTTACCACAAGACCAGATACCTTATTTGGTTTTTCTTTTTTAGCCATTTCAATTGATCATCCAATTTCTAAATTTTATCAAGATGATCCTAAGTTTATACAATTTAAAAATCTGTGCAGTAAAACAGGCACTACAGAAGAGTCTATCGCTCAAGCTGAAAAAATTGGCTTTAAAACCGATTTAGTTGCAATTAATCCTCTTGATAACAAAATAAAAGTTCCCGTCTATTTCGCAAACTTTGTTTTAATGGATTACGGTTTTGGAGCAGTCTTTGGTTGCCCCGCACATGATCAGCGAGATTTGGATTTTGCCTTAAAGTACCAATTAAAGGTTGTACCAGTCGTAAAGCCAATAAATGAAAATAATAATTTTAAAGTTAAAGATGAAGCCTACACAGGGCCTGGTGTAATTTTTAATTCTAAATTCTTAGATGGGCTATCCTCTCCTGATAAATCCATAACGGAAACTATTAAAATATTAGAGAAAAAAAAATTAGGAGTAAAAAAAATTAATTTTAGATTAAAAGATTGGGGCATATCAAGACAAAGATACTGGGGCTGCCCAATTCCTGTAGCTTACAATAAAAAAGGTGAAATTAAAAAAATACCTGAAGAAAAATTACCAATTAAACTTCCTGAAAATATAGATTTAAATACCCAAGGTAATCCTTTAGATCATCAAATTGAATGGAAAAAAATTATGATTAAAGGCGAAGAGTGCACTATCGAGACTGACACTCTTGACACTTTTGTAGATTCTTCTTGGTATTTTTTAAGATTTTGTTCTCCACAAAGTAGCGATAGTGGGTTTGATGCCAGAGAGGCAAACTATTGGATGCCTGTTGATCAATATATTGGTGGTGTAGAACATGCGATTTTACATCTTTTATACTCAAGATTTTTTGTACGCGCCTTAAATTATAAAAATGAAGATTTAGATACATTAGAACCATTTAAGGGTTTATTTACTCAAGGCATGGTTTGCCACGAAACTTATAAAGATCAAAATAATAATTGGTTAAGTCCTGAAGAGGTAACTTCTGAAGATGGTAAAAACTATTTTACTAAAAATAATTTATCTGAAAAAGTTATTGTTGGACTTACAGAATCAATGTCAAAATCAAAACGAAACACAATTGATCCTGAAAAAATAATAGAGAACTATGGTGCTGATGCAGTAAGACTTTTTATTTTATCTGATAGCCCACCAGAAAAAGATGTCCAATGGTCTGAACAAGGAATGGTTGCCTCATATAAATTTGTACAAAAGTTTTGGTTATTACACGAGAAGATCAAGATAAAAAGGAATTCAGACACTATAGATGAGTCGATTGATGAGTTTACAAACCAAATAATTTCTAAAATAAATATAAATTTAGATAAATTTAGTTATAATGTTCTAGTTGCCAACCTACATGAAATTTATAATTTTTTTAACAAAGTAACAGATTGTGAAATATTAAATAAAAATTTTAAAGATAATTATATTAAAATATTAAAAGTAATGCAGCCAATAATTCCACACATTGCCCAGGAATGTTTAAAAGAAGTCTCACCACTTGAAAAAAATAGTTGGCCTACAATTAATGAAAAATACTTAAGAATTAAAAAAAATATATTCATAATTCAAGTAAATGGGAAAAAAAGAGGCCTAGTAACTACTGAAGAAATTTTGGATGAAAATAATTTAATTGCAAGAGTAAAAAAGAGTAAAGAATTAAACAAATTTTTAGAAAATAAAAAAATTATTAAAACTATCTTTATAAAAAATAAATTAATAAACTTCATTATAGAATAATGGAAAAAAAAATTTTACTATTACTAGTTTTCATCCTAATAAATAGCTGTGGGTATCAGTCTATATATTCAAAAAAAAATCAAATTGAACTGTCTGTAAGTAAAATAGAAAAAAGTGGAGATAAAATTCTTAATAAGAAAATAATTTCTCAGATACCATTCAATTTAAATGATAACAGTAATAAAGTTTTAGTTATAGATACACAAAAACAATTAGATTCTATTTCAAAGGATAAAGCTGGGAATACAAAAATATATAATCTTACAATCACTTCAAAGGTGTCATTAAAAAATAAAGATAAAATAATTAATTCTAAAAACTTCACTTCAAGTTTCTCATACAATAATATTTCTAATAAGTTTGACTTAGAGCAATATGGAAGAAATATTGAACAAAATTTAACCAATAAAATTGCTGAAGAAATTTCAATCTTTTTTGTTTCTATAAATGATAATTAAACCTTTTGAAATAGATAAAAAAAATCTAAAACAAAATTATTTTTTCCTACTTCATGGTGAAAACCAAGGTTTTAAAAATGAGATAATAAAAAATAATTTTTCAAAAGATGTATACCAATATGAAGAAAATGAAATTATTAGTAATGAAGAAAAGTTTTTTAATAATATTTTATCTAAGTCTTTTTTTGAAACTGAAAAAACAATAATAATTTCAAGAGTAACAGACAAAATAAAAGAAATAATTGAAGAAATAATTGAGAAAAACGTCAAAGATTTAATTATAATTTTAAATGCAAATACTTTAGAAAAAAAATCAAAAATAAGGTCTTTTTTTGAAAAAGATAAGAGAACTATTTGTATTCCATTTTATGAAGATAATAGTCAAACCCTGGCATCTATGGCAAATACCTTTTTTAGAAATAATAAAGTTCCAATATCACAACAATCAATAAATTTAATAATCGAGAGATGTAGGGGCGATAGACAAAACCTCAATAATGAGCTGGGAAAAATAAGTTGTTTTATTAAAGATAATAATAAAATTAACCTACAGGATCTTCTTAAGCTTACTAATCTCGCCGAAAATTATAATGTATCAGAATTAATTGACAGTTGTTTATCTAAAAATAAAAATAAAACAATTAACATTTTAAATGAAAATAATTACTCCTTGGAGGATTGCATTATGATTACTAGAACCTTTTTAATTAAAGCAAAAAGGCTTTTAAAAATATGCCAAAATTTTCAAAAAAAAAAAAATATTGAAATTGTAATTTCAGATTTCAAACCTCCAATTTTTTGGAAGGATAAGGAAACAATTAAACAACAAGTAAAAAAATGGAGCACAAGTAACGCTGAAGATTTAATTTATAAAATTAATGATATAGAATTATTGGTCAAAAAAAACTCAGACAACTCTATAAAAATATTGTCTAATTTTATTATCGAACAAGCTGAATCAGCTAATAATTAGATTTTATTATTTCAATAATTTTATTCAATTGATCTATATCTTTATACTCAAAGATAATTGATCCCGTATTATCCTTTTTATTTTTTATAAAAACGTTAATCCCGATTTTATCAATAATTGAAGACTCTAGGGCTTTTAGATTTACATCTACTAATTTTTTAAAAGTTTGTTTTTTTATCTTAAAAATTTTTACAAAATTTTCTGCTTGTCTTACTGAGAGTTTTTTTTCTATTATTTTATTTGCAACAAAAAGGGCATTATTTAATCCAACTAAAATTTTAGCATGGCCAGCAGATAGCTTCTTTAATTTGATTAATTCTAAAACTTCCTTAGGTAATGTTAATAATCTAATAGAATTAGCAATGTAACTTCTACTTTTACCAATGAATTTTGCAACTTTTTCTTGATCATATGAAAAATCATTAATTAATCGTTGATAGCCTTGGGCTTCTTCTATTGCGTTTAAATCGTACCTTTGAACATTTTCCACTATTGCAAATTCAAGAGATTTTAAGTCGTCAGCATCTGTAACAATAACGGGTACGGCGTGTAATCCGGCTTTTTGAGCTGCAAGCCACCTTCTCTCTCCTGCAATAATCTCATATTTATTTATGTCCTGACTAGATTTTCTAACAATTATTGGCTGAATAATACCTAGTTCCTTTATAGAATTTGTGAGATCTTCTAATCCCTCCTCTTCAAATAATTTTCTGGGTTGATATTTATTAGGAACCAAATCGCTTATTGATACCTTATTAGTTTGCACTTCTGTTTTCGTTTCTCCAATTAATGAGGACAAGCCTCTACCTAGCCCTTTTTTGATTTTACTTGTGTCCATTACGCTGCGCTCCCTATTGCAGTCTCTTGATTAATAAATTCATCTGTAAAACTGAAATATGATTTACTGCCTGGACAAGATTTGTCGTAAACTAAAACTGGCATGCCATGAGATGGCGCTTCGGATAATCTAACATTTCTTGGGATTACAGTTGAGTATACTTTTTCATTAAAAAAATCCCTTGCTTCCTTTTCAACTTGCGAAGAAAGTTTATTTCTCTTGTCATACATAGTTAAGAGAATGCCTCTTATTTTTAATTCAGGATTTAAGTTCACTTTAATTCTTTCAATTGTTTTCATTAGCTGCGTAAGACCCTCTAAAGCAAAAAATTCGGTCTGTAATGGCACCACAAGTGAATTTGAAGAGACTAAAGCCATTACAGTCAATAAACTCAATGAAGGTGGACAATCTATGAGGATATAATCGTAAGATGCTCCAGAATCTTTTAAATATGTGGCTAATTTAACTTTTAATATAAAGGCTCGTTCATTATCACCTGCCGTTTCGACTTCTAGCCCTGAAAGATCAACATTTGAAGTTACAATGTCTAAATTTTTAAACTCCGTTTTTTTTATTACATCTGAAATTGTCATTGTTCCATTCAAAACACCATAAATAGTATTGTTTGAATTCTCTATATTTGATAACCCCAGTCCCGTTGTAGCATTTCCCTGTGGATCGAGATCAATTACTAAAATTTTTTTTTCTTGCCTAGCTAATCCAGCTGCAAGGTTAATTACTGTGGTTGTTTTCCCTACTCCACCTTTTTGGTTTATTACAGATATAATTTGCATTTCAATTTATAATTTTTTTTTTATATTTTTTATATTCAATAAAAATGATTCTTCACTAGTTATACTTTTCTTTTTTTCAAAACTAAAATCCCACTCTTGTCGTGCTTCTTCTAAAATTGTTTTCCCACTTTTTCCCATAAACAAAATTAAGTTCTTGTAATTTTTAAAATTTTTATAAACCAAGTCTAAAACTACAGGCAAAGGTTTAAAAGCCCTTGCTATTATAGTAGCTGATTTCATTTCTTTTTTATAAAAAACATCCTCTTGAATTACCTCAGTATCTAGATTTAGTTTTCTTGACACTTCTCTTAAAAATAAACTTTTATGATAACTTTTTTCATATAAATTTACCTTCATATCCTTTTTTATATTTTTGAATATTATAGCCATTACAATTCCTGGAAACCCTCCTCCACTACCTAAATCATAGGTTGTATTACAATTAAAATCAACAAAATCAATGGCTTGTGATGAGTCTATAATATGCCTATCCCTTATAACCTCATGTTTTGCTGTTTCATTGCTAATTATATTTATTTCTTTGTTTTTTTCTACTACCATAGATAAAAATTTCTCAAAGTCCAAACACGTTTCACGTGAAACAATTTTTTGTTTCATTAAAGAATATTTATTAAATAATTCGTCCATTAAGCTATTTGCTTAATAGACCTTCTTTTCACGTGTGACAACAAAATATATACTGCCGCAGGTGTTATACCGTCTATTCTGAGTGCCTGACCCATAGTTTTTGGATTGATTTGCTTGAATTTGCTCTTAACCTCGTTAGAAAGACCAGATAAACTATCATAATCGATTTTGTCTGGTATTATAAGATTTTCATCTCTTTTAAATGCTAAAATTTCCGCTTTTTGTTTTTTTAAATAACCTCTATAATGTGCATTTATTTCTATCTGTTCATCGATTTTATTTCCAAAATATGGTATATCTGGCCAAATTTTTCTGATTTTCTTCATATCAACACCTTTTTGAGATAAAATTTCGAATGAACTTCTTAAAATACCATCTTTAGCTATTTTAATTTCAAAATCGGCTATTTTTGTTGGTGAAATAGATGATAAAGACATTTTATCAGTTATCTCTCTTATTTTTTGAGCTTTTTCCTCATATAGGTCTTTCCGCTGTTTTGTAATTAGACCAATTTTAATTCCTTTATTAGTAAGTCTTTGATCTGCATTATCTGCTCTTAAACTTAATCTATACTCTGCTCTCGACGTAAACATTCTGTATGGCTCGGCAACACCTTTAGTAACAAGATCGTCAACCATGACACCTATATACGCATCAGATCTATCCAGGATAAAGGGCTCTTGTTTTTTAAAAGACAAACCTGCATTTATTCCTGCAATTAAACCTTGTGCTGCTGCTTCCTCATACCCGGTCGTGCCATTTATCTGCCCAGCCAGATAAAGATTTTGAATTTTTTTTGTTTCAAGAGTTAGAAGTAGTTCTCGAGGGTCAATATAGTCATATTCTATAGCATATCCAGGTCTAATTATCTTAACATTTTCTAAACCATTGATATTGTTACATATTTCTTGCTGAATATCTATAGGAAGGGATGTTGAGATTCCATTGGGGTAAATTGTATGATCATTTAGACCCTCTGGCTCTAAAAAGATCTGATGTTGATCTTTTTCTATAAATTTTACAATCTTATCTTCTATAGAGGGACAATACCTCGGACCAACACCTTGTATGCTTCCCGAATACATGGCACTTCGTTTTAAATTTTTTTGAATAATTTGATGAACCTTTTTATTGGTGTATGTCATCCTACATGACACTTGTTTGTTTATATTCTTTTTTGTCAAAAAGGAAAAATAGGAAGGATCATCATCCGCAAACTGTTCTTCTAAATTTTCAAATTTTATAGTTCTAGCGTCAAGCCGAGGAGGGGTACCTGTCTTTAATCTACCTATTTTAAAGTCATATTTCTCAAGTTGTTCACTTAAACCAGTAGAAGGCTTTTCATCATATCTTCCCGCTGGGATCTTCTCATCGCCAATATGTATCAAGCCATTCAAAAAAGTGCCCGTTGTAAGTATTACCTTGCTACAAGATATTCTTTTTCCTGACTTTGTTTCAAAACCACTTATAGAGTTTTTATTAAAAATAAAATTTATTACAGGATCTGAAAAAACCTTTAAATTACAGTAGTTTAAAAGTTTTTCTTGCATATATTTTCTATATAAAAATCTATCTGATTGAGTCCTTGGTCCTTGAACGGCAGGCCCTCTACTTCTATTTAATAGTCTGAATTGAATACCCGACTTATCGGCAACTTCACCCATTACTCCATCTAAAGCATCAATTTCTCTAACGAGATGTCCTTTACCAAGTCCTCCTATAGCTGGGTTACAAGACATTTCACCAATCGTTTCTATTTTGTGTGTAAATAGAGCTGTATCAACTCCAAGCCTAGCGGAAGCTGCTGCCGCTTCGCAACCAGCATGCCCTCCGCCAATTACAACTACATCAAATGATAAATTATTTTTCATAACTTAAATTTATAGCTGATATAATTTTTTACAAGGTGAGAGTATAGAATTAGAAAATTATCAAAAATAAAAAAAAATAGCAAATAAGCTTTAATTATCAACAATAAATGTCCAAAAATGACAAAAACATACGGTAAAAAGGTATTTGAGCTTATATTTTATGCTAAAAAAAATTTATTGCGATTAAAGGCTTATTTAAGCAAAAGTAGGTTTTGTATTGCAACTATTTATTTGCCAACACAAAAATCTTGAAAAATACTTCCTAATATTTCTTCAACATCAACTTTACCAACTATCATTCCTAGATGACGTGAGGCTAAACGAAGATCTTCGGCTGCTTTGTCAAAATCTTTAGCCTCATTTTTTTCTTCAAAACTTTTAAGAAACTCAAAACATTGCTCGAGATGTTGTCGGTGTCTTGACCGTGTAATTAAAATATCATCACTTGTAATAAACTTACTTTTCAGTTTATTTTTTATTTTTAAGATTAAGGAATCAATATTTGTGTTATTTCTTATTGAAATCAAAACATAATCAAGTTTTTTTATTTCAGGTTTCAGCTCTTTATCTAAAAGGTCAGATTTATTAATCACTAAAATTGCATTTTTACCCATTAAATCCTTTAAAATGCCTTTGAAATCAACAGTTTTGGCCTCTACGACTATAAGCTTTAAATCTGCATTTTCAGCTCTGTCTAGAGCTAATTTAATCCCTTTTTTTTCTATTTCATTTTTTGAGTCCCTAATACCTGCGGTATCAGAAATCACTACTGGGTAACCATCAATATTCAAATGTATTTCAATAACATCTCTTGTTGTGCCAGCTGTTTCAGAAACTATTGCGACATCACGTTTTGATAAATGATTCAATAAGCTAGATTTGCCAGCATTGGTAGGTCCTATAATTGCAATTTTAAAACCTTCTCTTATTCTTTCTCCAATTTTTTGATCATCTAAAATTTTTTTAATATTCAATATGACTTCGCTAGAAATTCTTTTTATATTTATTAAAATATTTTCAGGTAAATCTTCATCTGGAAAATCTATTTTAGCTTCAACATGAGATAATATCTTTAAAAGTTTTTTTCTAAGATCATTAAATTTATCTGCTGATTTTCCTTTCATAATTTTTATTGCTTGTTGTCTTTGCATTTCAGTTTCTGAAGAAATTAAGTCAGCAATACTCTCTGCTTTAAGTAAATTTATTTTTCCATTTTGAAATGCTAACTTTGTAAATTCGCCTGGCTCCGCCAATCTACAACCTTCTATTTTTGATAACGACGCTTGTAGTTCTTCGATTATTGCTTTGCTACCGTGAACATGGAATTCTGCCATATCCTCGCCTGTGTAGCTGTCTGGCCCTGGAAACCACAATATTATCCCTTCATCTATAAGCTCTAAAGAGTCTATTTTGGTGATATTCCTTAAAGTGGCCACTCTAGGCTCTGGCAGTTTACTTTTTGTAAGTAACATGACTATTTTTGAGGCTTCTTTTCCAGATACTCTAATTATAGCCACTCCTGATATACCTGGTCCCGTAGATAAAGCATAAATTGTCATGCTTTTATTATATCTAGATTTTTACTAGTTAGTATCAAGAATATCGTACATTTCCTGAAGATATTGAGAATAGCCAGTGCTTGAATTTACTGAGGATTTATAAATAGGTTTTCGAGCTTGAACAAGACTCACTGTTTGAATTGGTGTTTTTTTATTTTCATAAAAATTTAAGCATTTTGCATCCCAATCTAAATTGAGAAATTTGATTAAGTTTCTTATTTCTTCTTCTGGTTTATTTACCAAGTCTTCATATTTGACTTCATATATTGAGTCTTTAAATTTTACTTTCCAAAAGTTCATCATCTTAGAGTGTAAATTATAATAATTTGCAATATCCTTTTGGCTATTTGACCACATCATGCTTTTTGAATTAAAACTATTTTTAAATAAAGATAAACAATTATCTTTTGCGTTTCTAGAACAATGAATAATCTTACAGTTTGGAAAAAAAATTTTTAAAAATCCAATCCATCTAAAATTTGGTGGAGC
>MDSY01096421.1_pt1 | contig 10160 bp, 11 predicted proteins | sample 811131 | NCBI WGS metagenome assembly MDSY01 (sample SAMN05326643, study PRJNA326480) | marine metagenome | isolation source: seawater | place: Atlantic Ocean: South West | collected 2010
AACCGTCGTGTCGACCTCCACGCGAAACTTCCCCAACCGCTTAGGGAAGGGCGCGAACGTGTATCTCGCCTCCGCTGAGCTCGCGGCAGTCGCGGCGATCATCGGCCGCCTGCCTACTCCAGAGGAGTACCTGGAGTACGCCGGCCAACTCGACGCCACCGCGGCGGACACGTACCGGTACCTCAACTTTGACAAGCTGCCTGAATACGTCGCGGCGAGCGAAAAAGTAACCGTGGACGACGATGCGTACGCGTCGCTCGGGCCGGCGATGAGGGCACAGCTCAAGAAAATGGCGGAGGAGAAGAAAATGGCCGAGGCGTAAAAGCTTGTAGGCGAGAAGAATCTGTAGAGAGAGAAGGGAGAGAAAGAGAACGGGACGTAGACGTGTTACGAATTGAGATTTTATTCATCAGCTTCACGAGTCGCGCCAGGGGATTTACACTCCGCGCAGTTCTGTTTCAGCTTGCCGTGGGGGCATCCTTCGCACTGCGCGCAGTTGGATTTCTGCTTGCCGTGGGGGCATCGATTGCACTCCGCGCAGCTGCGTTTCAGCTGGCCGTGCGGACAAGGGTTACACTCCGCGCATCTGTATTTCACATATCCGTGTGCGCATCGTTTCCCTCTCATCGCACTTAAGCTTTTTGCGCCGACTCCCGCACGCTGCTATCGCGTCAACGCCAACCGCGCGCCTTGGATGTGACTCAGCAATTTGTGATTTCCCGATTGTCTTATTTATCTCGGTCGTCCCGACAGATGTTGTCATTTCCTACGCGCGCCTCATGACGCGAGGCTGTCGTTCGCGTCCGGACACGCACACCGCCATGGTACCCGAGAGGGTAAACAAACCCGACTCACGTGTTCGCGACACCAAGAACACGCCGAATCCTTGGTTACGCGGATGCGTCGTGATCACCAAGTCAACGGGACGAATCCTGGTCAACGCTTTCGCTGACGATGCCGCGGCATGGCGGTCTCGACCGCTGTGCGCGATGCTGTGTGCGATGCACAGCCTGGCGGGCGGCACTTTTAGCGCTCCCCGGTGTACGTTGCGTTTGGATGGTTTCTCTGTCACAACACAGGAGTCGAGGGAAGGCACCATCGTGGCTGTGTTGGCCGATCCAACGGAGCACGACACGCGGGCGGTACAAACCGTGACGCGAATCGTCGCGCGGAATTTTTCAATCGTGTCTCGAAACGCGTTGCCCGGGGTTATCATGGACGACCTTTTCGAAACAGAAAGAAACGCTGGTGTGGATGACAACACAAACGACCCAAACAACCACACCATCGACACGTTCGCGAAATTCCACGCGAACTACCTGCTGCCCAAAGTGCTTGCTCACCCTAAATCCACCACCCTCCGATGGCTCTCTGAAATCGCGCACTGCGAAGACGTGATCGCAGCGCACGTGTTTCTTTCGCTGTTCAACGAGGAAACAGAGGAGGAGGACTCCTATTCTTTTGATTCTTTTGAAGCATCCCATGTGCAAGAAAACAGTGCTATATCCATCTCCCCAGCAGCATCGTGGGTAGGCGAGACAACAAGAAACCCGCTGGCTGTTTTGTGTGGTCCGGTTTCTGGAAGCGCCGTATGGGCCGCAGTCGCCAAAAGAGCAACCGAGATGATTGAAAACGTATCAAAGAGACTAATTACGCATACGGAAACCATCACGTTCGACCCAACCGCCGACAGAAGTACACTCCTCACCGCGACGCTACACGTCTTTGGGGACGACAACGAATCCGATGCCGCCTGCGTCGTTGCGTTTTCAACCGTGACTCGACGCGAGACAAACCGCGAAAAGGAAAAAGTTTCGAAAGGCTTTGAGGGCGTCGCCCCGGCGCTCGTCTCCGCGTTCGCGCGTTCGCGTGTGGCGGTGTTGGCGGACATAGCCCCTCCGCCGCCTGATGTGTTCGCGTCTTGCACACCTTCGCTTCCGTACATTATCGACAACCCTATTTACGATGACCTTGATTCGAAATGTTCGCCGATGTCGCCGCTTTCGCTATCGGACGCCGAGTTTGAGGAAGAGGAGGCGGCGAATTATTTGGAAGAAGAGATGAAGAACTCGACAGCTGTTCCAGTGAAACCCTCGGCGCCTACGAGAAATCGCACGTTCCCGCGGTTCAGCTCAAGAGCACGCGTCCATCCGATCGACGAGTCACAAGTGAGTGTGGACAAGAAGAGAAGATAGGCAGGAGCGAGGAAAGAGAGCAAGCAAGGTAGCATAAATAGTCATACACATCAAAATAAAAATAAAACAACTATCACTTCATGCTCTTGGCGCACAGCAGAAAGTGGTTGAAGTACGTGAAGAACTCCTCCTTGGACATCCAGAACAGGCCGTCATCCTTGAACACAGGGTCCAGGTACCCCTTCACGGCAGGAAAATCAGCCCACCCCGGCCCGTGGTCGTTCCACCGCCCTTTCTCCATCTCGCCGTTGCCCCACGGGTTCCTGACCTGCACCAAATCAACGCCCGAGTTCGCGACATTGGAAATCGATCGCAACACCGCGTACGCGTGACAGTCCACCAGCCCGTTGTTATTGTCGCCGTCGGACTCGCCGTAGGTACCGGCGCCGAAAATGTAATTTGCGGTGTCCCACGCGCACATCTTTTTAAAAAATGCATCCTTGTTGATCTCAGTGCCTCGTTCGCCGCCGCCGCCGACTTCGGGCCAAGGATTTTCCCAAATAGGAACCTTGTGCTGTTCCAAGGATGAGTTGTAGTGCGCCTCCAACTCGTTGGTATCCGGGTTGAACGGCCGTTCACACACGAACGTCTTGCCCTCATTGAACGTGCGGAACATATACTGCTCCCGGCACCCGGTTAGCATCGCCCACGCGTGGTAACACAAACCGCCGTCGATGTGGTCCCACCCGCCGCAGTGGATGGAAAACGCTTTCTCCAAGTACGGAACCCAAAGCTCGCCATCTTCGGAAGGCTTCGCTCCGAGAAGCGTCCCGGGGTGTGATGGGTTCGCGGCTAACCTTTCGTCAATTGTAATATCCACGGGTTCCCAAGTAGCAAGGTCGTACAGCGTCACGACATACTGGTTAGGAGTGCGTGTAGGCATCTCTTTCAAGTCCCCTTCCGTGTTGGCAAACAGCTTATGCACGGCTCCGTCAAACTCTGCTAGCGCGGAAATAGCGCTCAGCAGCCAGCAATTGCCAACCTGGCCTTGGTGAACGTCGCACGGATCAACGTCGCGGATGATTGTCAAATCAACGCGGTAGTCCAACAAGCCCTGGCCGCGGCCGGGGCAGATGGGTTTATTGTCTTCTGAGTGACAGATGTTGCCTTGGTACGACATGCCGTCGATATGTCCATCGTCCACGTCATTGAAATCCGAAACGCTCGGCAAATGCTGGTACGTGTTCCACAGCACCGTGTTGCTCGTGGATTCGTTGGGGTGCATTTCCAAGCCTTCCATGCCTCGGCGCGGCCACAGACGGTAGAACTGGGCATGAGGAGGCCGAGGCTCAGGCTCTTGTAATTGAGTCACGTTGAACTCGATCATGACGTATTTAGTTGGGTTGGCTTTGAATTCATCGATCCCGTCAGCGACCGACCCAATGCGGTCCTCGGGGGTGGAGAACTGCGCCGCCGCCCATCCCCCTACCGTTTGTTCCACCGTCCACATGGACTGCGGTATTTTGCGCATCAGCTTGTATCGTTTCTGCTCGTTGGAATCGGTCTCAGACGCACCACTGTCGTTGCCCCCGGACCTCAACATCGGGGGCGGGGGCGCGGGTTTTTTCGCGCCGAATGCAATTTCGGAAAACTGAAGCTCTTTCTCGGACATCAGCATCATCGCGTCGAGCCGGTCCATGAGCTCTTTCTGGCGCTGAGAGCTAGCCGGGGAGAGAACCTCATCGTAAGCCTCGTCGGCCTCTAGCGGCGCGGGGTCATCCATGACTCTACGACTGCGCGGGGGACGAGTGGTGGAGAGTGCAAGTGTGAATTGTCAAATGAGAGCACGTCTCGAGAAGACGCGTTTCAGAAACAGAGAAAATAATGAATAAATAGATGACAACACCCCCTCCCAACCTAGCTCGAGATGTAAAGCTCTACCCCCAGCACTTTCTTGATTTCTTCGTAGCACACGAACGCGATTGCGATTGAGGGCGCTACTTTGACGTAGTTCGCGGAAAGGCCGTGGAACAGCGCACCGACGCCTTCGTGTTTAATCACTTTGACGAAGCAATCCACCATGCCCGTGTATCGGATTTTTGAAACTTGCTCGCGCCCGGCTTTTGAATCCGCCAACGCAGCGGCGCCTTGCCATCCTGACACTTGCAGCTTGCGTCTGCACACGTCGAAGGGGTACGCTACGGTCTGTCCAATCGCCCCAGCTACGCCTCCACAAGCCAGCCCAGACGCGACATCCAGTTCCTTTGCGCTCTTCAAGCCGTACACGTCAACCGCTACTATGTCTTTTAAAGTCCCATACACCGCAAAATTCAGCCCGACGTACGGGATGACTCCAATCACACTAGGCAGCCACCCCTTGTACAGCGCTTTGACACCCTCTTCCCTGATAATAACTCTTGCGGCGTGGGACATCCCTTTGTACTGCTTTTCGCTTTTGCCATCGACCTGGACGGTCAACCGCCCTCGCACCATGTCCAATGGGTACGTCGCTGACATCGCGAAAATGCCAGCCCCGGCGCCCGCCATCAATCGCGTTAAAGGACCCAATTTAGCCTCCGGGTCTTGCTTCCGGTTATGGGCTAATAGATACCCCTCCAAGTACTCGTACGCCAGGAATTTACTTGCTGAATTCGGCACGATTCGTATGCAGTTCGCCCCGTTTCCCTTGAACATCCCGTTGATCCCCTCCGTGCGCCAAATGTGACTCAATCCCTTCATCACTCCGTTGTAGTTCGATGTGGAGCTCCCCGCGACTTGCTGGAGGATTTTCAAGCGCTCCAATGGGGCGACGGCGGTTCGGGAGACACCGCCCGCGATGCCGCCCGCGAGGAGGCTCTTGCACACGGATAGCACGCGACTGGCGGTGCTGTCCGAAGTGCTGTGCGCGGTGAAGGAGCTGGGTGATGATCGTGAAAACGCGCCGCCGACCGACGACGACGATGGCGATCCCCCGCGGGACGACACGGTCTGGCTCATCCTCCCCGTGAACGTCCCACGGCCCGTCCCTCCAGTCCCACACATCATCTCGCGCGACAACATCCCACGCCAACCTCACGCCTACCCGTGTCGAGTCTCGAGGGTGTTCGAGGTCTGACGGGAGGAGAAGTCCCCTGCACTACTTGAACCGTGCCACTTGGAACAAGATTCGCTTCGCAAATTCGCTTCCATCTGGTATCGGCTATTTGAAGGTCTATCGACGAGTTATTTCGTCAATTATCTTGAGAAACGCGAAAAGTGAAATGCCACGTCTCGTCGTCTCCCCGCTACTCCTCCGCGCCGGTTACGCGCTCCCATTCGAGCGTGCGCCGTCGAGTTTTCGTCGCGCCCTTCTCTTACGGTTCGAAGAGACAATGGCGTCTTTCACGATGTCCACCGCGCTTTTCGCCGCGCCCGCGAAGGTGTCCGGTCTCGGTTTCCGCAAGGCCATCAACGCCGTGCGTGTCACCGCGAAGCCTGCGCCTGTTCAGGCCAAAGCGGTGGCGATGACGGTGTGCAAGACCAAGGCCAAGCCGGGTCACGGCAAAGCCAAGACCAACAAATCCGCGGTCAAGAGGTTCAAGATTACCGCCAGTGGGAAGGTACGTTTTCAGCGCGCTGTGATGCTCGCGTCGAACCTGAACGCGCGTTCCCGAGAGGCGCGGATAGGATAAATCGCAATAGGGTTCAGGGTTTTGTCTCATGGCTTGATGGGGAGAAATTTTGTCGCTGAGCTGAAACCAGAAACAGCACGCATGGACGTCCTGTTTTTCGGCAGCAGCAGCACGGTCATCACACTATCATGATATGATGAGCATGATGTCTGTGCCTCGTGAGTCTGGCCACACGGTCCCTCGACCCCCTTCATTTAGCCACACCGACTGACCATAAATCTCCCCTCACCTTCCATTCACTCAAACAGGTTCTGCACAGGCGCCCGGGCAAGCAGCACTTGAACTCTCACATGACCACTCGTCACAAGAAGCGCCTCGGGGGCGAGCGCCAGATTGGACGCCAGCAGATCCCCCTCATCAAGGGGCTGCTCCCTCACCACCGCAAGTCCATTCGCTAATGCGAGCGCGCTTTTGATTCTTTTTAGCTAAATAGGTGGGTGTTGTGCAAGACGCGAGACTGAATACGTCGCTAGGCGTAGGGGTGAGCGTAGTCAGAGTTGTAAGGATGCGTTTTCGTAACTCTCGTATCTCGTAAGAAAGTAACTCGTCTTCTACATGGGCCTATAGCACACGCGTCTTTTGTGGTGGCAAGCACCTTTTGTTTTCGTGAGTGCCGCCTGTGATTCACCTGTCTTGTCATCGAGTCAGTCTTGTCATGGCTTTTGTGAAACTCTCGGAAACGCTTTTCTGGGAAGCCTCGAGACTGCGAGGGGGCGGGCACTCGTGTCTGCACGCAGAGAGCGAAAGTGAAGCGCAAAGTCGCACGCGCTTTACGCATTCACGTGAACACGACTGTCCGTATGCGCATACAGCTCCGGCTGTCGCACGCATCTAACCTCGGGACCGTGCGTTCCTTTCCTCTCGCGCGGATCTGAAAACGGAGGTGACCCGACCACGATTTAACATGGGTGGCAAGAAGATCTCGGATATGACCGCGGCGCTGCTCCCAAAGGAGCAGAAGAAGCGCGGTGCTGCGACAGGTGGTCAGGAGAATGCGCTGGTGAAACACACAGCAACAACACAGAGTACCGGCCCCAGCGCCGGGGCGACGGGCGGCCCTGCAACGAAGAAGCAAAAGCTGAAAGAGAAAGCGAATCTGACAGACGCGAATCCATCAGATGCCGTGTTGACCATGTTGGACTGAGGAATGTCTCTTCAGCAGATGGAGCACGTTTGCAAGAAACTTGGCGGCGACACCAGCGCATTTCGTGGCACGTGCGAGAACATCCTCACTTCCGAAAACGCAGTCGCGCCGCGATTCAAGGCACCGCTGGGACTCGAGCTGCTGCGCGGGGCAACGAGCGACGTCGCCGCGGTTGCAGCGCACGTCATTTCATCGTTGCGAGAGGAGCATGAAGACCCCCCCGAACTGTTCTGCGACCCAGTGTCGAAGGCGATGATGGAAGATCCGGTGGTAATCGAGACTGGATACGTGTTCGATAGGAGCTCGGTGTTCAATGCGAGTGGCAAATTCAGGTTTGAGAACGGGTGCCGATGACGCGGGAGGAGATTGCGTCGTCAGCGTATCCGGTGGTGTTTCTGAAGAAAGATCTCATCGAACACAAGCTTCAGCGCTTCAACGCGACAATAGCTGCAGCACTTAAAAAAAAACACTGCACCGGCTTGGGACGAGCTTCTCTCCATCGCCGAGGCGCTACTTGAGTGTCTTAGAAGCGGTGTGTATGATCATCAAGCTGCTGCGTATTGGGAGCTGAGGCTAGTGTCGGTTGACGGCGAAAACGCGGCAGACGTTCTGAGGACGCTCGCAGTGAAGGAGTCGGTTGAGGAGCTGGGGCCAGACGCGCTGGTGCGCGAGGTCTTCGACCGTTGGGAAGCAGAGCTGATGGAGGCTGGTGCGATACTTCGGGAGGATATTGGCGAGATATTGCTCATGGCAATGTCAACTGAGGATCTGTTGAAGGAGCTGGAATCGGTGATTCTCGAGGGGGCTGTCGAGAATACGCAGGTGAGTACAAAAGCTTTGGTTCAGAAACAAGTTGAAAACGGTGAGCTTGTGCTGATCATGGCCGTTCGTATGGGCCATGAGGTGGTAGTACGGGCGTTGATCGAAGCGGGCGCAGACGTCAACATGGCGGAGGATAATGGCGCAACATCGCTGAAAAGGGTCATGATGCGGTGGTGCGGGCGCGGGAATCGACAAGGCAATGGATGACGCTGAGACGGCGCTGTACGTCGCCGCTGGACACGGCCACGAGGCGGCAGTGCGGCTGCTGATTGAGCTCGGCGCGGACGTCAACAAGGTGGAGGATAACGGCAAGACGCCGCTGTACATCGCTGCTCAAAACGCTCGCGAGGCGGTAGTGCGGGCGCTGGTCGAAGCGGGAGCGATTGTCAACAAGGCAATGAAAAGCGGATCGACGCTGCTATACGTTGCCGCTCAAGAGGGTAACGAGGCAGTGGTGCGGGCGCTGATCGAGGCAGACGCGGACGTCAACAAGGCGAGGAATGACGGCGAGAGGCCACTGTCCGTATCAGAGAAGCCCGTGTTGAACGACCCTGCGAAGGAATTCGCGGCGATTACTCAGATGCTCAGGGATGCCGGCGCAGTGTGACAAGGTATCGGGGCTAGAAAGACAATATAAATAAAGTTGTTACAACTCCCCTCCTCACTCCGCCGCCGCTTCCTCGAGCGCCTTTTTCGCGGCTTCCCGTTCGTCCACATCCACCGGAATCCCATCCAACTTCACCAGCTGCGGGACGCGTTTCAGGACTTCGATTCTGTACTCGCACCCCAGTTCCTCCGGTTTCTCCGCCGACGCGTGCAGCGGGTTCCCCACCAACAAAAGCTCCTCCAAATTCCCGAGCGACGCAAGTTTATCCAGCTCCTTGAAGTTTTCGATTTTGTTGTTGCTCAGGTACAGGACTCTCAGGTTGGGGAGCTTGTCGATGTTCGTCAGACGCTCGATGAGGTTATACGACATCCACAGCTCTTCCAGCGTCCCCGCCACGCCGTCTAGATTTTCCAACTTTTTAATCTGGTTCTTGCCCAAACTCAAAATCACCAAACTCTCGAGACCGGCCAACGACCCAATCTTCTCGATGTTGTTCGTGCTCAGTGAGAGCTGCTTACACCCCTTTAACGAAGAAAGCGAGCCGTCCATCTTCTCGATAGGGGGCTCCTGCGCGTACAGAAGAACCTGTTTGGTTTGGGGGGAGGTCGCTACACGGTCAGCTCATCGGTTCGAACGGTTCTCATTCTAGTGAAACCAAACGTGTTGTTTGGATTGTGCCGCGTTAGACCGCGCGAGTGAGCCTCTCACGTCCGCTTATTATTTGTTCGTACCTTCTCGGTTTCTGCGGCGACGCACTCGTGCTTCGCCTCGAAGTTCTTGATCGCATCCTTCACCGTGGTCGGCATCGTGGCTTACGCGTCCGCGTCCCGCCAAAACTGACCGCTTCCAAATTGGGCACTCGTTTTCAATGCTGATTTTTTTCTTTGAAACTCGCTGACTCGCGTTTTCTTTCGGCGACAACGACACAACGAGCCGCGCAGACGAAGGCGGCGACCGAAGGGAGGCGCCGGGGGCGGAGGCGGACGTGTGCGGGCGCGTCTCTCCGTCCCTTTCGAGGCGTGGATGGCACCCCTCGCTTCCGAAGGGGACGTGCGTGACCCTGGCGCCCCCCCTTCGGAGGCGCGCGATGATGACAGTCCGCGACAGCAGGCCGCGGAGGGAAATGCGTCGCAAGTGCCGGTCGTACCCGGTGCGCTTCGCGACGCTGCGTCGGCGAACGATACCGACACAATCGAGCGGCTTTTACAAGCTGGAGTACCTGCCGATGACCCTGATGGTGCGCCAGGCACGCCATTTCTCACCGCTGTCACTGCGGGCGCAACAGCCGCGACACGCCTTCTCCTGAATGCGGGCGCGTCGGTTGGTGTCATCGACCCCGTGAGTTTTGGAAACGCGGCGCACTGCGCGGCGCGGTGCCCGGACCCGGAGTGCTCTGTGGTGGTCATAGAGGCGATTACAGAGGCATCTAATAGCAACAGTACTGTTAACGGAAACACGGATAAAAACCCTAACACCCTGAACCAACGTGACCAGGATGGAAGAACGCCGTTAGAGATTGCCTTTGCGCGGCGCGTGGAGGGAAAAAAAATAAAAGCGGATTACGGTGTTCCTGGAAATGGTATTACCGATAGTTACATCGATGGCGGGTTGTACCGCGTCACGCGCGCGCTTCTGGATGCGGGTGCGTCGTCCAACGTTGCATTTCGAAACGGTGCTTCGCCGTTAGCGTGCGCTGTGGCGCGTGGCGACGAGTCACTCACAGCGCTTCTGTTGGAACGCGGCGCGGATCCCGAGCGCGGCGGCGAAGAAACTATCGGTAA
>MDSY01128479.1_pt1 | contig 10160 bp, 18 predicted proteins | sample 811131 | NCBI WGS metagenome assembly MDSY01 (sample SAMN05326643, study PRJNA326480) | marine metagenome | isolation source: seawater | place: Atlantic Ocean: South West | collected 2010
AAGCATATGTGGGAAAATCTTTAGTTATGAAAAGATTTAGACCAAGAGCAAAAGGTAGAGCAAGTCCAATAAAAAAACCCTTCAGTAGAATCACTATCATTCTTGAAGAGGTTAAGGATAAAAAGGAGAATAAGTAATGGGACAAAAAATTAACCCTATCGGACTAAGACTTGGAATTAATAGAGGTTGGGACTCAACGTGGTTTGCTAAAAAGAGGGATTTTGGCAGGTATTTGATAGAGGATTTCAAAATAAGAAATTATATAAAAAAAAATATCACTAATTCAGGGGTTTCAGAAATAATAATTGAGAGATCATCAAAAAAATGCACTGTTTCCATACACACATCTAGACCTGGATTTGTGATTGGTAAAAAAGGTGCAGATATTGAAAAAATAAAAAAGAATATAATGAAAATTACAGACGGAGATGTAAACGTAAATATTAAAGAGATTAAAAAGCCTGAATTAAACTCTAATTTAGTAGCAGAAAATATTGCTCAACAATTAGTTAAAAGAGTTGCTTATAGACGTGCAATGAAAAGAGCTATGCAATCTGCAATGAGATTGAATGCAAAAGGCATAAAAGTAATGTTAAGTGGTAGATTGGCTGGGAATGAAATAGCTAGAACCGAATGGTTGCGAGATGGAAGCATCCCCTCACACACGCTTAGAGCAGATATTGATTATGGATTTGCAGAAGCGTTAACAACATATGGAATAATCGGAGTAAAGGTTTGGATTTATAAAGGTGAATTAATGGCTAAAGATGTGGAAAAAGAAAAGAAGGAAAGGGTAAAAAATGCTTCAACCAGTAAGAACTAAATTTAGAAAAGCATTTAAGGGAAGAATTCACGGAAATGCCTCTAGAGCAGTAAAGTTAAACTATGGTCAATTTGGACTTAAAGCCACTCAGCCAGAAAGAATAATAGGTAAACAAATTGAAGCTGCCAGAGTAGCATTAACAAGATATATGAAAAGAACTGGTAAAGTTTGGACGAGAATTTTTCCAAATATACCCGTGTCTAAAAAACCTACTGAAGTAAGAATGGGTAAAGGTAAAGGATCACCTGAGTATTATGCTTGTAGAGTAAAACCGGGAAGAATTATATTTGAAATAGATGGAGTGAGTGAGGAAGTAGCAAGAGAAGCACTTTATAAAGCCTCTGCTAAATTACCTATTAAAACAAAATTTATAAAAAGATAGAGATATGGCAAAAAAAAAAGAAGTGAAAAAATTGACAAAGGATCAAGCGGTCAAGAAAATCGCTACTTTAAAAAAAGATCTGTTTAATTTGAGATTTAAAAAAACTAACAATCAAATTGATAATCCGGCTCAATTTGATTTAATAAGAAAAAATATTGCAAGATTATATACAAACTTAAAAAATAATGACTAAAAAAATTTTAAAAGGAATAGTAACAAGTGCAAAAAACAATAAAACTGTCGTTGTGGAAGTTACAAGAAAATTTAAACATCCTTTTTACGAAAAAGTAATCAAAAGGTCAAAAAAGTATCATGCCCATGATGAAAAAAATAAATTTAAAGAGGGTGAAAAAGTTGCGATTATCGAGTGTAAACCAATGTCAAAAAAGAAAACCTGGGAGGTGGTAGAATAATGATCCAAATTCAAACTGAATTATCAGTTGCCGACAATACAGGCGCTAAGAGAGTGGAATGTATTAAAGTTTTAGGTGGATCAAAAAGACGTTACGCTTCCGTGGGGGATATAATTGTGATTAGCGTAAAAGACGCAATACCCAAGGGAAAAGTTAAAAAAGGCGCAGTTCATAAAGCTGTAGTCGTAAGAACTAGGAAAGAAATTTATAGAGATGATGGATCTAAAGTACAATTTGATACTAACGCAGTTGTTTTAACTGATGACAAAGGAGAGCCAATTGGAACTAGAATATTTGGTCCAGTTACTCGAGAATTAAGATCTAGAGGTCATACAAAAATAATTTCTTTAGCTCCGGAGGTGCTTTAAAATGATTTTGAAAAAAGGAACACAGGTAAAGATAATTTCGGGTAAAGACAAAGGAAAAACCGGTGAAATTTTGGAGATTGATAGAAAATTAAATAAAGTAAAAGTAAAAGCAATTAATATGATTAAAAGACACCTTAAACCCACAAAAGAAAATAAAGGTGGAATAATTTCTAGGGAAAGTTTTATAGACCAATCAAATGTAAAAAATATAGATTTAAAAAAAAAGGAAAAGAAAGTGGTAAATAAATGATACCAAGATTAAAAACATCGTATGATAAACAGATTGTTGAAAGACTTATGAACAAACTTTCAGTTAAAAATAAACATCAAGTACCTAAAATATCAAAAATAATTTTAAATATGGGACTCGGTGAAGACGCATCAGATGGGAAAAAATTAAAAGCCTGCGTAGATGACTTAGCTTTAATATCTGGACAAAAACCAATAATTACAAAATTTAAAAAATCGATTTCAAATTTTAAGACAAGAAAAGGATCGAAGGCAGGCGCCAAAGTTACACTTAGGTCATATAAAATGTATGAATTTATTGATAGATTGGTAAATATTGCTTTACCAAGAATTAAAGATTTTAGAGGTCTATCTGCAAAAGGTATTGATAACTCAAATAATTTTTCATTTGGAGTTAAAGAGCACATTATTTTTCCTGAGGTAAACTTTGATAAAGTAGATAAAATAAGAGGTTTAGATATCACGATAGTAACAACAAGTAAAAATAAAGAGGGAACAATTGAATTACTTAAGGAATTCAATTTTCCTTTAATAACTAAAAAAAATTGAGGTAAATAAAATGGCAAAAACGAGTGCAATACAAAAAAATTTGAAAAGAATTAAGTTAGTGAAAAGATATGAGAAAAAAAGAGCCGCTCTTAAAAAAATTATAAATAATAAAAAACTAGAATTATCTGAGAGATTTGAAGCGCAATTAAAACTAAATAAATTACCTAAAAATTCCTCAAAGATAAGAGTTAGAAATAGATGTGAGGTTTCAGGAAGACCACATGGCGTATATAGAAAACTAAAAATTTCAAGAATTGCTCTTAGAGATATGGCGTCTTCAGGAAAAATTCCAGGAATAACAAAATCAAGTTGGTAAAGGAGAAATATGACATTTACAGACCCAATTGGTGATATGTTTTCAAGGATTAGGAATGGTCAAATGCGATCACTTAACTCAGTTGATATACCATCATCAAATTTTAGAAAAAACATTTTAGAAATATTAAAAAACGAGGGATATATTAAAGATTACTTTATTGAGAAAACTGAAAATAACAAAACAAGTTTACGAATTTCTTTGAAATACTACGAAGGCGATCCAGTAATAAAAGAAATTAAAAGAATTTCTAAACCCGGAAGAAGAGTATATTCTAGGGCGAATAGTATTCCAAAAGTAATGAATGGTTTAGGTTTAGCAATTCTATCAACACCTAAAGGTGTAATGAGTGATGTTGAAGCTAGAAAAAATAATGTAGGTGGAGAAATTATTTGTAGGGTATTTTAATGTCTAAAATTGGAAAAAAAAATATAAGTATACCGAAAGACTCATCAATAAAGATTGAAGGTTCTAATTTGACGATTTCAGGTCCAAAAGGGACTAAAAAATTAAGCATAAACGATAAGATATTTTCCTCTAAGATTAATGAAAGTGAATTTAAAATTGAGCCGTTAGAAAAAAAAGTAGATAAAAAAACATCAATTTTGTGGGGCACTTATAGAAGTCTTATTAATAATGCGGTTACTGGGGTTACTTCAGGACATGAAAAAATACTTGAGTTAAGTGGTGTTGGTTTTAGAGCAAACCTAAAAGGAGAGACTTTAAATTTACAATTAGGATTTAGTCATGATATAAATTATAAAATTCCAAAAGAAATCAAAGTTAGTGTTGAAAAACAAACAGTTATCAAGATCAATGGAGTTGATAAGGAATTAGTTACTAAGATTGCTGCAGAATTAAAAAACTTAAAACCAGTAGAGCCATATAAAGCTAAAGGTATTAAAGAACGTGGTCAATTTATTCTTAGAAAAGAAGGAAAGAAAAAATAATGAAAAAATTGAATGGAAAGATCAAAAGACGATTAAGAAATAGAAAAAAACTGAAAAAAGTTAGTGGTAGCAAACTTAGAGTATCTATATCAAAATCTTTAAATAATATTTCTGCTCAAATTATTGATGATACCCAAAAAAAGACTGTTGTTTTCGCTTCCTCAATAGAAAAAGATATAAAGAATAAAAATCCAAAAAAAATGGAAAAGTCTAGTTTAATAGCTGAGATTTTAGCTAAAAGAGCTAAAGAAAAAAATATAAGTAAAGTTTATTTTGACAGAGGTGAATATAAATATCATGGTAGGATAAAAACTTTTGCCGACACACTTAGAAAAAATGGATTAAAATTTTAATATGCCTGAAAATAAAAAGATTGAAAGTGATATAAAAGAAAAACTTGTTGCAATAAATAGAATTACAAAAGTTGTTAAAGGTGGACGTAGATTTGGTTTTGCGGCTTTAGTAGTAGTTGGTAATCAAAAAGGCTCTATTGGTATTGGTCAAGGTAAATCAAAACAAGTGCCAGATGCGATTAAAAAGGCTACGGAAGTTGCCAAACGTAATCTGATTAAAATCCCTCTTAAAGAGGGTAGAACCTTGCATCATGACGTTAAAGGAAAAAATGGATCAGGTAAGGTTTTTTTAAGGGCAGCCCCAGCAGGTACTGGCATAATCGCAGGTGGTGCCATTCGATCAGTTTGTGAGGTTTTAGGCATACAAGATGTCGTTGCAAAATCACTAGGTTCTGCAAATCCCCATAATGTTTTGAAAGCTTGTTTGAATGGGCTAAAATCACAGAATTCACCAAAAATTTTATCAGCTATAAGAGGAAAAAAAATTTCTGATATTATTCTTAAAAGAGAGGTAAAATAATGCAGCTTAATGCCTTAGTAAAAATTAATAAAAGCAAAACCAGAGTTGGAAGGGGAATTGGTTCGGGTAAAGGTAAAACTTCTTCCAGAGGACACAAAGGTCAAAAGTCCAGATCAGGTGTTGCAATTAAAAGTTTTGAGGGAGGTCAAATGCCTCTCTACAGAAGATTACCTAAGAGAGGCTTTAAGCCACTTAAAAATAATTCAACGGCAATTTTAAATCTATCAAAAATTCAAACTATGATAGAAAAAAAGGAGAATAAACTTGAAAACAATTTAGATTTAAAAATTTTAAAATCCAAAAGATTGATTAATAAGAAATACATGAAGCTTAAAATACTTGGATCTGGTGAAATCAAAAATAAACTTGAGATAACAGCGAACTTTGCTTCCAAGCAAGCTTTAGAAAAAGTTGAAAAAGCTGGTGGAAAAATCAACATCATAAAAAAGTAGAAAAATGTCTAGTGAAACATTAAACACAGCAGGTGCATTTAGTCAGGCTAAAGATTTAAAAAATAGAATCTTCTTTACGATATTGATCTTGATAATTTACCGTCTAGGTACATACGTCCCACTTGCAGGAATTGATCCTATAGCTTTAAAAGAGATTATGGCCTCAAGTCAAAAAGGGCTTTTGGGGATGTTCAATATGTTCTCAGGTGGTGCAGTAACTAGAATGGCAATTTTTGCGTTAGGTATTATGCCTTACATTTCTTCTGCAATTATTGTACAACTTTTAACTGGAGTATCTGATTACTTTAAAAACTTAAAAGAACAAGGTGAGATAGGAAGAAAAAAAATTACCCAAATAACAAGGTATGGGACAGTTTTGATTGCTTGCTTGCAAGGCTATGGAGTTTCAGTTGGTTTAGAAAATTCCGGGAATTTAGTTGTAGATCCAGGCATGTCATTTAGAATTATAACAACAATATCATTAGTTGCTGGAACAACTTTTTTAATGTGGCTTGGTGAACAAATTACTTTAAGAGGAGTTGGTAACGGAATATCTCTTATAATTTTTTCGGGTATTGTTGCTGAAATTCCAAGAGCTTTAGCCTCAACTTTTGAACTTGGTAGAACAGGAGCATTATCAGCGTTAATGATCGTTGCTATTTTTGTTTTAGTGATTTTTACAGTTTTATTCATTGTATTTTTTGAGAGAGCAATGAGAAAAATTTTAGTCAATTATCCCAAAAGACAGGTAGGTAACAAAATGTATGGGGGAGAGTCTTCACATTTACCATTAAAGATTAATACCGCTGGCGTTATTCCAGCAATATTTGCATCCGCCTTGTTGTTATTGCCAATAACTATTTCAAATTTTGGATTCGCTGACTCTGATGCATTTCTAAAAATTTCATCAATGTTCACTCAGGGTCAGCCTTTATATATGATGCTCTATGCTGCAGGAATTATTTTTTTCTCTTTCTTTTATACATCTATTGTTTTTAATCCGAAAGAGACATCAGAGAATTTGAGAAAATACGGTGGTTATATTCCTGGTATAAGACCTGGTGAAAGAACTGCAGAATATATTGAGAGTATTCTTATAAGACTAACGACAGTAGGTTCATTATATCTTACTTTTGTCTGCTTGATGCCAGAATTTTTAATTGCAAAATATCCAATTCCATTTTATTTAGGCGGAACATCTATTTTGATTGTAGTAGTTGTCGCTATGGATACTGTTACCCAAGTACAAACGAGACTAATGAGTTCACAATACGAGTCATTAATTAAAAAAGCCAAATTTGGGAAATAATTCAAATGAATTTAGTAATATTTGGACCACCTGGAGCAGGTAAAGGCACACAATCTAACTTTATTGTCGAAAAATTTAAACTTTATCAACTTTCTACAGGTGACCTTTTAAGAAAAGAGGTAAAAAGCAAATCAAAATTAGGAATGGAAATTTCTTCTATAATTAACTCAGGAAGTTTAGTTTCAGATAAAATTGTAAGTAAACTTATAGAAAATTATTTATCTAACGATGAATACAAAAATAAATTAATTTTTGATGGTTACCCAAGAAATTTAAAACAAGCAAATAATTTAGATAATTTACTTAAAAAAAATAATCAGAAAATAAGTATAGTATTAAATTTATCTGTTAGCCTAGAAACAGTAAAAAAAAGAATTTCAGAGAGAAAAATTTTAGAAAAAAGAAAAGATGATGAAGAAGTTGTCGCTATAAAAAGATATGAGACATATATAGAAAACATTAAACCTGTAATAGATTTTTATAAAAAATCAAATTTATTAAAAGTAGTTAATGGCGAGGGGTCTATTACTGAAATTAATAGTGAAATTAGCGCATTAATTGAAGCTATCTAGGGTTGACTTTAGGTTATTTCACAATATAAATACGCATAAAATAATTAATTCATAGAAGATATGGCTCGGATAGCAGGAATTAACATTCCACAAAATAAAGTAGTTAGTGTTGCTCTCACATACATTCATGGTATCGGATTACACTCTTCAAAAATAATTTGTTCAAAGCTGAATATTCCTGCCACAAAGAGAGTTAACGAACTTTCTGAAGATCAAGTTTTAAAGATTAGAGAATTTATTGATGCAAACCATAAAGTAGAAGGTGATTTAAGAAGAGAAGTATCAGTTAATATTAAAAGATTAGTAGATTTAGCGTGTTATAGAGGCACAAGACATAAAAAGAAATTACCAGTAAGAGGACAAAGAACGCAATGTAATGCTAGAACCAGAAAAGGTAAAGCAATTGCAATTGCAGGTAAAAAATTAACTCCACTTAAAAAATAATAATGAGTAAGAAAATAGAAAAAAGTGAAAAAAAAACTGAAATTCAAAAACCAGAAACTAAAAAAATAAGCAGCTTTAAGAAAAAGAAAAAAATCAAAAAGAATGTTACATCAGGCATAGCTTATGTTTATTCAACATTTAATAACACCATAGTATCGATCGCAGATGAGAGTGGTAATGTAATTTCTTGGTCTTCAGCAGGAGCGAAAGGTTTTAAAGGTTCAAGGAAATCTACTCCATATGCTGCTCAAGTCGCTGCAGATGATGCTGGCGCTAAAGCTTTTGAACAAGGTTTAAGAACTTTAACTGTTCAAGTCAAAGGACCAGGATCTGGAAGAGAAACAGCCTTAAGATCTCTTCAGTCAAAAGGATTTAAAATTTTATCAATTAAAGACACTACGCCAATGCCTCATAATGGAGCAAGACCACCAAAAAGAAGGAGAGTATAAATGCAAGCAACGACAAATGTAATAGATAAAAATTGGAAAGCACTTATTAAACCAAATAAACTAGACATTAAAAGCAATGAAGATAGATCAGTAGCAAAAGTTGTAGCTGAACCTTTGGAAAAAGGTTTTGGACAAACTATTGGTAATTCTCTTAGACGAATTCTATTATCATCCATTCAGGGTGCCGCTGTAACAGCAATTCAAATAGATGGAGTACTACATGAATTTTCATCAATTAAAGGTGTGAGAGAGGATGTTACAGATATCGTATTAAATGTAAAAAATTTAGCTATTAAATCTTCTTCTTCATCAACGAAAAAAATTATTTTAGATATTAAAGGACCTAAAGAGGTGAAAGCCAAAGATATTACTCTTGTACCAGAGATTGAAATTTTAAATCCAGATCAGACTATCTGCAATTTAGACGAAAAAACACACTTTCATATGGAATTAATGGTAAGCACTGGAAAAGGATACGTTCAGGCAAAAAAAAATAAGTCAGAAGATAGTCCACTAGGTTTAATCTCTATTGACTCTTTATTCAGCCCTGTAAAAAAAGTATCATTTTCAGTTGAAAACACAAGGGCTGGAAGTGCTTTAGACTATGACAAGTTAGTTATGACAGTTGAAACAAACGGGACAGTTGATGCAGAGGACGCGATTGCTTATTCGGCAAGAATATTTCAAGATCAGTTATCAATGTTTGTGAATTTTGAAGATCCGCAAGAAATAGTAAGAGAAACAAAATCATCTGAACCTGAATTTAACAGAAATCTTTTAAAAAGAGTGGAAGAATTAGAGCTTTCAGTAAGATCTATGAATTGCTTAAAGAATGACAATATTATTTATATTGGAGATTTGGTTCAAAAAACAGAACCTGAAATGCTTAGAACTCCAAATTTTGGAAGAAAATCTTTAAATGAAATTAAAGAGGTCTTGAACACTATGTCGTTATATCTGGGTATGGAGATACCTAATTGGCCACCAGATAATATAGCCGAACTTTCAAAGAAATTAGAGGAAAATAACTACTAATGAGACACGGTCTTGGATATAGAAAACTTAACAAAACTGGTGAGCATAGGAAAGCTCTGTTCAAAAACATGCTTAACTCTCTTATAAAATATGAACAAATAATTACTACTCTACCAAAAGCGAAAGAATTAAAGCCTCAAATTGATAAGGTGATAACAATTGGAAAAGATAATAGTTTAAGCAACAAGAAAAGACTTTTCTCAAAATTACAAGATAAAAAATCGGTTACAAAAGTATTCGATGAATTGTCAAAGAGATACAGCTCTAGGAAAGGTGGTTATTCCAGAGTTTTAAAAGCTGGTTTTAGAACAGGGGATGATGCGCCAATGGCTGTTATAGAATTGGTCGATAGAAATCCAGAGGCTAAAAAAATCGATAAACCAAAAAAAACTGCGTCGAAAGACAAAACTAAAGAGCCAGAAGTAACACAAAAAATAGCAAGTAAATAATTTAAGCTGTAATGCGAAAATCCTTTATTGTAGAAGATGATTACAATAACTCACGGCTTGATAAATGGTTTAAAAATAAAATAATTAACTTACCGCACTCTTTATTAGAAAAAATACTTAGACAAAATAAAGTTAAAGTTAATAAAAAAAAAACTAAATCATCGTATAGGCTTCAAGCAGGTGATTTGATTGAAATTTATGATATTTCTAAATTAAAACCTGCAGATAAAAAAGAAAAGATTAAATATTTACCTAAAAAAAAGGAAATAAGTATCTACGATGATTATGTAATAGAAGACAATGAAAATTTTATAATAATCAATAAACCAACAGGAATACCAGTTCAATCAGGTACAAAATCATTTAAAAACATTATTGATATATTAAAGAACACAAGATATTTTGAAAATTCAAAACCTTTTATTGTTCATAGACTAGATAAAGAAACATCCGGAATTTTAATAATTGCAAAAAATAGAAAATACGCTCAATTATTTACTTCACTTTTTAGGATAAGGAAAATTCAT
>MDSY01131776.1_pt1 | contig 10160 bp, 9 predicted proteins | sample 811131 | NCBI WGS metagenome assembly MDSY01 (sample SAMN05326643, study PRJNA326480) | marine metagenome | isolation source: seawater | place: Atlantic Ocean: South West | collected 2010
TATCAGCAAGGATAGTATGCAGGTTCCCTGGTTATTAACCGTCGCGCGCAAGTTTGGCACTGCCAAGCATATCGGATCTGGTGAAAATATTTGGTCTAATGTGCATATTCAGGATTTAACCGATTTATATTGTTTGGCTCTTAAAGAAGCGCCATCCGGCAGCTTTTATTTCGCCGAAAACGGTGAAAATTCAATGCGGGAAGTTTGTGAATCTATAAATACCATGATGGGTGTCGATTCCCCGCCTTTATCTATGACTATTGATGAGGCATCGGTTGAATGGGGTGAAAGCCCGGCCAATCACACTATGGGCTCCAATAGCCGTGTTCGTGGGAGGCGGGCTAGGCTGGAACTTGGCTGGAATCCGAAGGCCGTCCCACTCATAGATGAGATTAAATTCGGTTGCTATTCGAGAGATTGACAGACCTGTAACTTAAAAAGGAAGGCGATTACCCGAGTTTAAGTTTCACAACACATATTATGAACGAATAGTTTCTGATAATCCATAAGGCCTCTATTACATTTGCAAATGATGTCATTAGTCAGACAGGTCGATAGTATGCGAGGGCGTTATCGTGAAGCAGTTTTAGCTGATCTGTCTCTGGGAATTCTGAAATGATTTGCATAAAACCTGAATAAATTTCCCCAAAACTTGCCAAGAGTTTATCGACCGGGAAGTTCGATGCTAGCATGCATCGATTGACCCCAAATATCCTAATAGTCTCCAGAACCACATTACGATTTAAATCGGCGGTCCATGGCTTTCCAGGCTGGCAGATGCCAGAAATTTTTACGGCAGTGTTTGGCTCATTCGCAAATTTAATTAAAGCTGCGCGCCAGCCCGCAAGGCCGGCGTCTGATCGATCTGAGGGTAGGCCTGTATGATTTAGTATTATCGTAGTATTAGGAAAGTCTCTGGCTAGAGCGGCAGCTTCTCCCAGGTGCCACCAGGGAGTCTGAAGATCGAAATGAAGTTCGTGCCGGCTAAGGAGACTGAAGCCCTCACGAAATTTTGGATCTGCGAGAGAGCCTGGTAGTCCAGGACAAAATGTCTCTGGTGAAGGTGATGCGGTGGGCTTTTGACGAAGGCTTCGCATTAGGGAATAGGAGGCCTGGTCAGAAATTACGGCGGCGATATTTTCTGACATGAACCAGGCCTGGCCAATGATTGCGTTTGGAAAACCAGTGCGGTTGTGCAATTCCGTGACCCATGCCGTCTCTCCTAATGGATCTGACGGGTCCCATTCTGCTTCCATATAAATAGTTTTTACGATGTTAAAGTCTTTGGTGTCAGCATGGTAGTCCTTTGGAAGATAATTGGATCCCTTCAGAGCAGTGTAGTTACCATAACGAAATGGGATCTGTTGGTCTCCACAGAGCCAAGGATGCTTGCCCAGTGTGAGATCCCAAAAATGCTGGTGTGCATCTATTATTGGGAACGAGCGTTTCATGCTTTTAGTTAGTAGTATTCTGTTCATACAGTTTTAGAACCGAAGTTCCGTCTAATTCTCCGTTACCTTTTGCGATCAGCATTCGAAATAGACTGGTTGCCTGGGCTGACATGGGGGTCGGGGTTTTTAGGTTTTTTGCAAAGTCGTGCAAGCTGTCAAAGTCCTTGAGAATTTGACGTGCCCGGCCCCGTGGTTCGAAATCACGGCTGACCATGCGCGGGAAAAGTACAGGCAATAGATTCGATCCGGCGTGTCCAGTCGCCAATGCCTCTGGAATTTTTGCGACATCAATACCGCCCGCTTCGGCGAGTGCTAAAGCTTCCGCAATAATTGCATAATTATTCAGGACCAGTACCTGATTGACCATCTTTGCGACCTGCCCTGAACCGACGTCGCCAAAGACTGTAAATTTTGATGCAAGTGTTTCCATGACATTTTTTATTTTAATAATATCGGCATCTGCGCCGCCAGCCATAATTGCGAGGTTTCCTGCCTCTGCACCCTCAGTGCCTCCGGAAACGGGTGCATCCACCCACCCGGCACCTGATTCCTCTTTAAGGCGTGCAGCCATAAACTTTGTGACGTCTACGGGGGTAGTTGAATGATCGACAAGCACTGCCTCTGGACTGATCTTGAAAGTGATTCCGCGTTCCCCAAAAATAGCCGCCTCTAAATCAGATGGTGTCATTACGCAGATCAGAATAATTTCGCTGACCTCTGCGACAGCCTGAGCATTTGGCGCTATGGTCACCCCGTGCTCAGCAGCAAGATCATTCATTGCCGGGTTGATATCGAAGCCTGTAACCCGATATCCTGCCCTGGCAAGGCACTTGGTCATGCCCTGTCCCATAAGACCAAGTCCGATAAAACCAACAGTATTTGGCATAAAATCATTCCTCAATGTATTCTTTTTAATGAGGATTAAGATAGTGGGACAATTAGGTAAATTGAAAGTATGTTATGCTGCCAATCAATGCTAGATACGGTTAAATTGAAACCTGTTTAGATAAAGATACGCGATTTCTGGGTCAGATAGGAATTGTGAAATAGGCCTGATTTTTTTCATAGGGTTTTTCTAGAGGTTCAATTGAGATAATATATTATCAGATAAAGTGTTGGCTTCAGGAAAACGAATTTAAAATATGCAAGAAATGAAATTTGAAACGCCGACCACGCTTGATGCTGCAGTCGGCCTGTTGAAAACGGCCGGGGGTGCCGCATGTGTCCTAGCGGGAGGAACGGATCTCCTTGTGCAATTGCGGACTGAGAGAATCGAGCCATCTATGGTTGTCGATATTAAACGCATTCCGGGGCTGCAGGATATCACTCAAATCGACGACGGCGGCTTTCGCATCGGTGCAGCTGTGTCCTGCCAGGCGCTCGGAGAACATGCAGCCTTGAAAACTGCTTGGCCAGGGGTGGTGGAGGGAGCGGAATTGATCGGGTCAACCCAGATTCAGGGTCGCGCTTCGATGGGAGGAAATTTGTGCAATGCATCCCCTGCTGCTGATAGTGTTCCAGGGATGGTTGCCGCCGCAGCAACCGTTACGATTTTTGGCCCGGATGGTGAACGGGAAATGCCTGTGGAAGATTTTTGTATGAGCCCTGGGCAGACATCCTTGTCTATAGGTGAGATGGTCGCCTTTATTAATATACCGGCGCCAGCACCGAGAACTGGAGATGCGTATCTTCGTTTCATCCCGCGTACCGAAATGGACATTGCCGTGGCTGGCGCTGGAATAAGTCTATCATTGGATGAAAACGGCAAATGTACTAGTGCGAGAGTTGCTTTGGGGGCTGTCGCGGAACGGGTGCTTCTGGTGGAAGAAGCCGCAAGTGCGTTGACAGGGACTACTATAGACGCAGTGGCTTTAGGAAAACTTGCATCCGCAGCAAGTGCAGCAGCACGGCCTATTGATGACAAAAGGGGTACAGCCGAGTATCGAACGAGAGTAGTCGGTGTTTTAGCGCGCAGAGCTGCTATAATTGCGCACGATCGTGCAGGAGGTCTCTGATGCCAAAGATACATGTCACGGCCACGATAAATGGTGACAATACGGAATTTCTTTGCGAACCCGATCAGACGCTTCTGGATGTGTTGCGTGATGAGTTAAATATGACTGGTTCAAAGGAAGGCTGCTCAACAGGAGATTGTGGGGCTTGTACGGTTACCCTTGATGGCCGGCTGGTGTGCTCCTGCCTGGTTCTAGGCGCAGAAGCGGAGGGTCGTAAAGTCGAAACTATCGAGGGGATGGCTGATGGAGAGCATCTTCACCCCCTGCAAACCAAGTTTCTAGAGCATGCTGCGTTGCAGTGCGGCATTTGTACACCGGGTATATTAGTCGCCGCTAAAGCGCTTTTGGAGCAGAACAGTAATCCCACCGAAACGGAAGTTCGCTATTGGTTGGCGGGTAACTTATGCCGGTGCACGGGATATGATAAAATTATTCGCGCTGTTTTAGATGCCGCAGCGGAAATGAGAGGAGCCTGAAATGCCTGATGAAGTGAGAGTGAATGATAAGGATAAGCTCAACTGGGTCGGCAAACGCCCTGTGCGTCCCGATGGCGTCGATAAAGTGACTGGCAAGGCCCGATTCGGGGCTGACATGAACTTGCCCGGGATGCTGCACGGTAAAGTTCTTCGGAGTCCGCATGCGCACGCTAAATTGAAATCTATCGATACTTCAAAGGCGGAGCAGCTTCCGGGGGTGAAGGCTGTCGTGACGCGTGATGACTTCAAAGATATGCCCTCGGAATTTGTTCCAGCTGGTGAAATGATGGTCAATTATCGCGACATTGTTCGAAATGTGATGGCTCGTGAGAAAGTGCTTTATGAGGGCCATGCCGTTGCCGCCGTGGCGGCTACTAGTGTTGCCATTGCACGTAAGGCCCTCAAACTCATTGATGTTGAGTATGACATCTTACCACATGTAATCGACGTTGAAGAGGCTATGAGGCCGGATGCACCATTACTGCATGACGATTTGTTCACTGTCGGTGTTGATCCTGTGCCGGTTAAGCCCTCGAATGTTGCTAAGGTCGTTGAGTTTAAGCTTGGGGACGTGGAGAAAGGCTTTGCTGATGCGGATGTCATTGTTGAACGTAGTTTCGAAACTGCTCCGGTTCATCAGGGCTATATTGAGCCGCATGCCTGTGTTGCCTCTGTCAATGCCGATGGTCAGGCCGAGCTCTGGGTAACGACGCAGGGCCATTATGTGGTGCGGGGCCATTGCGCGCGTATGCTCGGTATGGATATTTCCAAGCTCAAGGTTACAGCTTCAGAAATTGGTGGAGGTTTCGGTGGTAAGACAGTGGTTTATCTGGAACCCGTCGCTCTAGCCTTGTCGAACAAGTCTGGCTCACCGATTAAAATGGTTATGTCACGTGAAGAAGTATTTCGCGCGTCTGGCCCAACTTCTGGTGCCAAGATATGGGTCAAAGTTGGTGCCAATAATGACGGTGCAATAACGGCGGGACAGTGCGAACTAAAGTATCAGGCAGGCGCCTTTCAGGGTTCACCAGTTCAACCTGGAGCTATGTGTGCATTCGCGCCGTACGATTTGGAAAATGTTGATGTTATTGGTTACGACGTGGTATCCAACCGCCCGAAGGTGGCTGCATACCGTGCGCCGGGCGCTCCAATTTCTGAATTTGGTGTAGAGTGTGTGATTGATGAGATCGCCAAGAAGATTGGTATGGATCCCATCGATCTCCGTCTGAAAAATGCTGCTAAGGAAGGAACCAAAGCGGCTTATGGGCCAAAGTTTGGTCCCATTGGCATGGTTGCTTCGCTGGAACAGGCCAGGGATCATGAACACTATTCGGCTCCCTTGGGTGCAAACCAGGGTCGGGGTGTGGCTTCAGGTTTCTGGTTCAATATAGGTGGGGAAACCTGTGTGACGATGAATGTTAATGAGGATGGTACAGTAGCACTTTTGACGGGCACCCCGGATATTGGCGGTTCCCGGGCATCACTTGCTATGATGGCTGCGGAAGAATTGGGAATTGATGTGGACAAAGTACGTCCCATGGTCGCAGATACGGCGTCGCTGCCGTATACTTTCCTCACGGGAGGATCGCGCGCAACCTTTGCGGGCACGACAGCAATCATCCATGCATCCAAGGATGCGATCGATAAAATGCGTGCCCGCGCAGCTCAGTTTTGGGACGTTTCTGTTGAAGAAGTTGTTTGGGAAGATGGCGAGGCAAGGCCGGCCAGTTCAAATGTTGGAGATTTTGATCCACTTACTGTGGCCGATATTGCGAAGCTTGCAAACTCCACTGGCGGCCCAATCTCGGGCCGGGCCGAAATCAATGTCCAAGGAGCTGGGCCAAGTATCGGAACGCATATTGTCGACGTAGAGGTCGATAAAGAAACGGGCCGTGTAAAGATCATTCGTTACACAGTACTTCAGGACGCAGGTAAAGCGGTTCACCCAAGTTACGTGGAAGGTCAGTTTCAGGGAGGCGCTGTGCAAGGTATAGGTTGGGCCTTGAATGAAGAATATATCTACGACGAAAATGGTCGGTTGGAGAATGCAGGATTTCTGGATTACCGCATTCCAGTGGCCTCTGACGTGCCAATGATTGATACCCAAATTGTTGAGGTGCCAAATCCTGTGCATCCTTATGGTGTGCGTGGCGTTGGGGAAACCCCGATTGTGCCCCCTATGGCAGCGATAAATTCGGCTATCGAGCAAGCGACCGGAATTCGTTTTACTGAGTTGCCGATGTCGCCCCCAAAAGTATTAAAGGCTCTGGATGAGGCATCCGCAGCCGGCATAGATGATTAAAGGCGTGGCGGCTAGCATTGTTCTCCCCGGCGTTCTTCATAAGTACACGGGCGGCGAAACCGAATTGGAAACAGACGCCAGGAATGTGCGACAGCTTTTTAATTGCTTGAGCGAGCGCTTTCCCGAATTGGCTCCGCACTTGGTTGACGGGTATGCCGTTGCAATTGACGGTACTATTTATCAGGACGCGCTTTTTCAACCTATTCCAGATGGCAGCGAGGTGCATTTAATCCCAAAGATTGCGGGAGGCCGCTCTGGTTCTAGAGCGACTTGATTATATTGGGATTCTTCATTCAACAACCAATCGGTAAGAATATCCCGTAAAGCGGTTGCTTCTCAATCTACCTTGATAAGAAGTTTGCCTTGATTTTCGCCTCTATATAACATCTCGATGGCGCCTGGCGCCTGTTCCATGCCATCAAGTATATGCTCTCGGACCTGGATCTTTCCCTCGTCAATCCACTGTGAGAGTTTCTGCACAGCTTCCGCGTAATGCTCCTTGTAGTCGAAAATCAAGAGACCGGACATGCGGGCCCGGTTAACGAGCAATTGCCGGTGAACTCTTGGTCCTGTTGGAAGTGGGATCCAGTCTGGAACTGAGGAGGTGCCACAAATAATGACCCGTGCATGCATGCCGAGATTTTCCATCACAGCATCTGAAATCAGCCCACAGGTATTGTCGAAATAGACGTGCACACCGTCCGGGCAAGCCTCGGCAACAGCGGAGCCTAAGTCCATGGTGTTTTTGTAATCGATAGACACATCATAACCAAATTCATCAAGACATTGCTGAACCTTTGTCGGTCCTCCAGTGATCCCAACAGTCCGGCAGCCTTTTATTTTAGCGATCTGGCCCACACAAGAGCCTACAGACCCTGCAGCGGTTGAAACCACAACGGTCTCGTTGGGTTTTGGCTCCCCTTGATAGATAAGGCCGCAATAAGCAGTGATGCCGTTAAGTCCAAGAATGCCGAGAGCATATGATTGGGGTTGGTCAATGTTGGTCATTCGTGTGACGACGCTTGAGCCGTCACTGACTGCATAGCGTTGCCAACCGAATAGTCCGGATACGATCTCGCCGTCTTTGAAATTTGGGTTGTTAGATTTTATAATTTTGCCTACCGCGAATGCACGCATGACATCCCCAACGGGGACTGGCGGGGAATAGTTCGGAGCATCATTGACCCAGCCCCGCATTGCCGGTTCGACAGATAGAAACTGGTTTTGAACAAGAAACTCGCCATCCCCAGGCTGTGGCGCTGCCCTTTTATCCAGGGCGAAAAATTCTGGCCCTGGTACGCCTTTTGGGCGATCAACAAGTATAACGCGTCGATTTTCGAGGGAGCTCATGAAATTGGCCCATTGGGTGTGAAGATGATTTTGCCAGAGCGTTGTGTTCGGCCTGCATGCTCTAGTGCCTCTGTGACCTGATCGAGGGTGTAAGTGGCCTCCACCGGTGAGTAGAGAACGCCATCAATAAACATTTGTGCGATTTCTGTATAGGTTGCCTTGATAACATCTTGAGATTTGGCGAAAAGGCTCGTTGCAAGCCAGAATCCAACCAGTTTGATTTGACGAACAATGGTATGTGTTGGCGTGAGCATACACGGATCACCTGATAGAAACCCATAATTGACAACAGTGCCGCCGTTTGTGATGCAGTCGGCAAGGTTCATGCAGGAGATCCCGCCAATGGCATCGATAGCCAGCGGCATTCGCGCTTCACGAATTTCCTCTCGGACCCTGTCGCTTAGGTCCGAGCCTTCCAACACAACTAAATCTGCACCGTGATCTTTTAGGGGCTTTATGAGTGCTTCGCGACGGACCACATTGACTGTGCGGATGCCCCTGGAGCGGGCGAGCCGAATAACGTGCAGGCCAACAGCAGAATTGGCGGCGTTTTGAATTACCCAATCGCCCTCGTTTAGGTCTTCGTAATTTTCAAGCATGATCAAAGCCGAAGGCGGATTTGCCTTTATCTGCGCGGCTTGCAGGATATTCAAATCTTCCGGAATTTTTATGGCTTGGCTGGCGAGCAGCGTTTGCTGTTCGACCCAATTATTTCGACCCAACAACATAGCCCGGTCGCCGATAGTGAACTCCGTAACATCCTCGCCTATAGCGATGATCTTCCCGACGCCTTCGATACCCTGACGAGCTGGAGGTTTTGGACCGGGATAACGACCCTCCAGAATTAATAGGTCTGCAGGGTTTATGGCCGCGGCCTCGACAGCGATGGTGATCTCGCCTTTGTTTGGCGCCGGCGCGTCCGCTACTTCGACGCAATGGCAAACTTCATGAGGGCGGCCGTATCGAGTAAATTCAATAGCTTTCATATCTTAACCTCTGGAGACTCCAAATCATCATGACTTGGGCGAATGAGAAATAACGCCAGGATTGCGCAAGCTATGGGCATAAACGCTAACAAATGGAGAGCCTCTGTATAACTGCCGTATTTGTCGAAGGCAATGCCGAGCGGCAAGGGTCCTAATGATGCGCCGATGACCCCCGATGCCTGCCCAACACCTTGAATCGAACCTAAATGCTTTCGACCGAAATAGTGTGCCCACATAAAGCCAAAAAGTGTCATGTTGGTTCCGGTTAGAACGCCAAAGCAAAGCGCATAAATTACAGCCGTCATCTGAGTGGTTACCAAAGTAATTCCTGCCAGGCAGACCGCTAATAGGATAAGTGTGAGTGCAAAAACATACTTAGGATTGGTTCGGTCAAGGGTGCGACCAATTAATGGCATGGTCAGTGCCATGACCAAAGCTGATACGCCAAACATATTAGTTGCTACTTCTGCCGAGAGGCCCTGTTGATCGAAAATAGGAACCTGGAAAAAGAAAAGGGTGGTGATGAGCATGGCAGTTGTGAACAGCCCGGCACCAACGATCCAGAATGCCGGAGTGTGAATGGATTGCCGAAGGTTTAATCCCGAAATACCCGCTGAAGCTTGAGTACTGTCAGATGTGCCGATGGGTGTGCCATCTGGTCTGAGACCCAGAGGTTCTGGCTTGTCGTGGGTAAGAAGCCACAAAAGAGGAACCATCATGACCCAAGTTGCGAACCCTAGCCACATCCATGCTTCGCGCCACCCTACCTGGTCAATTAGCCATAGCCCTAATTTTGGATGGATGGCCATAGACGCTGAAAAACCGAGCATGAGTATAGACATCGCAAAACCGCGTTTTTCGCTGAACCATTGTGCTACTAAATTCGTTGCCCCGAGCATCATTGAACCCTGGCCGAAAAACCGTAATACCATAAAGGCTAGCGACAGGGTAATAACTCCCATAGCGGCACCAAAGGCGATACAAGAGAACCCCAGAAATATACTGACAAAAATAAGGACATTCCGGGCCCCGTAACGATCAACAAAAACCCCCATGCGGGTAAGGCCAAAGGCTGCGAGAAGTGTGGCAAAGGCGTAGGCAGATGCGATAGATGTGGTTGAGATACCCAGGTCTTTCGCAATCAGATCGACGAATATAGAAAAAGTGTGTGATTGACCGGGCCCACTTGAAAACATAGTGAGTGTTGCGACCCCAAGGATCACCCAACCATAAAAGAGCCTGGATTTAATATTTTCGAAGAGAATGTTACGGATCTTATTCAAAAAAAACTCCAATAGAATTTTGAACCTGGAGGCGTTTACTGGGTTAATACTTTAATTTGAAGGCATTCTAGATAGCGTTGTCACGCTTGCAATCACAGCCAGTCCCGGAGATGCTCTTTATCGTTTCATTATTAGTATTTTGATATTTATGAAAACCATTTTAATGACGGGAGCGGCGGGCGGCGTTGGAACGTTTTTGCGCCGTGAATTATACGAATATTCATTGCGCCTTACTGACCTCAAAAGCGTTGATGCACTGAGAGATAATGAGGATTTCGTCACCTGCGATATCACCGA
>MDSY01093167.1_pt1 | contig 10159 bp, 10 predicted proteins | sample 811131 | NCBI WGS metagenome assembly MDSY01 (sample SAMN05326643, study PRJNA326480) | marine metagenome | isolation source: seawater | place: Atlantic Ocean: South West | collected 2010
GTACAGCACAAGAAAAATTTGCTGCTTTTGAAGCGGCAGGGATTTACGTTGCAAGAGATCCTTCTGAAATTGGTAATGTATTAGTGAAGGCGCTAAAAGATTGTGGACTTAGATAAATAAATTACTAATTTAATGATTGATTGCAGATTATTAGTGAGTACTTAGATGGGAGTTAGTTTCTGGAATACCATAGAAGGAGGAGCCTGAAGATGAAAAAAACTGAAAAACATATGAAAAGGATTTTGATTGGTACTTCTAGATCTTTTTATCTAACATTAAAATTTTTACCATCTAAAATTCGAAATCAAATAGGTTTAATGTATTTATTAGCTAGACTTTCAGATACCATTGCAGATTCAAAAACTGATGATAAAAAATATTTAGAATCATTATTGGAATCTTATAATGATAGAATCCAGAAGGGTAGAGGAGATTTACCTAATTTTATTGAGCTTGCAGACAAACAAGATAATTTGTCTGAGCGAGAATTACTACTAAATTCAAAAATTCTAGTTCAAACATTAGAGAATTCAAAAATATATACTGATGATGATAGAATGAAAATTAGATATTGCTTGAAAATTATAATTTCTGGTCAAACTCTTGATTTGAAAAGATTCACCGGGGCCTCTGAAAAATCAATGATTGGACTCAGAAATGAGAAAGAATTAGATGAATATACATACATGGTAGCTGGATGTGTTGGAGAATTTTGGACGCATATGACACTTGGGCATCAGTTTAAACTAAATCGGGAAAAAGAAGATTATTTTTTTACTAAGGCTGTAAGTTTTGGTAAGGCTTTACAATTAATAAATATATTAAGAGATTTGCCTGAAGATTTGCGTATGGGTCGATGTTACATACCAATAGAAGAACTATCCAAACATGATTTGATCATAGAGGACTTATTAGAATCAGAGAACATAATTAAATTTAGACCAATTTTTGATTCATATATTGATAAAACGGATAATTATTTAGATGAGGCGATTGAATATATTGAAATGATACCAAAGTATCAATTTAGATTACGCTTATCATGTATGTTGCCTGTCATAATAGGCCAAAAAACTCTTAATTTATTAAGAAATAGTAATATTTTAGATAGTAATAGTAGGATTAAAGTTGATAGGTCAGAAATAAAAAAAATAGTTAGAAGGGTAGCAATAGCCTCTATTAGTAAAAAAAACAGCCTAAAATTGTTAAAAAAATATAAGTAATAAAAATTAATTAAGTCTTTTAAAAAAATTAAAAAACCAAATTATCATCCAATCAAATCATAGTGAACTTCAAGTCGACATCTATTCCGGTAGGGTCGAGAGTCATGGTAGAAAGGCAAGTTTCTGATTTCGGAACCGCTAACGGCGGATTTAGAAAGCAAACTGTACCATTGATTGATTCTGATGATGAGCCTAAGAGAATAGAGTTAGTGCGTGCTGCTGTTGACCTTACAAAAGAGGCCACTAGAGCAATTAGTATTACTGCCTTAGAAACCATTAGAGAAGGTGCAATTTTTATGGGAGTAATTGGTTCAAGAGGCGAATTATTAAATCCATTTAGATACATAGATGCGCCAATTTGGAAAGAATCAGAAGTACCTCCACATATGATTAAAACTGCATATGAATATTGTGAAGAGTTGACTCGTAGGGAAGCTGGAAATTTTTACCACTCTTTCAAGTATCTACCTGATTTTGAAAGGAAAGCGATATGTGCATATTATGCATTTTGTAGAAGAGCAGATGATATTGCAGATGGGGACTTTGTTGATATTTTCCCGGGAGGCTCATCAGACGATCCGGAATCAATAGAATATAGGTCGGTAATTGAAAATCTAAGTAAAGGAGGTGCAATATTAGATAGAAGTTCATATAATGATAAAATGTCTCAATTATTTTATTATAGAAAGAAACTATCGACAGCTTATGGTAATGTTACTTCTACAGATCCTATATTTATGGCAATAAAGGATACTGTGAATTCATTTGGAATATCTAGACAATTACTTGATGATATGGTTAGTGGAATGGAAGATGATTTCCATATGAATAGATATCATAATTTTGAAGACCTTTATGCCTATTGTTATAGAGTTGCATCGACAGTAGGTTTAGTTTGTATAGAAATTTATGGTTATGATAACATAAAAGCAAGAGAATATGCTGAATCTTGGGGAATATTTATGCAATTGGTAAATATATTAAGGGATGTTGCAGAAGATGCAAAGAGGAATAGAATATATTTGCCAATAGATGATTTAGCAAAATATGGAATCAGTGAAGATGATATTTTAAATAATGATAATTTAGTCAAACATCCAGGATGGAAGCCTTTTGTTGAAGACTATATTGAAAGAGCGAATTCGTATAGAGATAAGGCATTTAAACTACTTCCATTATTAGATAAGTCTTCTAGATATTCTCCTGCCGCTATGGCTGCATTCTATAGTTCAATATTAAAGAAAATAAAGAAAAGAGATGGCGACGTATTTTCAAGTAGGATTCAATTATCAAAGACGGAGAAAATCACTCTTGCAGGGTATGTATATATCAGATATAGATTTCTTGCTATCTAGAACATGAGTTATGTATGAGCTATTCTAAATATAAGAAGCAATAATAAAATTTTAAGAGGTGAGAACATTAGAATTGCAGTATTAATTCAAGAAAGATGTAAACCAAATAGTTCTGCATTTACATATCTTCAGAAATATGCTGGGATGTGTGGAGGAGAATGTATCCAGGTTGAAGAAAACAAGTGTAAAATTCTTGAAGAAGCGTGTCCAGTGTGCTTTACCAGGGCTAAACTTTGCCCAGGAGATGCAGTCAAGGTGATCAATCTACCAGAGGAGCTTAGTTCGGATATGACTCATAGATATAGTTTAAATGGATTTAGGTTATTTCGTTTGCCCACACCAAGACAGGATTCAGTAATAGGAATTCTGGGGCCAAATGGTATTGGAAAATCTACTGCAATTAATCTTCTTTCTGGTTCTATAATGCCAAATCTTGGAGATTGGATTGACCCGCCAACTGATTGGGAAAGTATTATTGAAACATTTCCCAGAGGAGAATTAAGAGATTATCTGACTTTAGTATCAGAAGGAGAAGTCAGCATAGCAGTGAAGCCACAATACATCGATAAATTGCCCAAATTATGGAGCGGAAAGGTAAGTGGATTATTAACCAGAGTTAATGATATGGGGGAGCTTGATAAATATGCTAAACAGACTGGTATTGAACATCTTTTAGAAAGGGAATTAAAAGATTTATCTGGAGGTGAATTACAAAGAGTTGCTATTTGTGCCACAATTCTTAAGGATGCTGAAGTATACTTCTTTGATGAGCCTTCTTCGTACCTTGATATTTACGAAAGGATGAGGATGGTAAGTATAATCCAAGATTTGGCCAGTAAAGGAAAAAGAGTCTTGGTAGTAGAACACGACTTAGCAATATTAGATGTACTTTGTGATATGTTACATATAATCTATGGGGACAGGGGGGCCTATGGGATATTTACTCCTTCAAGAACTACAAGAGGTGCTATAAATGCATATTTAGATGGTTTTCTACATGAAGAAAATGTTAGAATAAGAGATAAACCGATAAAATTCCTAAGAGGAAGAACAAGAGGGGAAGAAATTGGACAGCCTATAATAAAATGGGGAGATATGGAAAAAACATTAGGAGATTTCAAGTTAATTACCGGTAAAGGAGAAGTTAAATCGGCAGAAGTTGTAGGAGTTGTGGGGCCCAATGCAACCGGAAAAACAACGATGGCCAAATTAATTGCGGGAGAATTAGAACCTGATAGTGGTTGGTGTACAACTAATGCAAAAATTTCATATAAACCACAACACGTAAACACCGATTTTGAAGGAAGTGTCCAAAATTGGATGGATACTGAAATTGGAATGAAATGGAGATCAGGAGAATTTAATACACAAGTAATTAGACCACTTAAAATTGATAAAATGTTGGAATTACAAGCAAAGAAATTATCAGGAGGAGAATTACAGGCTGTAAGTATAGCAATATGTTTAGGTAAGGAAGCGGATCTTTACTTATTTGATGAACCAAGTGCGCACCTAGATGCTAATGCTAGAATGGAGACTGCAAAGGCAATAAGGAGAATTATGGAAAGTAATGAAAAGGCTGCTTTTGTAATTGATCATGATATTTATTTCATCGACATAGTTAGTGATTCATTATTAGTTTTTGATGGAGAGGGAGGTAAAATAGGTAATGCCGTAGGGCCATTAAGTCTTAGGAAAGGTATGAATAAATTTCTAGCAAATGTTAATATTACTTTTAGAAGAGATCATGATTCCCATAGGCCTCGAATCAATAAGCCGGGAAGTAGAAAGGACAGAGAACAAAAAGTTGAAGGTGAATACTTTTATGTTGAATAAAATAACCATCGAATTCTTGAATGAAATAGTGGACGGAGGGTCGTGTCAGGCGACTCAGAAGACGTACCAACTCCTGAAGAGGAAGTAGAAATTGAATTAGAAGTGGAAATTGATCCCATTAGTGCAATGGAAAAAAAAATTGATAATTTGGAAAAAGAACTACAATATTCTGCAGCTGAAATAGTGAATGTTAGAAATCGGGCCATTAGAGATAGGAATGATTCAATCAAATATGGTTGTAGCGGGTTGGCAACTCGATTGATACCAATAATTGATAATCTATCAAGAGCAATTAAAAGTAGTTCAACTGAAGAAAATGTATCTGAATCATTGGTTGAAGGAATTAAAATGATAATAGATGGAATGATGGGCGCTTTGAGGATTGAAGGTGTGAATAAAATAGATACTGAAGATGGTAGATTTAATCCCATAAGCATGGAATCAATTGCATCAATGCCTTGCCCGGAAGGAAAAAATCCTGGAGATATAATCGAAATAATTGAAGATGGATATAAACTTCATGATAGGGTTTTACGAGCGACTAAAGTCATAGTTGCAGAAGGGTGAAATTTTTGAAAATAAATTTACTAAAGAGAAGGAATATAGGTATAACAATATTTATTCTAGTAACATATGTTACTGCTGTAATATCAATCCAGATAATCGGGCCTGATTCGTTGATAATTCCTAATGAATTTCCCGAAGAATGCCCCAAGGATTCAATGAATTGTACAATGATTGGCCCGCAGCCCCATAGAGGTGAAGGTAAAACTGAATTACGATTTAATTCTAATTTAAGTGATGTGATATTTGAGGTAAAAAATTGGATAAATGACCAACCAAGGACTGAAATTCTTGGAGAATGGGATAATCAAATCCACGCCGTATTTAGAACTATGATATTGAGATTTCCCGATGATTTTGCAATTAATTTACATTGTGAAAACGATATATCTGTGATGTATATTTATTCGAAATCTCGAATGGGAATTAGTGACTTGGGAGTAAATAATGAAAGAGTGTCACTATTTACTAAACATATGGAGAATGTAGATTTAAATTCGTCAATATGCTTATGAAAAATTTTAGGATTGATATTGATCATTTAGATCTAAGTCTAGTAACGCCAATGATTACTAATAGTATACAAATTAATGCCGATATATTAGAAATTATGATTGCATAAGAAGACATTAAGATACCATAAATTAACCACAATAATAATGCTGAAGCAACTAACCAAAATGTGGGTAAAGAAATTCCTTCATGCGAACCATCATGCCAAACATCTTTTATTTGAGGAATCCAAGCTATGACTCCTAAAAATCCAGCAAATAACCCAATAAATTCTATGTAAAATGACAAATGAAGTCCTCATATATCGTCTCTTTCTACTTTTGTTCCACTTGACCAATCGTAAATTCCTTTTCCGGACTTCATACCTAGATGGCCAGCATCAACTAAATTTTTAAGAAGTGGATGAGGAATATAACGATGATCAGAGAATGAAAATGCGAGATTAGATAAGATATCTTTTCTTACATCCAATCCCACCAAATCAGATAATTCTAGAGGTCCGATTGGGTGTTTATATCCGAGTACCATCGCAGTATCGATATCACTTGCTGAAGCCACTCCCTCTGCCAACATCCTAATGGCCTCATTGCCCAGGACTACTCCCAATCTACTTGTAGCAAAACCAGGTACATCCTTAACAAGAATAGTTATTTTACCCATCTTTAGTCCGATTAATCTAGATGAATCTATAGTTTCTTGAGAGCATTTATCATGATGGACTAATTCAAGTAGTTTCATTATCGGGACTGGATTAAAGAAATGCATTCCTATTACTCTTTCTGGGCTATTGGTTGCATCAGCTATTTCTGAAATTGATAAGCTAGAAGTATTAGATGCCATAATTGTATGAGAAGGGACTAATTTTTCAATTTTCGAAAATATATTCTTTTTTAATTCCATAATTTCAGGAATTGCTTCAATAACTAAATCTGTTGACTCCAATGCATCTTCTAAGTCTGTGTGAGTAGTCAATTTAGAACTCCAAAATTCTTTTTCTATTCTCGTAGTTTTACCAATTTGAATTCCTTTATCCCAGAAGGTATCAATATTAGATACTGCATTTTCTAAACTTTTAGTTGAAGTGTCATAAATCCTAGTTTCCCAACCGCATTGAGCAGAAATTTGGGCTATCCCCGCGCCCATCGTTCCTGCGCCGATGATGGTTACAATTCTAACATCCATGCCGACTGGCTGCACCATTAGACCATATGGTTTACTCAACCTTGGCGCCCATATGCAGCTAGAGCAGCCTGAAATAACCTTTGCCGGGGAACATCATGTTCCAGAAAACAGGTGAATGGGGCAACATCTTTCAATAGTTCTATTGCACTTACATAAGCCCCATAAATAAATGGATCCGCAACATCAGTAGAAGGGATATTGATTCCCAATTTTACGAGGCCTTTACGAGTATCTTCATCCCATATTGCATAAGTATGATGTGTAAAATGAAGATATGCTGACAATCGATGTATGTCCGATCTAGCTTTTTGAGTAAAACTATCAATCAGTAAAGTATCTGGATATCTAATAGCATAAAGTGCTAATTTAACTTCACGAGTAGTTTCCTCTTTCCAATCTCTTTGTTCAAGATTCATCCATGAATCTATCATATTCAACATTCCATCATCATATGGGCGTTTTACTGTATATAGTAGTTTTTCGTATTCATCTGGATTTTGAACATCAGAATGATGGTGTTGATGAAATAAGTCAGTTAAATTATCAAAAAATGGTTTACATTTTTCTTTGTTAAAGGCTAAAAGTGAAACATGCTGCATTTAAATCACCATATTCCATCAATTACCTTTCCATTGCCTATATTGAATCCAATCTTGCTTCATATAATCATTCATCAATTTATCCTCATCTTCTTGAGTAGGCAATACACTAATCAGGTAAGCATCATATTCTTCTTCAGTACCTACAAAATTTTCACCTGTAATAGTGTATTTTTCATCAGAATACATCCCAATTCCTCGATTAAATTTATCTGAAGGAATAAATAATTCAGGTTCTCCCTCTTTCCTAGCAGCGCTTATCCTACGCATTTCTTCCCTTAATTCTTGGAAATATAATTCTCTACTTGCTTCATTTAGATGTTCTCGATCAGCCTCAGAGTCGCTTTCCCTCTCATCATATCTGCCTTTCACTCCGTATACATAGGCCCATTGGGCACTTGTAGAATCATCCGTACCAAATAAATCAAGACCAGTACTAATCCATTTATTCAGATATTTTTGTAGCAGTGCACAAGGTATTACTCCTTGTTTTACAATTCTTCTTAGACCGTTAGCTCCTGTGCCAAGATGAAATGATTCCTCCTTTAGCATTGGCCCCATTGATGCTGCTAAGGGCTTGAAGGAAGATGTACTCAGCATTTTAAGTTGGTATTTACCATCCCTATCGATAAAATGAGTGAAGCAAAAGAAATCTAACCAGTGGTCTATAGGGGCATTAAAAGAACCAAGAATTCTAGTACCCTCTTGTGCATTTCTCTCTAGTAATTTAGAGGCTTCTCTTACTCCTTGTTCACCAAAATATGTACACAATACATAAGCCATCTGCCAGCCGTGTCTTTGTTCTTCACACATTATCCTTAATGCTGACTTCTTATCATATTCAGTAGGGGCAGTATCCAAAAGATGATGTTGTTGTTCTACGCTAGCAAATTCAGTGTCTCCCTGTACACTAATCATGCTAATAATGGCATCTCTTATGTTTTGTTGAGGTATCTGCATTCTCCTTTCCCATTTTGGCATGCCTTCAAAGTCGCCAAATTCAATTTGATTACCTGCCGTATCCCAATCAAATTTTATATCAAACCTGTAATCTCCCAACCAAGACGGGTCGAATCCAATTCTAGTTTGCCATTCACTGAAGTCATTTATCCATGCTTCAAAGTTGGGCGAATAATCCTGTACTATTTCTGTGTCTGCCATAAAAAATGGGACAAGCGATTAGTATATGAATAAGTGTATAGAAAGATGTAAAAGTTGAGTTAATTATTTCCCCTTGAACCTTGGTGTACGGCGTTCTACGTATGATGCAATGCCTTCTTTAGCATCTTCTGACTGAAACAGATCAGATTGTAATTCTCTTTCTAAAGCAAGATGAGATTCAAGAGGTATCTCAATACCACTTTGTACGCTTCTCTTGATATTTCCAATTGCTTTTGCTGCAGCGAGAGGAAGTGTGAATTGCCCTGCATAATCCAAGACATCTGTCCTGAAATCATCCAAACCAACGCTGTCATATATATCATGCACTAAGTCCATATCCCTTGCCTCTTCAAATGAAAATTTTCTACCGGTAACCATAATTTCCATTGCTCGTGCTTTACCTACCAAGCGTGCTAATCGAGCGGTTCCGCCAGTTCCTGCAAGTACTCCTAGTGAGACTTCGGGCAATCCAATTTGAAAATTTCCTTTGTGTGCTATCCTTATGTCTGCTGCCATAGCAATTTCGAGCCCCCCTCCCACAGTATGGCCATTCAATGCGGCAATAACTAATTTTGGAGTTTGCTCGAGGCGGGAAAGAGTTTCGTTGGCATGCAAGCAGAAGAAATACTTGTATCTTGGAGATAATGTGTTTAGATAATTTATACTTGCTCCTGCTGAAAAGAATTTGGCCCCATGGCCTGTCAATAATATTACAGATACATCACCATCAAAACGAGCATTCAAAATAGCTTGATCTATATCTTCCCACATTTCACGAGTGTAAGTATTAACAGAGGTTCTTCCTTCGGAAAGAGGTTTTCCATCAGTGTCAGATATTAGTTCTATAATAGCAATACCATTATCTGTTACTCCATAATTAACCAAATTATTAGGCATTGATTTTAGTTCGGGCCAAGAAGTCATGATAATGGGAATATGATGGGTTATTTCAATCAAACGGAAAATATAGGTCACACATCAAGTATCGGATTCAGTAAATGATAAATGAGCACCAGATTTCCTTACCTGATCCCATTGTTTACCAATTTCCAAAGCCGCTGGACTTGGATCCCAAATATCTCTCTTAAGTGCCTTCCTAAATGGCATATGGTTTACTATACGGCCATCGGGAAGTTCTTTTTTCTTTAACATACTTAGCTTTACGATAGGCCACAACAATTTACGAAATATTCCAGGCGAATAAAGCCATCTAAGAAATGCTAGACCATCTCCTTTTCGTTTTTGGTCCCACATCCAATATCTAGCAGCTAGTTTAAATCCTCTGTCTCCAATTCTGTTTAATAAAAAGCGATTAGTAGCACTAGATTTAACAAGAGGGATTAGCCTCTTACGAATTTCCACTTCATAATCGCACTCTCCGAGTATCCCTTTGGCTGCTAATACGCCGCTTGTGATAGCATATCTCATGCCAAAACCCCACATAAAATCCTGTAGTCCGCCTGCTTCACCAACGTAGTAACGGCCTTTGTGAACATATTTTTTGGGGAGTGAAAAATCTCCTTTGCCTCCTACTCTCTTTATTGGTTTTCGATTTAATTCGTATCTATCCTCGTACCACGCAATAGTTTCATTCAAATAACGGCTACTTTTCTTTTGTTTTCGCCATAAGCACGTACAAATCAGTCCGACTCCATCTATTATTATTAAATAAGAATAAGCCCCTGGTGCTAATTTATCATTTAATTGTAAAGTTACATGGTTAGGA
>MDSY01143958.1_pt1 | contig 10159 bp, 6 predicted proteins | sample 811131 | NCBI WGS metagenome assembly MDSY01 (sample SAMN05326643, study PRJNA326480) | marine metagenome | isolation source: seawater | place: Atlantic Ocean: South West | collected 2010
GCCTCCGCGCGGTCGACGCGTGTAGCTCTTCGGCGTGCTAAGAACAGTGGCACCGGGTAAAAACAAGCGTACCGGTGCAACACAAGGCACGGAACCTCATACCAAGTCTCTAGTTATGAGGGGAGCTGCAAATACCCTCCCTCAGCGAGATACTTCGAAGAAGCGGCCAGGCCAAGAAGCGCAGAGAGCATGCTCTTGCTTTTGCCAGCGCTCTCACCAGCACTCAACTTCCAATTACCTCATGCACCCTCACCTGCCGTAAGATCAGCCGTTGCCGTGAGCCGCACGAGCAGTCTCGTGCTGATGGCGAAGAAGAAGAAGGGCAAAGGGCCGAAAGAGGCTTCGGCTGCGCTGGAGGCACTAGACGCGTGGGAGGCCAACGCGGGGGCTCCCGGCGGCGGCGACGCGGCGGATAACGGGCTGGCACCAGTGGTGGCAGAGAAGGGCAAGAAGCCCAAGAAGAAGGCCCAGCCTGTGGCGGCGGCAGCGTCGGCGTCGGCGGCCGCTCCCGTGGCCACGCTCGCCGAGAAGGTGGCGCGCATCAAGCTGGAGCTTGGGCTCGACGAGGCGCTGCCGCTCGGGCCGGCGATCAAGGCTGCCAACGAGGCGATGGGGCTCGAGCCGGAGGGCGTGATGGCCGAGCAGGTGACGAACCTGTTGCAGCAGCTGAACATTTTTGATATGGAGCCCGGCGCGGCGGCAGCGCCGCCTGCAGCCGCGCCGCCTGCAGCCGCGCCGCCACCGCCGCCTGCCGCTGTACCTGAGCCGAAGGTTGCCGCCGAGGAGGTCGTGGCGGAGGTCGTGGAGGCGGGTGAGCCGGTGGCGGAGGTGGCGGAGGTGGAGGTGGCGGAGGGGCCGGCGGTGGTGAAGCTGAGCAAGAAGAAGCAGGAGGCGCAGGAGAAGAAGCAGGCCAAGAAGGAGGGGGCGTCCGAGGAGGGCGACGCCAAGGCTGCCGCGGGGCGAGACACGTCGGGCCGCCGCGCCGCCGGGACGGTGAGGGTGGAGACCTTCGAGGGGGCCGCGCCCGGCTTCGCCTACATGAAGATGGACGGCGGCAAGCTGCGCTTCCGCAACCAGGAGGTCCTACGCGGCGTGACGTGGGACGTGCAGACCGGGCAGCGCGTCGGGCTGGTGGGGAGCAACGGCGCGGGCAAGACGACGCAGCTGCGCGTGCTTGCGGGCGAGCTGGAGCTGGAGGAGGGCGAGGTGGTCAAGTCGACGAGCGAGCTGCGCACCTCGTTCCTGCGGCAGGAGTTCAGAGAGGAGATGGACCAGGACGCGTCGCTGCGCGAGGAGCTGACCAAGGCCTTCTCCGACGTGCTGCAGCTGCAAGCGCGCTACACCAAGGCGGAGGAGTCGCTCGCCGCCGCGGGCGACGACGTCGAGGCGATGCAGGTGGCTCTCGACAGCATGGCGGAGCTGCAGACCCAGCTCGACAACTCGGACGCGACGGCCATGGAGCGGCGGGTCGACAAGGTCATGGGGGCGATGGGCTTCGCGCCTACGGACGCCGAGCTGCCGGTGAGCTCCTTCTCGGGCGGCTGGAAGATGCGCATCGGACTTGCCAAGACCCTGCTGCAGGAGCCGCAGGTGCTGCTGCTCGACGAGCCGACCAACCACATGGACCTGGAGAGCGTCGAGTGGCTCGAGAACTACCTGCGCGAGCAGACGGAGAAGATCGCGCTCGTCATCGTCTCGCACGACCGCGAGTTCCTCGACCGAGTCTGCACGAAGATCGTCGAGACCACCCAGGGCGTCGCGAACTCGTACAACGGCAACTACCGCTCCTTCCTCGACCAGAAGGCTGAGCTCGAGGCCCTGCAGATGGACCGGTTCGAGCGGCAGCAGAAGGACATCCGCGCGCTCAAGAACGAAATCTCCAAGCTGGGCGCCATCGAGGGCCAGGCTGTGACGGCGCGCCAGAAGGAGAGGCAGCTCAAGGAGATTGCCGAGGGCGGGCCTGACCACGTGAGCCGGCCGTTCGTGGACAAGAAGAAGTTCAACTTCCGCTTCCCGCCGGCGCCGCGCAGCGGCAAGGAGGTGATCGCCATCGACGGCGTGACCCACGGCTACGGTGCGACGACGCTCTTCCGCGACGTCGACCTGCTCATCGAGCGCGGCGACCGGATCGCCATCCTCGGCCCCAACGGGGCGGGCAAGACGACGCTGCTCAAGCTCATCATGGGCTTCGAGACCCCGCGCGAGGGCACGGCTGGCGTGGTGGGCACCAACGCCGAGGTGCACTTCTTCGAGCAGGACCAGGCCAACGCGCTGCCCATGGACAACACGGTGCTGCAGACTATGGAGGATGCCGGGCGCAAGACCGACATCGTGTACGAGCAGATCCGCGCGCTGCTGGGCAAGTTCATGTTCAAGGCCGAGAAGGTCGACGACAAGCTGTCCACGCTCTCGGGCGGCGAGAAGGCGCGTGTCGCGCTGTGCCGCATGATGATGACGCCCTCCAACGTGCTCGTGCTCGACGAGCCCACCAACCACTTGGACATCGGCGCCAAGGAGGTGCTCGAGGAGGCCATCCAGAACTTCGAGGGCACCGTGCTCATGGTCTCACACGACCGCTACTTCGTCAGCCAGACCGCCAACACCATCCTCGCGGTGGAGGGCGACCAGGTCGTCGTGTACGACGGCGACTACAAGGCGTACATGGAGGAGCACGAGGACACCAAGGACAAGGTGGAGGGGCGGTACATCACCGGCCTGCAGAAGATCCGCGCGGCGCCCGTCATCGAGTTCAAGCCGGCCGAGGAGAAGCAAAAGAAGAAGAAGAGCTTCGGGGGCAAGGGCGGCCCGAGCGGCAACAAGAACAAGGGCGTGAAGAATGCCAAGCGCGCGACGTCATTGAATTGAGATCGCGACGGGGGCATGGCGTCATACGAATATTATAGTAAACGCGCAAGTCGCTGCAGGTCTATTTCAGGCACCGTTTCTTGCTCCGTGCAAGTCATTGCACAGGGGCTGCTTTTCGCGGAGCCTTTGAGTTGACAATTGGTGTTGAGCCTCGTTGTTGGCTAAATGGTAAATCGGTAGAGATGTGTGTGGAGAGCCCGAGAGAAAACTCCTCATCAGTCAGTACACCAGTACAGTCACTCACACGTCACACTCACAGTGATCAGTGTAATACTAAGCCACATTTTCGCCCCGCCCCCCCGCGCCCCGGCCGCCCACGCCCGCGCCCCGAAGCGCCCCGCGCCCGGGCCCGCCGCCCCGCGCCCGCCCCGCGCCCCGGGGGGGCCGGCGCGCGCGGAGCCGGATCGATCGAGGGGCCGACGCCCCCGCGAGTGGGCAGTCGCGCGCGGCGTGAGTTGCGAGGCTCTGTATGTAGTCCCTGCATGAGTCCGTGTAGAGCGGGGTGAGGCGCGTGCGTATAGTGCGGTGTCGGGTCACACATTCATGGCTCAATCTTCTCACCGCTCGCGGGCGGTCCCGCTCGACACGGCTCGATCGGTTTCGTCGACGTACGACGAGAGATACTTTTTTTTTTACGTACCACAAGACTAGCGTGTAGCGATGGTTTTTCAAATAGCGCTCGTAAACTACTGACACTGGCACTACTGACGGGAAAAAAAGAAAAGCTGCTCCGCGCTGGCACACAAAAAAACTCAAGACTTATCCCTGCGCACGTTCGTCCTAGTTCGCGCGCAGTGGTGTCATGTGTACGCCTTTACAGCCATTGCCTCACGTCAGTACACGTAGGTATTGGCGAGCGCACAGAGAAGTAGAGCGCCACTCGGAGCGTCGCTTCCAACATGAAGAAAATAAGGGAAAACGATGACAAGCCACGTTGGGCCGGAGATGTTGAGGAAGTAAGCCTTGAGTGCCCCGAGCCTCGAGCGTATGCCGTTGCCCAGCGCGTCGTCGAGTTCCTGTTCCCTATCGAGCTTACCCTTCGCCGATTCGAGGTCTTTTTGTGTGGAGCTGCGGAGGGCCTTAGACACGTCGACGCGCCATCCAGGGTAGGTCCACAGATCCCTCTTGGCGCTGCGGTAAAGCGTTTCCTTGTCGTAGATGAGTAGCGCCTTGTCGTACACGCGTTGGACCGCATATGCGCTATCTGTCTCGGTCTCGGCGTAATAGCGCTTGGCCCTAGCGAGGTCGCTTCGGGAGCCCCGGTAGGACGTTGAGGAAGAGAGGTACTTGAGCGCGGCCACGGGGCTGCCAGGGAGGTCTCGGAGACGCTGCACCTGCACCATTAGTCAGCAACAGGTGAGGTAACTGGGACATGCGTGTGGTGCTGGATACAGCAGAGGGATATGGCACCTGGGATACGGCAGGAGCGAATAGCGAGTCGCCGCGCTTGCTCGACCCACCCGCTTGATTGGACCGCCCCTTGACCCCGCCGGTGCTTTTGCCAACATCAAACATGCGGGTCGTCATTGGTGCCGGGCGAGCACGGGGTCGGAGGAGCGCAGCGTGGTGGACCATCCCGTTCGTGAGCGTGAGGCAGAGGGTCATCATGAGCGGCGCGAGCATGGTGAACGGGGCTGCTTCGGCGGCCGCTGCGACGAACTGCCCGAGCCACTTGAGGTGGGCGGCCGGGGCGGAGCGCTGGGCGTGGCCGGACTCGCTTTACTTCAATTTTTTCACCGCGGGCGCCGCGCGGCTATGGTTCGGGGGGTTTACGGAGCGGAGGCATACCAAACGTCATGAGAAGAACACCTAACACATGTGGAGACTATCTTGGCTGTGCACCTCTGCTGCTCTGGCAGACCTCTGGCAAGGCCGAGGCTGAATGAAGGTGCGCGTGCTCGCTGCAACCCCCACACCTGCAAAGGCCTCACGCCTCAGCTGCCTCGGCCGGCGCCTCCACCTCGTCTACTATGCCCATCTCCTCCTTGAAGGCGAGCTCCATCGCCTTAAAGGCATCCTCGAGCTTCTCGTCCTCGCTCGTCACCCCCTCCGCGTCCCCGGTCGCCTGCGCCGCCTCTTGGACCTCCGCCTCAGCCTTTGCCGCCTCCTTCTCCACCGCCTCCTCGGTACGCACCACGCCGCGCTGTGCCTGGTAGTCGACGCGCTTCATCTCGCGCTCGAAGAAGTTCTGCGTGAAGGCCTTCTCGTTGCTGGCGGCGCGGCGCAGGTTGCGAGGCACCTCGAGGATGTGAGCGGTGCCCCCCTCGTCGCCCACCGCGAGGATCTGGCCGCCCTGGTTGGGGTTAGGCTTGGGGTTAGGGTTAGGGTCTCGCCGCCTTGGTGGTGCAGGGGCGCAGGATGCAACGGTAGGTGTGTGCAAAAGGCCCCAGCCTCAGCATCACCCTAACCAAGTGAGGAGGGACAGGGCTGACCCCGAATGTCTGCCGGTCACGACCCTCCGACTGCCGTGATGTGAGAGTAGAGGCGTGCAGGGCCGTGCAGGGGCGCACAGCGTGCAGAGGGCGCGCAGGGTGCAGAGGGCGCGCAGAGGCGTGCGGAGGGCGTGCGAGGGCGTGCAGAGGACGCGCAGAGGGTATGCCGAGGGTGTGCAGAGTTGGTCGCTGTAGAAAGCTCACCGCCTTGGCGAGTGTGGTATGGTACTACTACTGTGTGGTATTGCGTGGCGTGGTGTGATGCGGCTCACCGCCTTGGAGAGCGTCCCACTCGCCTCGGTGAAACTCAGGCGCAGGACGGCGGAGCCTGCGACGGTGAAGCTCGTGCTCGGCTCGTGCGATCGATCGAGCAGGTCCCAGACATCGATACCCCCGTCGGAGCGGCCGATGAAAATCACGCCAGGCCGCGTCGGACTCCATGCGCCGCATGTGAGCCGAGCGTTGGGCCCGACCCCGGCGAAGGGCGCCACGAAGAGCGGCGTCGACACGCCGTCCTTCCACAGGTTGAAGGACCAGTCACCCACCGACAGGTAGACGTCGGGCACAAAAGGCGAGCGCTCGAGCGCGGTGCAGGGACCGTAGTGGCCGAGCGAGTTCGCTCGCACGCCGCCGGCGACGGTGCCCTTGGCGCCCTCGGTGTTGGGCTCGAGTAGGTTGACGGTGATGTACTCGCCATCCTCGCTCACCGCGAGCAGCCGGCAGATGGCGTCCTCTTTGGCGGGCACGTCGAGGATGAGCGAGGTGACCGAGAGCTCGGCGCCGCTCTCGGTGTGCAGCAGGGGCATGACCAGCTTCGCGCCCCACCCCTCCTTTTGCTTCTTGTCCTTTTCCGTCTTCTCCCCCGGCTCGCCCTTGGGCCCCTTCTCCTGCTCCAGCACCTCGATCGCTCTGCGGGTGTCCCACACAAGCAGCTGCCCGTCGCCCGCGATCGTGAGGAACTGCGTCTGCGCGGGCTCGGACTCCTTCGGCTTGCGCGCGAACTTGTGGCGCTCGCCCGCCTCGAGGGTGGGCGGCAGCCACACCAGGTCGGTGATCGTGCGCTTGTGGCCCTGGTCGACGGCCGAGAGCATCTTGATCTGCGCGTGGATGGTGTTGGCGCCGCCCTCTTTTGAGCCCTCGTTGTCGGTCAGGGCGTTCTCCTCCTGGTGGGCCTTGCGCGCCTCGGCGAGGTCCCACATGCACACCTGGCCCGAGGCGAGGCCGCCCACGATAATGTTGGGGTGCGACGGGCAGAAGCGGAAGCAGAAGACGTCGCAAGGCGCCTCGAGCACGAACTGCGGGTGGATGGGGTCGGCGAAGCTCCAGAGCAGCACGAAGCCCGTCTGCACCTTGCCGCTGTCGAGCAGCCGCTCGCCGAAGCGCGCGCGCTGCGAGTTGGCGGTGGCGATAGTGCCCTTGACGCCCGGCTGCCAGTCGAGGTAGCACAGCATGCGGTCGGTGCAGTAAGTGAGATGGTTGAACGACTGCAGCTCCCGCAGCTCCGAGTCGTTTGTGTTGCCCAGGCTCGTGTCCTCGTCGGCGAGGGAGGCGAAGTCGTCTTGGAAGATGTCGACGCTCTCGTTCTGCTGCAGCGCGTCCTCGTACCGCTCGCGCACCGTCGTCAGGAAGCCCGCCATCCCCGTGGAGCCCAGGGCCTCGAGTCGCTCCCGCTCGGCCAGCGAGATGGCGGCGTACTGCAGCGCCTTGTTGGCGGGGCGGTGCCACGTCGTCTGCGCGTGCGTGTCGGCGTGCGCGGGTATCGCCTGCGCCGCGATGTCGTGCGTCCACCGCTTCAGCTCGAAGTTGGGGTCCTTGTACGGCCGGCAGTCGTTGTACTGCAGGTTCGGGTCGTCGTGCGCGTCGCGGTCCTGGAAGATGTTGTGCTTCTGGCCAAACTCGCGGCGGCTGCGCGTGAGCGCGAGCACGTAGGGCGCGCGCGTCGCGGCGACGGTCTCCTCGGTGAGCTCCGCCTCGCTCCCCAGCGAGACCCACTCCTTGGACACGGGCGGCTTCCACTCACCCATCTCCGCGAGCGGTCCCTTCTCCCCTCCCTCGCCGCCCTCGCCGCCGCCGCCGCCCGCCGCCGCTGCCGCCGCCGCCACTTCCTCGCGTGCCACCATGTCGGCCAACACGGCATCCCTCACTTTGAGGTCGTGCACGAGGAAGAAGTTCTGGCCGTACCACTCCTCCTCGTCCCAAACGAGCATGAGCGCATCTTCCGGGTACTTCTCGATGAGCTTCTTCATCGGGTGGAAGTCGGAGATGGCGCCGCGGAACTGGATGTCCTCGAGAAAGAACGCTTTCGTCACGTACACGAACGGTTTCGCTAACGTGCAGTCCTCGCGCTCCCTGCACCCGAACTTCTCCTGCGTCGTCATCGTGAGGAAGCACGGGTAGACGCCTAAAGGCACCGGCTTCTGTGCACCCTCCCACTCCTTGTTCTGCGGCAGGAGCTCATCGAGCGCCGATGGCGTGAGCCCAGCCATGGCACAGCTCGGTCAGTGAGCGGCGTGGCCAGAGCACGGGTGCCGGCACAGCAGCGCGTGCGCAACGCGCAACCGAACGACAAGCTTCGTTCCTCTTTTTCACCCCAAGAGCTGCTCTGGCACGCCCCGTGGCTGGACAAGAATTAGGAAATGCGAGAGCTTGCGCCGAGATCAGTGTGAGGGGTGTTAGGGTAAGGGGGTAGACAGCTTCTTGTAGTTCGGGGTTGCCCCGCGCCGCGAATTCGACTGCACCCAGCAGTGCTGATGGTGGTGGCCGGCGGCGGCGGCGGCGCGGCGGCGGCCAAGCCCAATGCCGCCGCCACCACACTCCTTCTCCGCTGGGCGCAGGCGTCGGAGGAGTCCAACCACACCTCGCAGGCACCGAAGACGTTCCGCCGCGCCGCTAAGTCCCTGCGCGAACATCCGGATCCAGTGACGACCAGAGCTGAGGCGCTGGCGGTCAAATTCATCGGTGACAAGCTGGCCAACTCGCTGCAGGGCTGGTTCGACTTCCAGCAGCGCGTACCGGCGCGTCGCGTCGCAATGCTCCGCCACGAGGAGGAGGCCAAGTGGTGGAGCGTGACCGTGGCCGGCGAGATGGCGCAGCGTAGCTGGGGCAAGCGAAGCGCCACCGGCCTCGAGGGGCCCGGGATGGATAACTGGGAGAAGTTGACGGACGAGCGCGCAGCGCTGCACTGGGCGTGCCAGAAGGTCGCCAAGCAGCTCTCCAAGGGCTATTCGCACGCGCCCGGCTCCCAAGCCCAGTTCGACAGCGCCTGCACCGAAAGGGGTGGCCCGCCAGCTGCCTCCGGCAGAGCGCGGGGTCGCGCGGTCGGCGGCGACGCCGCGGCCGCAGTGCCGCCTGCTGCCGCAGGCGCCGCGCTGCCTGCTGCCGTGCCGCCTGCTGCCACGACCGCGGCCACTGCGGCGCCGGCGCCGGAGGCTGCGGCCACGCGGCCTGCGCAGCGAGCGTACCAGCCTCGGCTGCTCGATGGGAGAGGCGAGGTGTGCCACACGCGGCGACTCCCTGCGCCCTCCCCAGTCCCGTAGCCACTGCCGCAGCTCCTGTTTCCCAGCCTCAGCCGCCACACCCTCGTCGAGCCAGGTCGGCGCGGCGGCGGCGCTGCTGGTGGCGATGCACCGCGCGCACGCCGAGGGCGGCGCGGCGCTCTCCCAAGTGGAGCTGCAGCGCCACGCGCAACCGCTCTGCCCTGCGCACCCGCTAGGGGCGCAGCCGGCGCTGCGCGGCGGGTATCGGGCGGGCGCGATGGGTGGCTGCGTCAAGACGCTGCTCAAGCATGCGCTGCTCGTGCGGAGGGTGGTGGCGGGTGCGCGGGGCGTGCACTATGCCTTGGGCGAGGAGGTGGCGGAGGGCTGCGCGCCGCGGCAACGGACGGGCACGGCGGTGGCGGCGACGCTGCACGCCGAGCTGAGGCGGCGCGAGGAGGAGGTGGAGGGCGGGCATGAGGCGGAGGTGCTGCAAGGGGAGCAGGAGGAGGAGCAGGAGGAGGAGGAGGAGGGAGAGGAGGGAGAGGAGGAAGAGCAGCAGCACGAGCAGGAGCGGCAGAGTGGAGGCCAGGGCGGGACGACGACTGCAGCGGCGGCGACTGCAGCAGCTGCAGCAGCAACGGCGGCGGCCGCAGTTGCAGCGGCACACCCTGTAACGATCCTCCTCTCCGACTCGGAAGCTACCGATGTCGATGAGGAGGAGGAGGAGGAGGCCGAGGAGGTAGAGATGGAACCGCAAGAGGAAGAGCAGGAGCAGGAGGCGGAGCAGCAGGCGGAGCAGGCGGCAGAGATGGAAGAGGAGGCAGAGACGGATGAGGAGATGGAGGAGGAGATGGAGGCTGTCTCCTCCCCACCGCCTCCTCCGCCTCCATTGGCTCCATCGCCACCGCCGCAAGCACCTTGCGGCTGGGCGGAGGCCTTGGCGGAGGATGGTGCCGTCTCCCCCACGAGCGGCAACGCATGGGGCTGTGGAGCCTGCACGTTCCTCAACTTCGCGGCGCTCCTGTCCTGCGAGATGTGCGACGCGCCTCGCCCCCCCACCGCCGACGCCGCCCTGCTCTCCCCCCTCCCATCCGCCCCGCCCTCTGCCTTCGAGCCTATTGAGCCAATGGACGCGGCGGTGGCGACGGAGCCAATGGACGCGGGGGAGGCGGTGGGGAGGAGACAGCCTCCATCTCCTCCTCCATCTCTGCCTCCTGCTGCTGCTCCTCCTTCTCCTGCTGCTCCGTCTCCTCCGTCTCCTCCTCCCCCACCTCCCCCACCTCCTCCTCCGAGACTTTTGGGCCGTCTGAGTCGAAGAGGAGGACCGAAGCAGAGCATGCCACCCCCACCGCCACCGCCACCGCCACCGCCACCCCCGCCGCCGCC
>MDSY01036813.1_pt1 | contig 10158 bp, 3 predicted proteins | sample 811131 | NCBI WGS metagenome assembly MDSY01 (sample SAMN05326643, study PRJNA326480) | marine metagenome | isolation source: seawater | place: Atlantic Ocean: South West | collected 2010
CGTGATGATCGTGGGTCTAGAGATGATCGACGTGGAAACTCTAACGGAGGAGACTGGGATTGTCCTAAATGTAACAACTCAAACTTTGCGTTCAGAACTGAATGCAATCGCTGTGGAGAAGCAAAAAGCGAAGGAAATTCAGGATTCCAGCGTAACGACCGCAGAGGCGGAGACAACCGAGGTCGTGATGATCGACGAGGTCGTGATGATCGTGGGTCCAGAGATGACCGACGTGGCCGTGATAACCGTGGGTCCAGAGATGACCGACGTGGTAATGACCGAGGAAATAACCGAGGTAATCATGGCGATAATGATTGGGAATGTAAGGAGTGTAAAAACTCAAACTTCTCATTCAGAAATGAATGTAACCGTTGTGGCGCTCCTAAAGGCAGACAGCGTGAGGCATCATCCAACAAATGGCAAGGTAATGATCGCAGAGCAGGTGAAAGAAGAGAAGAACCTCAGCCAAGAGCTGGAGATTGGGATTGTCCACAATGTGGGAAATCAAATTTTGCAAAGAGAAATGATTGCTTCAGTTGTGGCCGTTCAAAAAGAGTTGGCGGACCTAAAGATAAAGGTCACCACAGGAAATTGAGAGACCCTCCGCCTCTACAATCTGCTAAATATGGCAGAGATGAGCGGAGGAACCGAGAATGAGTGCTGAAAGTCATTATCTTGATGCTATTGAAGCAGAAGAAAATGACGAAATTGAAGATGCTTTAGTTCATGCACGTCTAGCGGTTGAGGCAGACCCTGAACATTCTAACGCTTGGTGGATGATTGTTGGGCTGTTGGCCCCTGATGGTAAGTATCCGGATATCGATCAAGCATCAAAAGCGGTTGTTGCATGTAACAAAGTCATCGAATTAGATCCAACGCGTGTGGATGCTTGGGTCAAAGGTGGAAGACTGATGGTTGACCACCTCGGATTGCATGAAGATGCCCTACATTGGTGGCAACGTTGTAGAGAGGCTGCCCCGTTAGAATCAGTTCCAATTGTTGAACAGAGTACGATTCTATCTGATTTAGGAATGTATGCTGAAGCAAGAGACCGTCTTGCTACACTTTTCGAAGAAAACCTGGACATCGCTAATTCTCAACTTGCTCGTATTACTCATCTACATCGTACTCTAGAACGTTCGGCAGAACAAGACCCGAAAGTTCACTTTAAGCCATGGCAGAAAAACCACGGAGGTTGGACTGCAATTAAAATGCGGGCAAATAAGGCACCTGTCTCTGAAAATATGCTGTTCATGTTAACCACAATTCCATTCTTGATGATGGAAGTCTTCGCATCCAGAGCATTATTTGGTGATGGTTGGGGGGCATTTTGTCTAACAAGTCTACTAATTCTTGTAACAGTAATAGTCGGTATGTCATTCACTAGAAAATTGTATCAAAGAGTTAACCGGCCTGGTTTCAACTTACTAAGAGCCATTCAGTTTGAAGCCAGCAGTGGTAAGGTGGTTATTCCTGAAGACATTCGAGGATCGAAATTGTACACTTTCCTCTTTTCAAGACACCCCCCTGCGTTCCAGCAGAGACTACAAAAAATTGTGGAATCAAATAGAAAATTACCACGAAATTGGAAAATTAACCTACCCGATTTTGAATCTCATTATGACGAAATGGGATTCATTGAAGACGGTGATGAAGAAACTGAATTATCTTCTTATGAAGAAGAGTAATCATGTTCCTGCTGTATAATCAGTCGAGTAGGTAATCTGCTCTTGTGTTAACTCATCAATAGAAAATCCAAGGGTTTCTAACTTTGTTTTTGCAAGTCCTGTGTCTTGCTCAAGAGTGATATCATACACCTTTGCATCTAATCCTGGACCTTCTTCAGCAAGTCTGCAAAGTGAAAGGAACTGATTTGCAAAACTCATGTCCATCACTTCAGAAGGATGACCTTCAGCAGCAGCTAGGTTGACCAATCTTCCATCTGCTAGCAAGTAAATAGTGCGGCCATCCTCTAGAGTATATTCATCATTTTCAGGTCTAATTGTGCGCATAGATACCGACCTTTGCTTCAATTCCTCGATATTTATTTCACAATCATAATGGCCAGTGTTTGATAAGATGGCTCCATCTTTCATCATGTCAACATGCCTTCCAGTAATGACATCTTTCATTCCGGTGGCTGTACAAAATATGTCACCTAATGGTGCAGCATCGTCCATTTTCATAACGCGGAAGCCATCCATAACAGCACGTAATCCTGGAAGAGGATCGATTTCAGTGATGATGACATTTGCCCCCATTCCTTGGGCTCTTAATGCAAGCCCTCTACCACAGTGACCATAACCTGCAACCACGAATGTTTTGCCAGCAATTAGCACACTAGTTGCACGAAGTATCCCGTCAATAGTGGATTGACCGGTACCATAGACATTGTCAAAGTCCCACTTAGTAATCGCATCATTAACTGCAATTACAGGATATTTCAAATCCCCTGCATCTGCCATAGAACGTAGACGATGAACCCCCGTTGTTGTTTCCTCGGTACCGCCAATAACAGTCTCAGCAAATTCTGATTTCTCGCCATGTACACGTACGATAAGGTCTGCACCATCATCAAGAGTTAAAGTTGGTTTGAATTCTAGAGTTTTATCTATGCACCAGTAAAAGTCCTCTACAGATTGTCCATGCCAAGCGTGAACAGAGTATCCTTCCTTGGCAAGCCAAGCAGCCACATCATCTTGTGTAGATAGTGGATTACATCCCGACCAAGAGATTTCTGCACCTGCTGCTCGAATGGTCTCTATCAGGACTGCTGTTTCCTTAGTTACGTGCAAGCACCCAGCAACTTTCATTCCAGCAAGTGGCTTATCTATCTCGGCTTGTGCCTTCAGACTAGCCAAAACAGGCATTCGCGAACGTGCCCAATCGACACGTAATGCACCTTCATCTGCAAGACTTAAGTCAGCAACAGTGTAGATATCACCTCTATCCATGGACTGTGGCGAGTGGGCACACCTCATAGGTCAATCGGTCACAGGATCCTGCCCCCTAAGGAGCAGAACCCCACCATCCATCTAGGCAAGTTATTGCTGTTGTTGGAAGTGACCTGCGTATTGTTGAGCATAGGTCCTGGCTGTTTCTTCAGGATATCCTTGTGCGATCAATTGCTGAACATATTGCTCCATTGGATCCATCTGTGCAACTCCACCATAACCGGCAGCTGCTGCACTGAAATCTCCAGCCATCTGAGAATCGGCTAATTCGTCATCATCCCCGCCACGAAGAACGAAGAACAATGACAAGATTACAATCAGAACTAGACCGAAGCCTCCTCCGAGATAGAGGTACAAGTCATCGTTTCCTTCAGAACTTGCTTCTTCTTGTTCTGGGTCTTCGAATACTGCTTCACCATTCTCATTGACTGTGAGGGTATCTCCTGACCAAACACATGATTTTGTTTGTTCATCCCATATCCACTCATCATCAGGTTCAGCTGCTAGTGTCTCTACAGGTATTTCGATACCCTGACAAGCAGGCAATGTAATCTCAATCCAGTAAACGATTGGCCAGCGCTTGTCTGCTCCTTCGTAAATCTTGATGAACAATCTCTGAGAATTGGTTTGGTTATCGAACAAATCTGTTATCTTCAAAGTCAGTTCAAAGCCATCGCCATCACCTAGAGCATCAGACTTATTCCAAAGACCAAGTTGCTCCTTTGTGTACTTCTCGATTGCAGATTCATCGAAGGTAGTTTCCATTAGAGCTATTTCAACGAAGACGTCACCCATCTCTGCACCGTCTACAACGTTTCCAGCAAGAGTGATTGTATCGCTATCTACTCTTGTCCCGTTTTGGGACAAATCGATTTGAACAGTCGGCTCTGCATCTCCAAACCCTTCAGGTACAACTGAGAAGTACATCTTGTACTTGTCAGAACTCTTACCTGCTTGATCGTAAACTACCAATTCAATACGAATTAGAGATTCAGTTTGACCGCTTGGGTCTACTGTTTCATTACTGAAAGTATAAGCCCAAGCACCATCACTAGATGATGGCATTATGAAATTGTGACCTTCCAATTTGTAATTGTCTTCGTTGTATTTCTTATCGAACAATACAGTCCACTCATAAGATTCGATTCCACTTCCAGTCAATGCATCCGCATCTGAAGAGTTACCTGCATCAAAGTGAACTGTAAGTGAACCAGTATCATCAAGTTGGATTCGCTGTAAAGGCCAATCCTTACCTGAAACTGATTTGATTCCACGGTCTTCGATTTGGTCAGCATAAGAATCTCGCATATCGACTTGTGCTTCAGCATCCGGACGATATTCATCTGCTCTCGTATCATCGGTCATAACCGTGACAGAAATAGTACGAGAGTGTCCTGCATCATCGTGAAGGAAGAGTGTTATCTCCCAAGTTGCTCCTTGCAAACATCCAGTAGCAGAAGAAAGGTCTACCTTACAGAATTCAACTGTCGGATTCATGGTATCTGTGTGGTCGGTACCACTAGCCATTGATGCTCCGTCCCAATCTGTTGGTCCGCCAATTACCCAATCTGTTGAAAGGGCCTCTGTTGAACTTGTTGTATGACCAAAGGTAATCTCGGAATCGCTCTTCATGTAGTGGTAAGCATATCCACCAGTCGAAGGGTCGAAAGATGGTACTTCGCCATTGATGGTCAAGTCAAGTCCATTACCAAGAGTTCCAAATCCATTTGGATAAGGAGATACCTGGTAGGACAGCATGTTTCCTAGTAGAGGGAAAGTAGGACTGTCTGCTCTTTCTGAAACACTTGCTACATCTATTGTAGTAACAATTAATCCACCATCAACATAACTGCAAGTTCCTAACACTGTGTCTTGGGAATCTGCTTCTGACTGTAGAAGACGCTGGAATGAACCACCTTCTTCTGAATAGTCACCACATGCTCGTGGAATTGAAGTTGATGAAGCACTCTTTGTGTTGATAATCGCTTCTGTAACTGTTCCAAATTGGTCGAAGCCTTGGAAAGCAGCTAGATCGATTCCATCGATGATTGGATGGTAAGGGTCTGCGACTTCCATATTGCTGTATGTAACACGAGTCTCTGGAGTATTACGAGGCTGAATATCCATATTGAATGGAAGTAAACTTTCTCCAGTAGAAGAAGAATAATCATAATAATCAGTTGCACCAGACAAGTGAATTTGTACAGTACCACCTGAAGACATGAAATTCTTCAGAACGTTTTGGTTAGAGTCCAAACCAATTAATTCGTAGTATCCTTTACCACCTTCGTCACTAGGCTTAGCATTGTTAATATCTTGCCAAGGCATGATTATCTTGTCGTAGTGTGTTAACCATCCAAGATCTAGATAATCATCCCAGTCTTTGATATCGTATTGAGAGTAAGTTAGACCTAGCAAGACCATGTCTTCCTTAATTGCAGAAACTCTAGTTGAGTCGCCCGATAGGATTGCAATATCTATGCTATCTGCAAATCCTGCATGGAAATATCTAACGTTTCCAGAAGTGCTACCATCAGGTAGAGTTGCATGGAAACTAATGTTGTAGGTATGTCCATCCATCCAACCGTTCCATGGCGTATAGGAAACTGTAGTCCTCTCATGAGCACTTAAAGTCTGACTAGGCCCTGCAGTAGTTGTATGAACTTGACTTCCATCAGCATCATCAACTACTGTCATATGGAAGGTGTAAGTTCCTTGTAAAACACCGTTGGTGGCAGACAAAGACCAATCATGCATCATTGCACTGTCGATTGGTAGAACACAATCTAGTACTACATCCTCCAAACAAGATATTTGGTCAGGCTTTCCTAGTGTGATGTCTACACTTTCGACAGAGAAGATTACACGACCTAAGTTGTTAGCAAGTGAAATTTCTTCAGCACCATACCAAGGAGTCCCTAGAGTTGTGTTGTCGAAGACCGATTCAACCTCAATCTTGTACACGCCAGAAACGAAGTCGTGGTTAGAAATTGAAATTGTTCGGTTCTCTTCAGCATCCAAGTCAGTGATTGTAGTGCTGTATACTGCATCTTGACTGAATGTGAATTCCTGTAGAGTAATGTTATCGAAAGCAACTCCTCGTACTCCGTCATTCTGACCGTTGTGGCCGTCATCGTTTGACTGGAATTCGAAATTAATGTCTACTTTAGTACCTGCCAGGCTGATACATTCATCAGTCCACTCGTTACTATCTGGAGCAGTTGTATTGACAACGTACAAGTGGGTTAAGTCAATGCTTCTGCTTTGTACTAATCCATCACTGTTGTAGAATACACTGTACGAGTCTGCACCACCGTTAACGTTTCGTGAATCGCCAATTCTTTCGATTTCTGTGTCATCTAGAGTAGTCTCGTTTACTGGGTCGATGAAACCATTGCCGTCTTCATCGACTATACAGAATCCATCTTCGTTGTAATCGATCCATTGGCCGTAAATAACACCTTCATAATCACTGGATCCATCGTTCCAATCCAATGTAATTGCAGCATAGTCATTTACAGAGGATGTTGCCCCTGATTGCTGTATTTCGAACCAAGTTTCTGCAAAGTACTCGAAGTTGAGAGCGACATAATCTCCTGTCATGTTAGTCAAGTCGATTCCAGGGATTGTTAGAGTTTCATTCTCCCAAACATCGCCGAAACTGTTTGCTGTGTCGCAAGGATGTCCGAACCAATATGCGTGAGATCCGAATATTGACTCAGCACAAGTAGAGTCATCCAAAATACCACCGTTGGCATTGTTATCATCGGTGTAGCGGAATCCCGAGGAGCCTCCTTCGAAGCTTTCGTCGCAGACCACTAATGGTGAACCACAGTATACGTCTGCAGGTAATGCACTGTACACCTTGGCTTCAAGTTCGAATGTAACATTGGTATTACCTAGATGTTCTACTTTGACATCGATAGGGAAGTTGCCTTCTGCATACAAACCACCAGGGTTGAACGATTCTACGCTAACAACTGCTGGGTCGAATATATTGAACGCTGTAATGTATCCAACGATTTCATCGTTAGCTGGTTGTTCGTCTTGTCCGTAATTCAATACTGCAGAAATACGGTAAGTTGTTCCATTAATGAAATCTGCAGTAATTGCAGTTGTGTAGTCCTCATTAGGAACCAAGTTGTTCATGTTAATGGTAGACTGTTGGTTCTGAACGTTAGTCGTAAATGCTGTGTTCTGCTTCCAAATCGTGATGTTATCGATTGCAAATCCATCTAGTCCAGACCATTCGCTTTCATTCGCTCCGATTGAACCTTCCCATCCAGACTTGAATCTAAATCGGATGTCAACGATTTCGCCTGTGAAACTGGACAAATCAAACGCCCCTAGGTCATCTTCTGTGAAATTACCCCAAGAGTACTGAGTTCCAGGAATTGCACCACCGTATCGCCAAACTGAAGCAGCTAAGCCATTATTTTGCTCGCTTTCCACTCGGCCGTTATCATATCCGCCCCAGTAAGTTTCTCCAGATGCACATTGTCCTGCGAAGTATGCGCTATTTGGACAAGAGACTGTGACCCATCCATCGTCTTCAGAGAATACTTCAATCATTGCTGAGTCATCCCAGACTTCTGCTAAGACATAGCCATTCGCATCTTGGGTGTACAAATCAGATAGACCAAGTTGTCTGAATAATTCGATACCCATCCAAGCACGGTCTGCGCCTGTCAAATCAACATTGTTTAGAACCAGTCCTTCGTCCCAGTTAGGCTCATATCCAGACCATGTGTCTCCACTAGAGTTAGTCTTCATTAATCCAGACCACATGAAATCGGTAGGGTTTGAGTTTGCAGATTCAGAAGGTTCGTTATTTCCAGAACCATGTCCCATTGAATTGTTTGCAGCTATTTCCTCATGCCAATGAGCATCGCCATAGTATGCTTCCGTAGTCCAGGTACAACCTGCGCCACATCCGGTTCTATCTTCTGGATTGTCCCAGTCCATTGCATAAACCGTGACGTTACTAGATGCGGTTTCATCAACTTCTTTAATTTCTACATCAAGAGTTGCTTGGCCGTTTAGGATATCCATTCCAGTATTGGTTACTGTAACCTCGACTTCACGTGTTCCTTCTCCAAGAAGACCAACGTAAGCATCTGTAGGAGATATATCGATGTTTGAAACAGCCAAATCCTTGTTATCCATTTCGATAACTACGATTCTGTCGTATGAGCCGTCCCATCCAAAGTTGTCATCGTAAGTAAATTGGTCGTAAGAGCCATGTCCCACGATTAGATCAGGTGCACTGTTAGGTCCACCTATGACTTGGCCGATTGCAACCGTAGTTGGCCTCATTGCACCAAAGTACTCTAGAGGATTCATGTGACCTCCGTTACCATTTGAAAGAGTAACTTGCACACTTGTTGGTAAGTTCAGATAATAGTTGGTTGTAGTATCACCAGTAGAAGATGTTGAATTGGATTGCTTGAATTTGGCAGCGTGAACGAAATCAGGTTCTCCGTCACCATTCAATTCTCCAACTGTTACTTCCCAAGAAATGTAAGGTCCGAAATAGACCGTCTTAGAAGTTCCAAAGGTGTGAGTAGTAGGGTTAACTATCGAATAAGTGACGTTTTCTGTATTCTCGTCATTCATTACAACAACATCGATTAGACCATCGTTGTCGATATCTCCAATGTCAAATCCGCCGAATTCAGGACCCAGAGGGTGAACGTGAAGGCCATTACCGCCGGCCGTACTCCATGCAACGGTTGCAGGGAATCCTTGAAGGCTGTTAAGACAATCAAATTCAACCACTGTAACGTTGTCAGATTTACCAGGGTTTGTGGTTGTTCCAGATACGTAGTCCACTCCTTCTGAGCGAATAAGCCACAGGTCATTGTCATCACAACTTCCAGTAACTGGATTTGTCTGGCTAGGCTCTCCCCAATCTCCCAATTCTAATTCTCGATATGAGTTTTGAGTGGAATCTCCAAGGCTAGTGATTTGGGCTTGGGTAGAGGAAGTAATAGGTCCCATGTAAGTAACTACACGTTGCTGCTTTAGGTCTGCTAGCAGTTCTAGAGTGACGATGTCATCGTCTCCATCGCCGTCTAAGTCAGCAACAGCCAAGTCCCACATCCAGACAACGTCATACTGTTCGCCTATAGTGAAAGTGTCAACGCTGCATCCATCGTTTTCGATGATTGTAACGTTACCCGGCTTATCTACTACAATTGCTCCTGTAGCATCTTGCTTAAGCGGACGGTTTCGAGCGTAAATTACGATATCAATTGCGTCATCTCCAGTGAATTCGCCAACTTCTACTTGCTGAGTGTTAGAGTGATCTTCAAAGTCAGCATCTTGGTCTGGATTAGCAGATGTCCATACATCTGTACGCTTCTGGAAGTGTCCATTTTCATTCCACAGAATTGAAATTTTAGTACTGCGGTCATTTGCTGTAACTATATCCAAATCTCCGTCGCAATCGAAATCTCCCAATGCGACATCTACAGGGTCTGTATCGGTCGTATAGGTTCTAGAAGTCGAAGCGGAAACTAGGTTTGCAGCGGTCGTTGAAAGTAACATTACCAAGACAAGCAAAATCGCTTTTGCGCGTCCATCCTTATTCATTGTCTCCCAAAACATCATCATCACTCGTCTTTGCGGAGTTCAACAACCACTTTAATTCCTTTGGGAAGGTGTGTTCGAGATACAAGAAAAAAAGGCTCTCAGTAGGCCTTTTATCAATAAATGGCAATAATGGACAAAACTTACAATCCAGAGGCTAACCAAGCCGGGGACGGGCCCCAACCTGTTGCATCTCCACCGTGAACTTTCACTATTTTTCCGGACCTAAACATTGCCTCTAAAAATAATTCAAGTTCAAGTCCTTCTCTGTCCCCGAGATAATCACTTGCAGATAGAGCAATAGTTTCTGTGGAAATCGCCGTTACACCATGACTCCTAACCACTATTCTTAGCAGTTCTTTGAGCCATGACTCGGCCATTGGATCGACAACCATTGGGCCTTGTGCAGGATGTGGCTCTTCTACCTCTTCCAACTCTAATCTCAGCTCATCAGCAGTAGGGCGTTTTGGTTTTACCAATCCAACTTCCACTAGTTTAGCTACTAAATCTAGTTGACCGATTGGGCGCCTAATAACAGGAATGCGAGAAGGGTCTGGCTCGGGACCCATGTCTTTTGGCTTACCCGATGGAGTCGTAGTATCATCAATAGCAA
>MDSY01066173.1_pt1 | contig 10158 bp, 8 predicted proteins | sample 811131 | NCBI WGS metagenome assembly MDSY01 (sample SAMN05326643, study PRJNA326480) | marine metagenome | isolation source: seawater | place: Atlantic Ocean: South West | collected 2010
ATTGATAATGATGGAAAAATGAGACTCATTATTGGCAAGATACCAGAAAAAGACGACTATGAAGCATTAGAAGACGGTGCTGGAATGCAAATGTATCAAGATGAATGTCTTCAAAAATTAAAATCACTCTTAATATTAGCTAGAAATAGTTCACTATCAAACCATAGGCTTGATTTGTTGAAATATTTTGTAGGTTCAAATAGATTAGAAATAAAATTTGCAGCCGCTAGAACTAAAGGAATATTTCATGATAAATCTGGAATTATTTATGGAAAGGATAATGAAAAAATAGCATTTATGGGCTCAAGCAATGAAACAATTCATGGTACTGATTTTAATTGGGAAAGAATCAATGCTTATTTTAGCTGGGAAGAGGCTTATAAGGATTATGGACAAGAAATTAATGAAGATTTTGAGAGTCTATGGAACGGTCATTATTCTTCAAAATGTAAACTTATAGAACTTCCAAATGAGGAAATTAAAAAAGCACTTGAAGTAACGAGTTCATATGTTGGAGATTTTGATAAGCCTAATAAAAAAGAAATAAATCTTATAGACTCTGAAGAGCAAAACCTTAGTCCCATGATTCCAGAAAAAATTGGTGATAATAAATTTATAATAAGGGACTATCAAATAGATGCTCTAAGAAATTGGGATGCTGCTCATTACAAAGGAATTATGGCTCATGCAACGGGGTCAGGAAAAACTATTACTGCGATATATGGAATCACAAGACTATTCCTAGAATCAAATGCGCATGTAATTGCAATTGTTGGGGTTCCCTACACAATACTTGCAGAACAGTGGGCTGATGAATTTAAATTATTTAATATTAAACCAATTTTATGTTTTGGAGGCTCGGATAACTGGTACCTTAAAGTAACCAATCGATTGAGCGAATTAAGTATATCTTCCACTAATCAACTAGTAGTTATTATTGTCGTGAATGCCTCTATATTTTTAGATAGGTTTCAACAAGTACTTGCTGATCTGGATACTGAACATGGCTTCCTTAAGGAACAAACTATTTTTATTGGTGATGAGTGCCATGAATATGCTAGTAGAGATATTAGCAAACTACCTAATTGTTCAAGAAGATTAGGCTTATCAGCAACTCCCTTTATAGAGAAAGAAAGGGAAGACGCTATTAAAAAAGATGAAAATTTAAAAAACTACTTTGGCGAAACTTGTGATACCTTTGAATTATCAGATGCTTTAGAACTAGGTTTTTTATGCCCTTATGAGTATCACCCTATTACTGTTCATCTTAATGAAGAAGAAGAAGATGAATACGGAAAATTATCAGCGCAAATTGCTCAAATGGGGGCTGGCACAAAAAATCCAAATGTTGATGGTATAAATATATTGGCAGGCTTGAGATCACGACTAGTAGGATCTACAGAAGAAAAATTTATCAAACTCAAAACTTTAGCTAAAGATCTAAATTTACCAACTAATACCCTTATTTTTTGTGGCGACGGAAAAAATGAGGATATAGACGATAGTGAACAAAAAGATAAACAAAGAGCAAAACAAATTTTAGATTCAATTGGGTGGAAAACTAGAGAATTTACAGCTGAAGTTTCCCAAATAGAGAGAGTAAACAGAATAGAAGACTTTAAAGATAGAGACATTAATGCGTTAATAGCCATTAAGGTACTAGACCAAGGTGTCAATATTCCAGCCATAGCCACTGCAATTATTTTAGCCAGTACAAGATCAAAAAGACAATACATACAAAGACTTGGAAGAGTTCTTAGAACATCTAAGGGAAAAAAAATGTCATATATATATGACTTTATTGTTCTTCCTAAAAACTATCAAACTAGAGAACTTTCAGTAAGTCTTAAAAATTTAATAAAAGAAGAAGGTATCAGATTTAAAGAATTTGCCAAAAATGCTGATAATTATGATAAGTTATGTGAAATCGAAAATAATTTATTTAGTGTATTGGAAGACTATGAATAAAAAAAATGCAGATATTGTAGACAGTCTTTTATCAGACCTCTATCAAGAGAAAAGAACTTTCTCAACCAAGCTAACAGTAGGAAAATATGAAGTTTCTGCAAAAAAAATTATAAATTCTCATTTAGATAAAATAGAAAATGAAACTAGTATCCCTGAAGCTTAAAAATTTTAGAAGGTTTTTTGGCGAACAAGATATAGAATTTTCAATAAAAAAAGATAAGAAAATTACGCTTATTCATGCTGAAAATGGTGTTGGCAAAACTAATATATTAAGAGCTGTCCATTGGGCTATGTATGGTGAGCTAATTGCCATGAAGAAAAAAGATAAAGCAGGTATTCCAAATTCTACCCACCTGATAAATGTAGAGCATAAAAAAGAATCTTTCGAATGCTATGTTCTGCTTAAAATAGAAAAAGATGGGCAAATTTATGAATTAAAAAGGACTTTAGAAAAAAAAGATAGTGAAAAAAATGACTTAAAAATATGGTTTGGAAAAGAAGAAAAGAGAGTAAAAAGAGAGGAATTATTAGAAACCATTGAAAGAATACTGCCTAAAGGTCTTGCAAAATATTTTTTCTTTCAAGGTGAAAGTCTAGAGGACATGACAGAATCAGGAGAAAATATTGGAAAAGCTATTAGCAATATTCAGGGCATAGATGATGCAAATCAGGTCTTAAATTATTTAAAAAAATATCATAAAACATTATCAAATGAATACGTTAAAAAAATAGATATTGATGCAGATTCTAAGAATAAAAAGGTCCAAATTGATAAACTTGAAGATTCAATAAATAAAAAAAACAAAAGACTAGAAGAAATCAAAACAGAAAGAGCTAAAGCAAATAAAAACGTTAAATTAGGTTACGATGTTTTAAAAAAGCTTAGTAGTGAAGTGATAAAATTAAAGCTTAAAGAAAGAGAAGTTAAATCAAAACAGCTTCCTATAAAAAAGAAGGCTTTAGAGAGTCATTTATTAACTAAGAATAAAAGTATTCAAGATTTCTATAGTGGCGTCATGACTGCAAAAGTTGCAGAAGAGTCTTCAAAAATAAAAGATGATTTAAGGCTGAAAGGAAAATTTCCTCACAAACTTTCCTTTGATTTAATTACAAAAATATTTAAAGAAAAAAATTGTATATGCGATAGGTGTGTTGAAGTTGGTTCAGACGAGTGGAAGGCCATCGAAGAATGGAACAAAGAGGCTGGTGATCCCGAGCTGACCGATCGCTTTGGTGTTGTTGGTAATATAAGTCAAACAACTAAAAGATTCACTGAAATGTTCCGTGATAGTATGCAAAATCATGAAGCAATATCAAACTCTTTTGAAGAAGATATAAAATTATTAAAGAGTGATTTGGATGCTCTAAAACAATACTTTGATGATCCTGATAAAGATCCTGATAAAGCAGTGAAGTTTGAAAATCTAGTTCTAAGTAATGAAAAGCTAAGGGATGGTCTTAATGATGAATTTGATTTATTGACAGAAAGTAAAGAAAGTGAATTGAAAGAGCTAGCTCCCAAGCTTAAAGAGTATGAAAATTTAATCAATAAGTCTTCAATGCCTGAGTCAGAAAAAAAGAGAATTCAATTTCTTAAATCAGCTAAAATTAGAATGGATAATATTATTAATTCACAGCAAAATGAAGCGGAAGAATTTATAAAAAAAGATCTTCAAAGACTTATTTCTGAACATGCCAGCAAATCATTTGAATTAGATTTTGACAGCAATTTCGTCCCATCTTTAAAAGAAAAAAATATTGGCGGTATCATGACTGATGCTGATGAAAGCAAGGGAGAGCTTTTATTACTAAATATTGCATTTGTTACAAGCATGATTGAGTATTCAAAGTATAGAAGAAATTTATCAATTTCAGAAAATTTTACCATTCATGGGCTTGAGGCACCTCTTTTGCTGGATGCACCATTTGGAGATGCGCAATCATACCAACAAAATATAGCTGATATTTTAGTCAACTCACCTGCAGAACAAGTCATTATAATGTGTGCAAAAGGCTTCTATGAAGGAGCATTTAATGAAACAGTGAATGAAAAAATAGGCTCTAGATATATTTTAGAAAATCATGCTATCGAATCTGAGATTAAAAAAGAATTCAAGAAGGCTGATCAGAATGGTTTAATATATATAAATGGGAAAAAACATAAATTATTTTTTAAAGAAACGGAATACGGCTGGTCTCAAGCAAAAAAAGTAAATGGCTAATATAAGACTTAAGAAGAAATATGCCTCCATAACAGATGCATGTGTTGGAAAAAATGCGCCCTTTGCAACACTTGCCCAGTTAGCATGTTTTTGTGCAATGCATGCATTTAATAAATCTATAACAATTCCCACTTCAAGAACAACTGGTGGTCAAGAAGTAAGAGATGATGTGCTTGAGACCAGCACTTACGCTGATCAGATAGGAATGCTTGCATTAGCTCACACAAAAGAACCTAATATTTTGTTAGAGGAAGAGGATTCGAAAATTAAAAGATATAAAATCCTTGAAGACTATGCGAATGCTGGACTCGAATTACTAAAAGAAAAAAAAGATAAGAATGCCTTAGATATTAATGGTATGGACACAGTTCTTGGAATTTTAAGAGAACAAACTAAAGATAATCTTAATGAAAGTTTAGGAACAGGGATTGCAAGGGGTAGATTCTAAGATCTGATAAGTTCTTTGAAACTATCTAAATTTTTTATCTGCCCAAACATCTTATTTATACCATTTCTAAGATGGAACCTTAAAACCTTAGATAGATTAATTTTTGTTGGCTCAAGTTCTAGTCTGTTGCATTCTTGAACAAGAAGATCTTGATATATTTTGAAATTTTTACCGGCAAAAACCATCCAAGTCATTTCAACGTCAAGTTTATCATCCTCAGTAAAAATAACTTCGTCTTCTAAACTTAAGCTATAACAGAATCCCCATCGAGCAAAAATATTCCAATTATCCAAACCTGTTAAACCCTTAAGCCTAGATATAGAATTTTTTTCTTTATAGCTTAAACGTACTTTATCTATCATAACTTCCATTAGAAATAACCTTCTTGAATTACCCCTGTGCCTGCCTCTTTTTTATTTTCTGAACAAATATACTCTTTACCTATATAGGGTTTAAATGTTTTATAGTACGGTCCAATAATTTCCTCATCAGTACTTAGAATAATTGTTTGCGGGCCTGCTTCTGGAAAATATTTAGTAATTAATTGATCCCTATGTTTAGAATCTAATCTTCCTAAAGGAGTGTCTATGATTACTGGGATGTTTGTTTTAGATAGCTCAGAGAGGCTCCATAAAATACTAATAGCTAAGATTTGCCTCTCTCCTGCTGATAAATCAATAAGTTCGATATTTTTAGCTTTTACATCTTTAGCAGAGAGTATGTAAGTATCTCTTTCAATACTAAAGCTTTCTACAAAACTTTCCTTTCTTATAAGATAATTAAATTTTTGTGTGACTAATTTTTCAATTGAGCTTAATGATCTCAAAACTATTTCTTTATTAAATTTTTCTAGAATATTTTCCGTGTATTTAATCCTTTGTAATTGTTTTGATTGAACTGATTCAGCTTGTAATTTATCTACCTCGAAATCAAATGCTTTTTTAAACTTAATATTTAGAATCTTATCTTCATTAAAATCATCTTCTAATGCAAGAACAAGATCTTTAATTTCAGACTCAAGATTGGCTATAGTCTTGATGAGATCATCTCTCTTTTTGAACATAGTCTTAGAGTCCTTAGTATCTGGTACTCTAGCTATAGATCTTTCTAATTGTTCTATTTTCAATAGCACTTCACTTAATGTGCTTTGATCAAGCAGAAAATTGCTCATTTCATTTTCAATTTCATTACTCAAAGTAAGATGATCGTCAATAGACGAAATAAAATTATTTTGAGTGACATCTGGTTTGTTTGCCTTTAAGTCCCTCATTGAGTCTGAAAGGAAATCTTTAAGATGATTGAAGGCTTTATCATCTTTAAGCTTTTTCATCTGCTTAAGGATTTCTTTATCTCGAATCTCATATGCACCCATGATGTTTTCATAGTCGTTCAACATACCTGACTCATTAGATAATTTTGCTATATCATCTAAACGACTTCTAACTAAGCCCAAAGGCATAGAGCCAGAGACTATAGCTCTTTGATTTTTTAATAATTCATCTTTTTTAATTAAAAGGCCTTGGAGTTCGGATTCAAGAGCCTGAACTTTATCAATTTTTTTGAGCCCATATGCATCAAATTTTGTTTCTAGAATATCAAACTTTTTATTTAATTCATCAAGCCTATCTTGGTTTTTATCTAATGCTTTCTGATTAGCTTTAGCTCTCTTGCTAAGCGCAGATATGTTCTGATCTATGATTTCAAGATCTGAACTTGCGTCCGCATCAAAGCTTTTAATTATTCTTTTTTTTAGAATTTTCAGATCGTCTTCTAAATCCTTAATCAGATCTGCTCCAAATAAGGTTTGTATGCCTTGGATTAATAATGCTGATGTATTTTTTGGATCTGCATAGTGAAGAATTTTTTCACCGTCAAATAAGAACAATTTACTTAAACTCGGTGAAATGATCTGTGAAATGAATTCAATCCAATTTTCAGATAAATCGACATCTACAATATCATTCCTCTGGACTTCGAAATATTCTTTTAATCCTTTTGTTGTATTTTTCCAAGATCTAATTAAAACGATATCTTCAGTGATATCTATATCGTCTGATAAATTGATAGTAAATTTAATGGCAGTCCCCTCACTATCATTACAATTTCTATTTATCTTGCTCTTAAGATATTTAGAATAGGATATAGATTGATTCTCTTTATGAAGGTTGCTTTGAGAGCCAAATAACGCAATTTGTATTGCCTCAAAAATTGTTGTTTTACCGCTTCCATTCAAACCACCAACTAAAGTAACTCTTTGTATTGAGGGTTGCGCAAAAGCAAGGTCGTGTTGACCCTTAAAAATACCATAATTAGTAATTTCTATAGTCTTAAATATCAAGCTTGGACTCCCTCATAATCATTAATAGCTTTAAGTTCAATTATTTCTATGAGTCCTTCTCGCTCTGAAGCTGCTTTTAATACTTCTTCTTTTTCAACATAAATAAATCGATTCAATTCGGTTTCAAGTTGACTAATAAATCCTCTTCTAACTCCCTTGGACTTTAGATTCATTTCTTGCACCAGCATATTTCTTACTAATTCATATTCACGTCTATTATCTCCGCATAGAGTTTCTAAAAGATTTAGATTGTTATCATCAAGCACCGTGGCTGTTCTATAGGATTTGCCTTCATAATCTTTACCTTTAATTCTTTTATATATACCTGGCAGGACATCCTCTATTTCTTTTTTGTCTTCTATCCAAATTCTTCTTATTTCTTCAAGTTCTTCGTGGTCAATAAGTTTAATACTTTGACCTTTACCTTCTTGATCGAACTGAGATTGTATTTGAACCTCTGCAGAAAGTATTTTTTCTAAAAGATCTATCCTTTTTTTGTGAGTATAAGGACCATGAACCACATCCATTTTTTCTTCTTTATTTTTATAAAAAGCAACCTTCCCATTCATTCGAACAAACTCTCTAGCTTCCTTATCTTTTAACCGATCGGTTTCTGATTTAAAGTCTAATTCGTTTCTAATTTTTAATAGAGGCATCATCCACTCTTTATCTGTATCATTTTGGATCATCGCAGCCATAGACTTATCTTGAGTTACCAAAGTGCAAACCCAGCAACCAAATCTACTTGAGCCACAGCTAGGAGTCGAAGTGTCAACAACTATTGGGCACTCGTTATCTTCGCTGCCTGCAGCATACAAAGCTTGTAACTCTTGATTAGAGTGATCCCAGGGATTTTTGTACTTATGCAAGAACTGCCAAACATCATCCTGAGACCAATCTTCTATTGGAGAAGATACGTAGCAATTTTTTAAATCACTATGTGGTTTAAATTTTTCTGATGATTTTAATTTATGCTTCTTGATACTAGCAGCCCTTGCTGCACTTTCTGCTGTTCTTACGCCCAATAATAAGACAACATTTCCATGCTTACTTACCCTGCTTTTAATAAAATCAGTTGAGGGTTTTATTTTTAATCTGTCCGTGCACCATCTCATACCTCTTCTAGGGGATGGATACCCTCTTCCAAGTAACTGAACCCAAAATCGATCTTTAATAACAGGTTTTATAAGATGAGCTGATATTGGCAAATCTCTTGATTCTGATGCTAAATTAATTTTATTTATGGAATTTTCAACCCAAGTAGCAACTACTGGATTTTCAACCATGGTATCGGTTGTAACAATGTATAAATTCTTGTGTCTCTTGTTTTTTGGAAGTTGCTCTACAGCCATCCATGCCAGCTGTGTTATGACTGTTGAATCTTTGCCACCACTATATCCAATAACCCAAGGCCTTTTATCTGCCAAATAATCATCCTGCATTTCTTTAATTTTGGCAGCTATAACCTTTTCTACGCTTCCTTTTTCATTTTTAAAGATGGATTTAGTCATATTTTGCTATATTAGTTTTAGATACTTAATAAATATTATTGTACTTAATTATACAATGTACAATTATATAAAAATTAACTCAAATGAAAGAATATTTAGACTTTAATGCAACTACTTCAGTTTCAAAAGAAACTGCGGGAATTATGCATAAATTTCTGGTTGATGACTTTGGCAATGCTGGAAGTAGAACGCATGAAAGTGGCTCAAAGGCTAAAAAAGCTGTTTTAGAAGCTAGACAAGAAATCTCAAATATATTTGATGCAGATTTTTCTGAATTAATTTTTACTAGCGGTGCTACTGAAAGCAATAATATTGCAATTCTAGGATTAAGAGAATTTGCAAAAAATAATAATAAAAATCATATTATTAGTACTCAAATAGAACATAAAGCGGTTCTAGATCCTCTTCATATAATGGAATCTGAAGGTTTTGATGTTACCTACATTAAACCAAATAAAAATGGGGTGATTGAAGAAAAAGAAGTTATAGATGCTATAAGAAAAGATACTTTCTTAATTTCGATTATGCATGCTAATAATGAGACTGGTTCAATCAATCCAATCAATAGCATCTTTAAAAAAGCAAAGAAAAAGAACTCAGGGTTATTTTGTCACTCTGATGCTGCTCAAACATTTGCCAAGACTGCCTTAGACTTTACTAGTAAAGACATCGATATGTTTTCTATAAGCGCTCATAAATTTCATGGGCCTAAAGGTATTGGTGCTCTCTTAACCAGAAAAAGTGATGGGATATCTCTGCCATTAAAACCTTTGATGTTTGGTGGTGGTCAAGAAAAAGGTCTTAGGCCTGGAACTTTACCTGTTCATCTTATTGCTGGAATGGGACATGCCTCTCTAAGTTCTCATAAAAACGCTAAACAATGGCATAAAGAATGCTCAAGAATAAAGATTGCTGCTCTTAAAGCTTTTGTTAATATAGATCATATGATTTATGGCGATTTGGAAAACACTCTCCCCAATACTCTTTCAATTTCATTTGCAGATATCCATGCAGAAGCTTTAATTATTTGCTTAAAGGATGTGGCGGAGATTTCAACCGGATCTGCTTGTACTTCAGCGTCATATTCACCTAGCCATGTATTAACTGCTATGGGTTTAGATAAAAATAATGCTACTAAAGTGGTCAGATTCTCATGGGGAAGTAATACGAATTCTAATATCTGGAATAAAATTGCAGAGCGCATAGAAATTCTTCTATAGATTAATTCTCTATAACTTCCTCTATAGTAAATTTTTTAATTAGTTTATATAAATCTTGTCTAGTTCTAGTAAAAGATGATTCTAATTCTATATCACTGAAGCTTGCATCTGCAGGATCTATATTTATCCAGTGCAGTTTTTTTGTAGAAGATTGCAGAAAAGGACAAACTTCTTCAGCACAAAGGGTTATTACATAGTCTAAATTATCAAGAAAATTCTTATCCAAATCATCTAGTGACTTTGAATATTGATCACGAATATCAATGCCAATATCATCCATAGTCTTAATGGCATGAGAATGAACTTCTCCTGATGGAAAAGAGCCTGCACTCTGTATATTGTGTTCACTACCTAACATCGACTTGGCAAGTCCTTCTGCTATCTGACTTCTAGCAGAATTAGCAACACATAAAAAAAGTATATTCATAATTCATAATTGAGCATTTAACTA
>MDSY01042132.1_pt1 | contig 10156 bp, 10 predicted proteins | sample 811131 | NCBI WGS metagenome assembly MDSY01 (sample SAMN05326643, study PRJNA326480) | marine metagenome | isolation source: seawater | place: Atlantic Ocean: South West | collected 2010
CCCCCAACCCCCCCTTCCCCCCCCCCCCACCCCCACCCTTTGACCCCCCACAGGCCGACGCGCGTCGGTGGCTTGCTACAGTCTCTGGTTCAACTACTGTCCGCCCCCTATCTGGCGACTCATTACGCGACGCGTTCGCCTACTTTGATAAGGATGGCTCTGGGCTCATCTCTCTACTTCAACTTGAAGCAGGGCTCCAGCAACTCGGCTTCCCTGGGCTAGACTCTGCAAAGGCGAGCGCCTATATATGTATTCAGCTCTGCACGCATCGGCATTTCAGCACTAATGTGTTTGTATGTCGTCAGCTCCAAACCCCATTCCGTCCTGCTCCCTCAGGTTCGCGATGCCCTCCGTGCGGCCGGCTGCGAGGAGTCCGCGGGTGAGCGCGGCTCCATCGAAGGCTGGTCGGGCTCCGGCGGCCGCGGTCGCGCATGGCTCTCTCGACGCGGCGCCTCCCGTGATGACAGGTCGTGGGCAATGTCGCTCGACCAGTTTATCCGAGTCTACACGCGGTTTTGCCACGCGGATATGAGCTCACAGGCGCGGCAGCTTGACCTTGCCTTCGCAGCGCTCAATCCGGACCATTCAGGGGTGGTCTCGAGGGTAGAATTGCACGAGACTCTTCGGCGGATGTCGTCTGCGCCCTTGGACGATGAGATGGTCGATCAGGTCTTGGAGGAGCTTGAGGATGGGAAAGGAACCATCTCGCTTGCATCGTTCACGCAATGGATGGCGAGGCGATACGAGCAGAGCCTCGAGGACACGTCGCTTATCAAGGACTCGGTGGAGAGGGCACCTGAGGAGATGAGCGATACTGAGTGGATGAAGCAACGCTACATGTAGACAGAAGCAACGCTACATGTAGACACGGGAATTGTTTGTTGCAGCCAGCCAACCAGTATCAGTTGCCATAGTCATTGTATATTGTAATTTAGTGCTACTGTTTATTAGCATGTGCGCACGCGCGCGCCTGTGATGTGTAGTCCTAGTCGTCGTATATCGAGTATCAGTATGCGTATACCTTATTTATCTATATATAAATATAAATATATGTTTATATGTTATACTTAAAGTTATAATTCTATATTATTCATATATTCATATTCATATTGCGTTATTTTTTTTATGATTATCATTATCATTATGTATAGGCGACCTATTCATATTTTTATTCATATACTTGATACTCATACTAGCCGTGTCAGGGATGAGCTCACCTACAAACTTGAGCGGCCGTAACATCCGCATCATCAGGAGATCACCGCCGAGCCTCACGGGTCCCACGTCCCAGGTGCCACCAATAGCAATACTTTTACCTTTTAAAAAAAATCGGTTACAAGAAGTTGTAGTTCTAGTTCATTTTAAGATACATATACCTAAGTTTCATTTTTTACTAGTATTAATAAGTGTGTTCATGTCGTCCTGGTTGGTCTCCTTCCCCCGTTCATTTTATTATATGTACAACAACACCCCATCAGCCCTATCCGTCGACTTTCAATTTGAACGTATGCGCAGCGAGCATGTGCGCCGAGTGCTTGCCGTGTGCGGTAACCCACGCGCGGTGCTGGAGCTGGGCCAACAGGCTTCACACGGCGACATCCGGGCAGCCTATCGTCGCGTCTCACGCCTGGTCCATCCTGACATGAACAGCGACTCACGCGCAGCCTCTGCATTCACCGCGGTCGGAGACGCGCAGAAGACGCTGCTGCAGCAGTCGTGCGCACGGCCACGACAGATGTCGGTGCAAAGAGCTCACACTACCTGTGCAACGCCGTCTGCGGCCCAGCGACCAGCGGGGCAATTCAAGAAGACTCCTCTTGCAGCAGAGCTGCATGCCATCGAAGTCGCTCTCGCACAGCAGCAGCACCAGCAATCACTACAATTTCAAAAGATAATCCGTGGGCTGGTGCACACGCAGCAGCAGCAGCAGCAACATACGCGCAATATCGTCATAAATGCCGCCCTACGTCATTCGGGGGAACAACACACGCTCAATCTGCTCCAGCAGCGCACAAGACTTCTCTCGAGTGTGCTCGCGACGCGCAGGTGAAGGCTTAAGGACCATTCTCAGGGCTGGGGTTTCAGCGTTCATATTCATATAATTAATGTACATATATTACAGCTAAGAATTATAGTTCTCTAGCGCTGCTACTAACGTATAATGTTCTTTTGGCGCGCTGTCCGGTCGAGAGGACGTAATAACTATAATATTAATGTATACATACTTATACTATAGTATAACATCATACACACGCACTACGGAGTACATCCATGCACCCCAAGGTTTAGGTGTTCTAACAAGCGAGTTCTCGAATATGCACTCACTCTCAGCTAATCAGAATGGTCCACGGAATCTACAAAATGTCATTCATGGCAGCAGCGATGGACGAGTCGACAAAACTCGCAGCGGTCGGCGCCTGTGCCGCCAGTGTTGCGGAATCAAGACCGCTGCTGCGAGCGCGAACGCAGCTGCCCCGTATCCAAAGGCCAACACACCGGTGCGCCAGTGAGCGCCATGACTGCTGAGACGGAGCAGTTGCTCGGACGTTGGCAAAAGCCTCGGGATCGGCGGCAGCGAGAAGTCGAATTGCTCGTGCGTTGGGAAGCGCGGGAGCTCTAGGCGCTCGCCCGTGGTTTCAACCCATTTGCAATGGGGATCCTCTTCAAGATTCGGTCGAGCCCCTGGATTCCCCACGAGTTCGTCTAGAAACACGAGATCGAGCCGAGATCCGAGGTGGAGTGTCAGCGCACCAAGGCACCCGACGAGGTCAAACCGCGTGGGTCCGGGCAGGGCGAGCATCCAGCAGCCGAGCCGCCGCCGCCACTCTTCATACCACACTGCCTCGGATGATGCCTGCAGCATCGAGGAGAGCCGCCGCCGGGGCTCACACTGCGCGTTGACCTGTTTTCCCCGCCCGGTCGCGGCCGCCGACGATTGCCCCCCCCCGGCCGTTTGCGATTTGACGCCCTGCTTCTTGCCCCTACCTGAATTGCCACCCCTCGATTTGCCAGCCTCTTGGCGTGGGTACCATACAATGCCTAGCTCTTGAAGGCGCGCGCTCCGCTCCGTGCTAAGAGTCCCGCGTTTGTGCGCCATCCGCTGCGAGGCCTGGTATGGGTTAACAGTATGGGTTGAGAGATTGGGAGCGATGGATGGATAGATGAGTAGATGTAGGGTGGGGTTGATGGGCGTAGACTGACGTTGATGGGCACAGGCAGGGGTGAGTTTGTTGTGTACGAATGGGGGCTTAGGTGAGTATGAATTAGGAGGTTGGTGAGGGAGCTTCGAGCGGGTATAATGGGGAGGTCGTCGGGTAGAGTGAAGCTCGTCGCTCTGCTAAATTTCGATCGCTCACCTGCCACGAACCCAGCTTGTAGCCATCCTCGCAAACAAAATTCCTCGGCACGTTTCTCCTTCCGTCTGCATCGGGCGAAAACTCTGCAAACCGTTTCAACCCAATGTGCCAAAGCGCCTCTGTAGACTGCCAGACCATCCCTACGCTCTCAAGTTGCGCCGCCCTCTCGTCGTTTAGCTTGCCGCTCCGCCACATCTGCCGCTGCACGTGCTGCCAATGCCCAAGCTTGAAACCATCGTCCGTTGCATAGTGCTGCGGTACCAGCCTGTCGCCGTTCGCGTCGGCAGGAAAATTGCGGAAGCGTTCGAATGCGCCCCACCACGCGGCGTCCTGCGCACTCCACACAATCCCCGCGGCCTCAAGCCTCGCAATCCGCGTCGCACTCAGCTCACCGCGCCGACGCGCCTGCCGCTGGTTCTCCTGCCATTTGCCTAAACGGTAGCCGCCTGGCGTGATGTATGCTGAGCTGACGATTCGTTTACCCGAGAGCAGCTCAGCTGGGAAGTCCTCGTAGCAGGAGAACCCTTGCTCCCACGCGGCCTCGTAAGGGTCCCACACGATCCCGGCCTCGTCCAGACGCTGACGGCGCTTGGCGTCGAGGGATCCACGGCGATAGGCGCGACGCTGCGCGTGCTGCCAAGTGCCTAGACGAGCGCCGTCCGGGGTGACAAAGCCTTGCGCAACAATGCGTTGCCCGCGTGAGTTCGGTTCGACCTTAAGGAAGCGCTCATACCAAGTATCCCACAGGACATCCTTTTGGCTCGGCTTACTCGGCTTCGGGACTTCTCTCCAGCTGGCGCTGCGGCTGGGACCCTTCCATCCCTCGGCCGGCCACAAACCCTCCGGCGATTGCTTCAGCCGCACGAAGGGCATCGCGGGGATCGACGGCTGGCGCCCAGCAGCCCACGGCCAGGCCTTGAGACGCCACGCGGGGGGATTATGTACACGATGTTTTTTTCAGTCTTTTCTGAGAGTAGGAACCCCTATAGTCGCCGCACCATTGGGTTGGAAGGCATGCTCTGCGTCGTCGCGGCGCTGCTGCTCGGGTGGAGCGCTCCGCTGCATCAGAGTGGGCTGCACCGAGGTGTCTCCCATGTATCCCGATCCCTCTCGCCGCGCTGTGCCGAAGACGTCGGCTCGCTCGTCGTCTTCGCTCGGAGAGGTGACCCGCCGGCGCTTGGCGCTATCACTGCCGTCGAGCCCGGCAAGAAGGTGCGGCTGCGCGTGATCGACGGCGCGGGCAAGGAGCAGAGGCTGTTCCGCTCCCAGATCAAACATATCGTCCCAGTCAAGGCCGAGCCGCCCTCACAAGGGAGGATCAAAGCGCACGAGGACGCTGCATCCGACGCCCTGTCTGCTGACTTTGATGCACTTCAGGCTGCGTGGGAGATGCTCAGCGAGAAGTCTCGCCAGGTGAAGATCGCTGAGCTGAGTGAGATCATATTCGACGCCGCAGACTCGCGGGCATGCTATGCCACCTACGCCCTCCTCACCCAGTCGTCCGCCGGCCGCTCTCTTTTTAAAGCGTCCCCCGATGGCCTCCGCGCGACGCCACGCACCGCCGCGGAGGTCACCCGGCTGCGCGCGCAGCTGGCCAAGGAGGCAGAGGCGGCCAAAGAGCGAGCCGCACTCTGCGGTCGCCTCAATACCGCCGCCGCCTCAGGTGTGATTGATCTGAGCGATGAGCCAGAGCTAATCCGCGAGGCGCTCCATGCTATCTCCCGTCTTGGGTGCCGTCCCGAGCTCGATGTCGAGAGAAGCCGCGAGGAGCCGGAGCCAACGGATAAGCTTGCGAGGGTATGGCTGCGCGAACTCGGACGCAAGGCCACCGCCGAGGGTGCGCGGCAACTCATGGTGGAACTCGGGCTCTGGTCTGTGCATGAGAACCTTGAGCTCATCGCGCACAGGGTGCCCCTCGAGTTTGACGAACCCGTGCTGGCGGAGGCGGCAGCGGCGCTGGAGACGCCGCCTGAGGATGTTGACGTGTCGCGGCGGCGCGACCTGAGGCACCTCCGCGCATTCGCCATCGATTCAACATCGACAGTCGAGGTCGACGATGCAATCTCGATTGAATATCTCGATGCGGATTCGAATGCGTGTGCCGACGGCGTCGCTTCTGTTGGCTCGGGCCGGGTGCGCTTGTGGGTGCACGTTGCTGATGCGACGCGCTACGTCGATCTCAGCGGTGCCCTCGGGACGGAGGCACGCAAGCGAGGCTCGAGCATCTATCTACCGACTGGAACCATCCCGATGCTCCCTCTCGATCTCGCGGCGGGGCCTCTCTCGCTGCGCCCCGAGGTGGACAGCTGTGCGTTGAGCATAGGCGTCACGCTGCAGTCCGACGGCTCCATCGTGCAGAAAGAGATTATCGTCACGCCCAGCCTGATACGCGCCGAACGGCTCACCTATGAAAAGGTCGACCAGATGTTGGATGAAGAGAGCAAAGCGGAGGACGCCGAAGCAGTGGGCGTGCTCGAGCAACTGGCGGCAGCGGCACAGCTACGGCTCGAGTATCGGATCGCCGGAGGGTCCATGGAGAGTATCGCGCCAACTTCGCTACCGGATATGAACATCAAGGTGATCCCTGATACGAACTTGAGCCCTCATTCTCATGCTGATCTCGATGATGAGATTTGAATCGTGATTTTGATACCAGCACTGACCCTCTGCCCTTACTCACTGACCCCTGCCCTTACTCACCCAGACCCCAACTTTGCCCTCGCCCTGATCTTGGCTTTGATCTTGGCTCTGATCTTGGCCCTGATGCCCTGGTCTTGGCCCTGATCTTGGCCCTGATCTTGGCCCTGTTCTTAAAACCCTACCGCAAGTAGTCAGTAGCCTAGCTGGGAAACAGTGGTTTCCCGCCCCCTAGGTTACGCGCGTTGCAGCGGCGCCCGAGAAGTGGGAGGTGAGTGTGGCCACTGGCGTGAGCGTGCGCGGCGTGTCGCGTCGCATCGTCACCGAACACATGCTGCTTGCGGGCGAGGCCGTCGCGTGGTTCGCTGACGCCGCCAACGTGCCGATGCCATACAGGGCGCAGTCGATGAACCCCGAAGCCGATTCCCTCGACACAGAAGGCGAGCCTGAGCCTGACCCGAACCCTTACTTTTGCCCAAGGCGAAGACCTAAGCTCAAGCCTGTGGCCTGCCTCTGGCCTTAGTTGCTGCCCTACCCCGCCTTTTCGACCACAGGCCAGCACGACGCTTGCCGCGCGTGGGCCGCCATCAGACACATGACACCATCCCGCGTCTCCGCCATCCCTGACTGGCACGAGGGGCTCGGCCTTGAAGCTTACGTGCAGGTGATCCGTTTGTTTTGGCCCCTTGCCTATGACTCCGCCCATTTCTGAACCCCCTTGTCTAATAATGCCGCTATTTTGAACCACTGTTCTTACACCCCGCCCTCTCATGCCTAGGCCACCTCGCCCATCCGTCGCTTTGGCGACCTGGCGGTCCATGCACAGCTCAAAGCTCACCTGCGCGGCGACCCGCTCCCCTTCCCGACTCCCCCCGATAACGGCGAAAATAGCCTCGTGATCGCAGCGCGCGAGGGCGTCAGGCTCTCGCGCATTCTCGAGCGCTCGGCCAACGACTACTGGCTGGGCGTCTACATGCAGCGGCACGCGAGCGAGCGCTTCGATTCGGTGGTGCTCGGACCACACTTCAAGGAGGAGGACACCTACAAGGTGCTCATCATCTCGCTCGGAGCACTTGTCGACGTGAGGACTACTAGATATCTCGAGGTGTCCGAACGGATCGAGCTACAATCAGACCGATCGGGAGTCCTCACAGTGGCTTGATGGTGCCAGGCCGGGTGGGAGCCGTCGTTTCACACAAGAGCTGGCCTTTGAACCCGCAGGGCATGCGACCAACAAAAATCTTACCAAAATTGGATGTCGATTACCATTACGACGGGCCACGGCCACAATGGGGTACCTGTACGAATAGAAATTCTCCGCTGTTCTTGTTCAATGTTGATGTTCATCTTTATGTCTCGTGTCGGGTTTGAGTTATATTATATGGCGTTTTTCCATATGACGGCTACTCTGTACCTGACCGCACTGGCGCTGCAGTGTGGCCCTGGCCCGTGATATGACTCGTCAGCACTCTCACTGACGCACTGCGCGATGTTTTTTAGCCGACGACGAAGAGCACCTGGATTACTATTGAGTATTCGTATTGATATTGCAAATAATTATTAGATGTCAGATGAGCAGATGAGAGGTTGCGCTTGACGATGGGCGCAGCGCTCTCAGGCACTAGATCTCACTCAGCAGATCGGCAGGCGACACATGTATGTTGCGCAGTTTATCGAGACTCGAATGTCTCCTCATCAGGGGCGGCGGTGGAGCGGGCCCCGCGGTTGCTGTACTAGCCGGTGAGTCAGGCACCCTACTAGCTGGAGAGCCGGGCATCCTCCTAGCAAGAGAGCCGGGCATCTTCCTAGCAAGAGAACCAGGCACCTCCATAGCGCCCAGGCCTAGCTTGAAGCGCACATCGGATGTGCTCGCTCCATGCTGCTTGTCGTCCACCGGGAGCATCACACGCGCGTGAGACAGCAAACCCCTTGCCACGGTATTACCCTTGGTCGCAGTCTCGGTCGCACTCCTCCATCCCGCATGGTCAGAGGAGGGGTACGTAGGCATCCCCACGACTGAGACTCCGGCATTGGATGCGGGTGTGGCCGGAGGCGTGGCAGGATTGGTGGCGGCCGCGGCCTCTGCATGCTGAATCCGCTCGAGGCGGTCCAGATACGCAATCAGATTTGCACGCGCTACGACGAATTGGTTAAAGTTGATCTCATTCGCACCGCGCGTAGCGTCCGAAAAGAGTGCCATGAGATTGATGGTAGTCATCTGGAGCTGCTTGGCCGCTGCGATGCTGTTGCCGAGTGCGCAGAAGGCCTTGAATGAGAGCAGACCCACGCGCTCTGCGTCGAATTGTCTGAACTGCCGAAGCAGAGAGAGACGCGTGCGTGGCGTGAGCGGCGCTCCGGCGACCGGTTCCCCGACAACCGCGCCGTCTAGGCTCCCGCCGGCGCGTTCCGCGAGGAGCGCCGCGTACTCGCCGATGCCCGCGGCCCTCAGATCGGCGGCGGGGGCACGTTCAGCCTCGACCGCCACCGTGCGCGCCTCCGCTTCAGCGCGCTGCTGCCCACGCCGGCTCTCGCGGAATGATGCCTGCGCCGCATACAGGAGGCCGCGCACCGATGGTTCATGCTCTCGTTGGTCAACCGCCACATCTTCCGCAGACGCAACCCCCCCAGCCTCATCTCTCGCCGCTGCCTCTGCCATTGCGATCGCCAATAGCGGCTTCCTGTCCACCTGCCTCTCTCGGAGAAGACGGCCTACCCTCGTGAGCAATTCGTCGCGTTCCTCAAAGATGGAGGCTCTTTCCGTCTCCGGCTTGGGCTCCTCCTCCAGCTCTTTCCGCGGTGATGCGGACTCCCTGAGGGCGAGTGTGCCCTTCGACGCCCACGTGGCCTCTTCCGGCCAGCCGTAGCAAAAGAACTCGTTGAGGTCGATGGTGCCGTCAGCGTTGAGATCAGCCTTCTCAAAGATGCGCTTCTTCTCATAGAGCTTCCGCCGCGCCGCGACATCCAGTGTCGCGACCGCCTTCCCGCCCAAATGCTCGCTCAGCCGAGCATCTGCGTGCTCACACACAAATGAGGCAAACTCCTCGCGCGAGAGCCGGCCGGAGCGCCCCACATCGAGCGCTACGAATCGGTGGAGAGCCTCGCGAACGTTTGGCTCATAGGCACCGCGAATCCCGTCTTGCACATCAAACGAGCTCGTCGCGTCGAGCGCGCGCTGCTCAAGGCGAGCCTGTGCGCGTGCGGTGCTCAGGGCGGCGAGATCGCCACCCACCTGCTCAAAACGCTCGAGCACGCTCGGCTGCCGCAGCGCAACCGCGACGAAATCTGTCTCCCACATGGAGATGCGAATCTCAATCTGCTTGATGGGAGATAGGAGCTCAAATCCAGCTTCGCGCAGTCCTCGCTGCCAGCGCTCGTTGCTGGCAGATCGCACAATCCGAGGCAAGGCTGGCGCCGCACCCTCGCTGTCGCTCGCATCCGTGGCATCGCTTTCAACGGCAGCCGCAGTTGTAGTCGCAGCCGCAGTCGCATCATTACAAGCGGGAGGACAGTTGGGACTCCAGACTCGTGGCCTCTCCACGGCCAGCATGCCGACCGAGCTGGTCCTTGCGCACCTCGCATCCGAGGTGCTCGACGCAGCTCCCTCACCGCCCTGCCGTCGCGTCAGATGCTTGCTCGAGTGTCGCTGGCGACTGCGCGAGCGCCGATCCTGCGTGAGCACGAGCGCGGATGGCTCCGAGAGCGGCCCTACACAGTCCGTGCCATCGACAGCGGCGATGCAGTACTCGTACCACATCTCTGGTTCCACGCCCACACGAATGCTCGTACCCTGCACGTTGACCAGCCGGACCGAGAAAGCGCCCTCTCCGCCGCGACGGACGCTCACCATGTACCGCAGCGCCGAAGGATCCGCAGTGCCACGAGGAGGATCCCAGCTGAGGGTGAGCTGGCGCGAGCCAATGTGAGAGACCATAGGCTGCCCCGGTGGGCCCGGCGCTCTTGGCGTCGCCATTCCCACAAGAAAACAAGTTCCCTCTTCCTTCTAGTTTTGGCTTTTTTAAGAACCAACAAGTATGTGCACAGTAAAATAACCTGGGTACCTAATTCTATTTTCGGGCTCCATCCTCGCTGGCAGCGACGCCGCGACCGCGTACCGCCGATGCTGCGCGCATCCAGCAGCGCTCGCGACCAGAACCTCCAGCCCA
>MDSY01075290.1_pt1 | contig 10156 bp, 9 predicted proteins | sample 811131 | NCBI WGS metagenome assembly MDSY01 (sample SAMN05326643, study PRJNA326480) | marine metagenome | isolation source: seawater | place: Atlantic Ocean: South West | collected 2010
CTAATACAGTTTCGCTATCTGTCACTGGGATTTACTACCCTGTTTTTGTTTTCACTGGAACAATGGCTTGGGCTATTTTAACGGAAACAATAATGGGAACGATTAATGTAACCCAAACCATGCGTTCAACGCTCTCAAAAATTAATTTCCCAAAAGAAGCCCTTATTACCGCAGGGATATATAAAACACTATTTAATGTTTTTATAAAGTTGATTATTCTAGCAATATTACTTATCGTTTTCAAGCAGGATATCTCTTGGTCGATTAGCCTATTTCCTATAGCCTTGTTTATGATGATTCTATTCGGAACATCTATTGGACTGATCATAACTCCTATTGGCTTGTTGTATGGAGATGTTGGAAAGCTAATGACTCCATTTATGCAAGTTTTAATGTATTTCAGCCCAGTCGTTTTTGTTTTGCCAACATATGATAATGCGATTGGTCGTATTCTATACTACAACCCTTTAACACCGTTAGTTAATAATTTTAGGAATATATTGGTTGGGCAAAATTTTGAACAAGTATCTTATTATATCTCGATAGGTTTAGGGAGTTTATTACTTTTTTGCATTGCATTAATATTTTACAAGATCACAATACCCATTATAACAGAAAGAATTGGAGGATAAAAGAATAAGTAGAGAAACACTGGTCGAGGTAAATAATATTTCTAAAAAGTTTTGTAAAGACTTAAAAACCAGTTTGTATTACGGACTTTTAGATACCATGAAGTCCATAGTACCATTTTCTAAGTCTGAAAACAATACGCTTCGCGCTAAGGAATTTTGGGCAGTTAGAGATATTAGCTTCACCCTAAGGAGAGGCGAATGCATTGGCCTTATTGGTCATAATGGCGCTGGAAAGAGCACATTATTAAAAATAATAAACGGATTAATTAATCCAGATGAAGGACGTGTTGTTTTGACAGGCAAGGTTGGGGCGTTAATCGAGTTAGGAGCTGGATTTAATCCTATACTTACAGGCAGAGAAAACATTTACAACAATGCAGCAGTCCTTGGATTTAGCCGAAATGAAGTCGATGAAAAAATAGCTAGTATTATTGCCTTTAGTGAGATTGAAGATTTCATAGATTCGCCTGTTCAAAACTATAGCTCAGGAATGAAGGTTCGACTTGGTTTTGCTGTAGCAGCGCATATGGAGCCCGATGTTTTGATTGTAGACGAGGTATTGGCTGTAGGTGACCTAGGATTTGTACTTAAATGTTTTCAGCAAATAGATGAAATCTTACCAAATACCGCTATGATATTTGTCTCCCATAATATGCCTATGGTTAGCCGCATATGCAACCAAATTATTTTAATGGACCATGGAGTTGTTCAATACCAAGGGAATGATGTGAGTAAGGGGATAGATATGTACTACAGCACATTTAATACTGGAGACAAAAGCATTGTTTTCACAGACGACTCTACTGAAGTTGGTCATGTTCATATAAATGGTTTGGATACCGACCAATCTGACATTGTATCCGTGAACTGGTTAGACGACTTACATGTTTCTGTTGATTTAAATTTCAAAACGAAGCGGGATAAACTACCCATTGTTAATCTCAGCATATTTGATAAGGAATATAGGGGCGTTGCAGTATTACAAACTGATGAAAGAGCGGTTTCGGAAACAATTGGAACAAAGACTAGGTTTACTTTTACCCATAGAGAATTGCAATTATCAAAAGGAATGTACTCAATTAACCTAAGTATAACCGAAAAGAAAAACGCATCTCCCATTTTAAGAGTGAATGACATTGCAAAATTTCAAGTTTCATATAAAGAAGAAGTCTGGCCTCCATTTATGCTTAAAACGAATTTAAAGGTTGAAAATGTTTAATTTTTTAGGGAAAACAAAAAAACAAAAAATATTCTGTATCTCCATTCAGAGGACGGGTACAACATCGGTTGGTGACTTTTTTGAAAAGCATAATTATAGAAGAGCAGGCTGGTACCACTCGAAAGAAAACAATTGGGGGAAATTATATTTTGATGGTAATTACGAGGCGATTTTTAGTAGCATGGATTTTAAAAACAATGATGTTTTTGAGGATGGGCCAGAGAGCATCGGACATTTTTATAAATATCTTTTTCATCGTTTTCCTAATTCAATATTTATTTTGTTGACTCGAGACTCAGATAAGTGGTTTAATTCAATGATGTCTCACTCAAAAGGAAAAACATTAGGGAATACTTTTAGGCATTGTTACATGTACCAAAGGGAAACTGAGTATTATAAAGTATTTGGTGAAAAACATGATTATAATCAAAACAAAATAGATAATCTTCTACCATTAACAGAGGAATACAGACAACATTATAAAGGTGTTTATGAAAATAGGAATAGACATTGTATCGATTTTTTTAAAAGTCAAGACCACAATAATTCAAGATTCATACATTTGGATCTGGAGGATAATGACAAATGGAAAAAAATAGCTGCATTTGTTGGATTCACTATAGATGAAGCCTTTGATGTCCATTCGAATAAGTCTGCTTAATTGAATACATTTTAAAACAAGAATACAGAATCCTTGGATGGCAAACACCTTTTATAAGTTTGATATGACAATAAATAATATTTTATGTCACAACAATTTTAAATGAGACGTTTTATAAAATCATTTCTGATTTTTTCCTTTCCTGTAATATTCGTAGCTATAATTTCTGAAATATCCCTAAGAAATATCCCGAATGATTATACGCTTAAGTCAGACTTTTTGAATATAAATTCTACAAAAATAGAGACCTTAATTCTAGGGAACTCTCATGCATATCGGGGGTTTAATCCGAAATACTTTTCCGATCGAACATTTAATGCTTCTAATGTAAGTCAGACAATTGACTACGACTACATGATTTTTCAAGAACATAAAAAAGAATTTAAAAATCTTAAAAACATCATCTGCACAATTTCCTACAACACTTATTTTGACAGGTTGAAAATGGGAAAAAGTAGTTGGAGAATAAAAAATTATAATATTTATTTTGGTTTAAATCCTTTTATGGATTTTGAGTTAACGTCCAATAATTTAAAACACAACTTTAATAGGTTGAAAAACTTTTATTTGAATGATAAGAGCTCCTTAGAATGCGATCCTAAAGGATATGCACCTTTTAAAGGAACAATCGATGATAAAAAATTCAACCAGTCATGTATTAACGCGTCAAAAAGGCACCATAAGAAAAACAACACATACCTTCAAGAAAACATAAAATATGTCAGTGATATTGCAGTTTTTAGTAAAAAAAATAATATAAATTTATTACTGATTAGCCCACCTGTAAGTAAATGTTATAATCTAAAACTACATAAGGACCAGTATTCAGAAATGGTAAGAATATCCGATTCTATTGCCTCTGAATATATGAATTGTACGTATGTGAACATGATGCAAGATTCTTTATTCAAAAAAAATGACTTTCATAATGCAGATCACTTAAATGATTCCGGGGCAAGTAAATTGTCTGTTATGGTGAATAAATTTTTATCAGTAAATAAATATGAACAGTAGAAAAGTTCCTTAAAAGATGATAAATGTAACACAAACTTTCCTGCCACCACAAGAAGAATATCAAGCAATTCTTAAAAGTGCATGGACGTCTAAATGGCTTACCAATAGAGGAGTATTAGTAAAAGAATTAGAAAAAAAATTAAAGGACTATTTAGGGGTAAAACATTTAACACTTACCACGAACGGCACGTTGCCTATACAAATAGGCATAAAAGCTCTAGAATTGAAGGGCGAAATTATCACAACGCCATTCAGCTACGTGGCTACTACATCTAGTATTGTTTGGGAAGGTTGTACACCAGTATTTGTAGATATTCATCCCGAATATTTAACGATAGATGAAGAAAAAATAGAAGAAAAAATAACCGAGAAAACAACAGCAATATTAGCTGTTCATGTATTTGGAAATCCTTGTAATGTTGAAGCAATAGAAAAAATTGCCAAAAAACACAAACTAAAAGTAATTTACGATGCTGCTCACTGCTTTGGTGTAAAATACAAAGGGAAAAGTATATTTAGCTATGGAGATATAAGTACTTGTAGCTTTCATGCCACCAAGATTTTTCATACAGGTGAAGGTGGATGTTGGATAACGAATAATGACCATCAAGATAAGCTCTTTTACCATCATAACCTGGGTCACGACGGCCCTGAAGCTTTTCACGGTTTAGGTATAAATGCTAAAATGAGTGAGCTACAAGCTGCTATGGGCTTGGCGGTTTTTAATCATTTGGATGAAATTTTAGAAGGACGAAAAAAAGTGGTTGAGCATTATAATGAATATCTTTTCAATGCCCCATTACAAAAACTAAAAATAAGAGCTGGAACCGAATGGAACTACCATTATTACCCTGTAATATTTAAAACCGAAAAACAATTATTGAAAGTGCAAAAAGAACTCAATGCACAGGATATTTATCCAAGAAGATATTTTTATCCGAGCTTGAACACTTTGCCTTATGTGCAAAATCAATTATTTGAAGTAAGTCAAAGTATAAGTAACAGAGTGTTATGCCTTCCTTTGTTTGTGAATCTAGATGAAAGAAATATTAAAAAAATATCTAAGACTATTAAAAATATTATAGAACAAGGTTAAATTAAAGCGCCTAATAATCTCAATAATGAGAAACTAGTCTGTTCACAAGCTATTTTAACTTTTAAGGAAAAACATTTAATTAGATTATTTAACTCACTAACGACCAATATTCTAGTGAATTTCAAGAATATTTTTATTCATACCTATATTTAAAGTGGTTATTGTGAAATATAAAATAAGACTATAAATCCGAAAAATTTTGAAAAATTTTATTGATACTAAACACCATCACGATATCTTTTTCGAAAAAGATGTACAAGTAAAACAAAGTGTTATTGAATCTAAATGCCAACTCTACAGAGCGGTTCAAATTGATGATTCGGTATTAAAAAGTAAAAATATTATTGGTGACTTTTCAAGAATTAGATCATCTAAACTCGGCGAGATGGTAAGAATTGATAGGTCAAATTTTATCTTTCACTCAAATATTGGTGATTACAGCTATACTGGGGCAAATGATGTAATTATGCATTCGGAAATAGGAAAGTTTTGCTCTATTTCTTGGGGAGTAACTATTGGCCCAGGTGAACATGATTATAAAAGAATAACGTCTCACGATTTTCTTTACAATGATTTTTATGGAATAAAAAATAAAGAAGAAAAAGAATCATATAATCGCTTCAAAAAGCAATGTACTATTGGCAATGATGTGTGGATTGGAACGAATGCTACCATTCTTAGAGGAGTTAAAATAGGCGATGGAGCCGTAATTGGTGCTAATTCGATCATCACCAAAGACATTCCGCCTTATGCTATAGCCGTGGGAAACCCTGCAAAAATAGTAAGGTTTCGATTTGATGATTCGGTCATTAAAGAACTGCTAAATCTTAAATGGTGGGATTTCTCGTACGAAAAAATTAAGAGAAATTTTTTATCATTCAATAATCTTGATATTGAATCCGTAATAAAAGAACTTAAACAAAAATGAATATTATTTTAACCTCAGTTGGTAGAAGAAGCTACCTCGTCAGGTATTTCAAAAAAGCAATTAAAAATAACGGTAAAATATTTGTGTCCAACTCAAATATAACGGTTGCAACAAAGGAGGCAGATGACTATTTAATAACACCCTTAATCTATGACCCTGACTATATAGCAGTGCTGCTTAATTACTGTATCGAAAACAAAATTACGCATGTGATTTCGGTTTTTGATGTTGACCTCTTGGTTCTCTCACAGAACATCGATCTATTCAAAAAAAACAATATCGAGATATTACTCGCTCCCGAAGCGTCAGTTGGTATATGTAACGACAAGTGGAAAACTTACTTGTTCTTTCATCAAAACAAACTGAATACCCCTAAAACGTTCCTAAATATAGAGGACATAATTAAAAATATTGAACAAGGGAATTTAAATTACCCTATCATTATAAAACCGCGTTGGGGAATGGCCTCTATAGGCATTTATATAGCAGATAATGAAAATGAATTGCGCATATTAGCAAATAAGTGTAAAAAAGAAATATTTGAAAGTTATTTAAAATACGAATCCTCTTTTACGGCAGAAGAGTCCGTAATTTATCAAGAATTGATAAAAGGACAAGAATATGGATTGGATGTTATTAGTGACTTAAAAGGTAGATACGTCAAAACTTTTGCCAAGAAAAAAGTGAGTATGAGGGCCGGGGAAACAGACATAGGAGAAACCGTGTCAAGCGAAATTTTTGAAGATTCAGCAAAGATTATTCATAATTTATTGTTATCCAAAGTCATTTTATCAGTTGACTGTTTTGTAAATAAGGGACAGATTTATTTCATTGAGATTAATTGTCGAATATCGGGACATTATCCAGTGAGTCACGTTGCAGGTGTTAATTTACCTCAACAAATAATTAATTGGATACAAGAAAAAAAAACGGATCATAACCTATTAACAATTCAAGAAGGTGTAAGGGTAACCAAAGACCTTGTTCCTTGTAGGATTTAATTAGAAAGTTAGACCTCAAAAAAATGAAAAAACCTCTTGTTAGTATATCATGTATTACCTATAATCATGTTAATTACATTCAGGAATGTATTGACGGGTTTTTGTCTCAACGAACTGACTTTAATTTTGAAATACTCATTCACGATGATGCCTCTGATGACGGCACAGCCGAGATCATTAAGCGTTATGAAAATAAATATAGCGATATCATTAAACCAATTTATCAAACTATAAATCAATATTCGATTGGTAATCGCCCCGTGAATAAGTTGAATTTTGATAGAGCAAAAGGTAAATACATCGCAGTTTGTGAAGGAGATGATTATTGGACTGACCAATACAAGCTACAAAAACAAGTAGATTTTTTAGAGGCGAATGAAGAATTTAGCGGTTGCTTTCATAAATCCTTCACAATAAATGAAACTGACAAGAAACCAAAGCTCGTTCCATTCAGAGAATACAAAAAACAAATATTTACATTCGAAGACACATTATCTAAAAAAGTGTTGTTCCATACAAGCTCATTTGTATTTAGAGCACATTATTGTGTATATGAGAAGGGATACAAGAATATTCATAGCGGCGACATGGCTTTATTTTCCACCATCGCAAAAAGTGGAAAGCTTTATCTTGAAGATGAATTCATGAGCGTATACAGAATAAATGAAAATGGAGTTACAAGGAATGTAAACAACAAAGAATATCATCAGAATAGAATTATTTTGATGGATTATTTGATGAAAATATCAGAAGCTAAATATTTTGATTCCATAACCGAAGTGAAAAATTTTCATATCTCTAATTTAAATCTAAAGCAGAAAAAGTCGAAATATAATTTATTTGATCACAATCATCTACACATGAAAGTTTTTCATAAAGCCAAGAAAATATTATCAATACTATTAAGAAATAAAACTAAATGAAATTAGCTATTCTTTCTCCCTCAGAAAATCAATATTCAGAGACATTTATTGAGGCTCATCGTAAATATCTGAAAGGAGAAATATTTTACTATTGTGAAGGGAAACATCCGAATATATGTAATGGTCAAAATATTAATTCAAGGTGGAACAAGGTCTTTTCTAAATTTTATTCAAGAGTAATTAAAGATCCAGATTATGGAACAAAAGCTGCCTTAAGTAAGTCGCTAAAAAGAAATAAAATTGATGTAATACTCGCTGAATATGGCGTCCTAGCTTTTCATAATATTGAGCTTATCAAAAAAACCAATATCCCATTAGTCGTACACTTTCATGGTTTTGATGCATCTGTCTATGAAGAAACAAAAAAATGCAACAATTACAAAGAGGTTTTCAAATATGCGAGCTATATCATAGTCGTTTCTAAAAAGATGCGTGAAATGATATCAGAATTAGGATGCCCCGCTGAGAAAATTATTCTGAATACATATGGACCTCAACCAGAATTTGAAAAAGTATCCCCAGAATTTAAAGAGAAGGCATTGATCGCCATTGGCCGTTTTGTGAATAAAAAGGCTCCCTACTATACCATTTTAGCTTTTGCAAAATCGGTAGAAAAACATTCAGATGCTCATTTATATCTTGCAGGTGGCGGTCCTTTGAAAGAGGCCTGCGAGAACTTAGTAAAACATCTGAAACTTGAAAAAAACATTACGTTTTTAGGGATTATTACACCGGAAATATTCCGCAGCTATTTATCGAAGGTTTATGGATTCGTGCAACATTCAATTCGAGCAAAAAATGGAGATATGGAAGGAACGCCATTGGCAGTTTTAGAGTCAAGTGTTTCTGGCTTACCTGTTGTTTCTACAATTCATGCTGGAATTCCTGATGTGATTATACATAATGAAACAGGACTTTTATGTCAAGAACATGATGTAGAGGAAATGACAACGAACATGATAAAAATATTTGATGATCGAAATGATTCAATTGCCATGGGCGAAAAAGGTAAGCGTCATATTCTCTCCAATTTCGCTTTAGCAAGACATATTGACGCATTAGATGAAATAATTAACAAAGCGTATCAAAACAAATGATTTTTGAAATTGAGTAACTCAGCACATTCTCGCGATCAACACAATATAATTGAATAAAAAACAGATTACGATTATCATTCCCCTATTCAATAGGGCATCTTTAATTCAAAAGACTTTAAAATCTATTCAGGCACAAACCAGTAAGGAATGGCAATGTATTGTAGTTGATGATGGTTCAACAGATAAAAGCTGCCAAGTAGTGAGTGATTTTGCAAAAAATGACAATCGCATTAAATTAGTTGAACGGAATAGAGGACCTAAAGGAGCTAATACGTGCAGAAATATAGGGCTCGAATTAGCTGATACTGAGTGGGTGATGTTTTTTGACTCTGATGATCTTATGCTGCCATGGTGCATAGAAAAGAGAATTAATGCTATTGAGGATCATCAACATATAGATATTTTACTGTCCCAAGGCGCAACATTTACAGAGCATGATATCATTGGTTTTAGAAACAATCCAAGAGCCAATGATTATCTTCAAGAAATACTAAAATTTAACATCTCCCTTTCTACACCCTGTGCTTTATGGAAGCGTGATAAGATTAAAGAAATTAACGGATGGAATGAGAAGTTTCAAAGATGGCAAGACCCTGAGCTTTTTATTCGTGCCTTTAGCTCCCAGCATAGACACGAGTGGATCTCTGAATATCCAGATCACATCATTAGGGTTGAGGATGACAAGTCAAAAATAACGAATAGCCATAGCGCATATAAGAGTTTTGAATGCTTCATTGAAAACTTATGCATTGTTTATCGAGACCTCAGTGGTGACCTTCGATTTGTTTTCGAGAATTCGGTATATTTCTATTGTTTAAGAGCATCGTATTTCATAAATAAAAAGCAATCGAAAAAAATATTAAACGTTTTGTCTAAAAATTCATTTTTTGCAAAATTTCGAAAAATAAAATTTAGACTTTTGATGTCATTCAATGTAAAGTTGAAAAACGTTAAATTTGTTAAAGGAATTATTCATAAACTTATAGAGTTTGAAATAGAGAAGTATACACCTAAAAAGTCATATATAGATAATGAACTACTAGGTGATTTTAGAGCAAGAATAAATGAAATGAATTATCTAAAAAATTAATATGTCAACAGAAAATTTAAAAAAAGCGTTAGTCATGGGCGCAGGCGGTTTCATCGGAAGTCATATGGTTAAAAGACTCAAAAAAGAAGGTTTTTGGGTTCGAGGCGTAGATCTCAAATACCCGGAATATGCTGAGACTGCAGCTGATGAATTTGTGCAAGGAGACCTTAGAGATCCTTTACTTGTAAAAAACGTAATGAGCGATAGTCATTGGGATGAAGTATATCAATTTGCTGCGGATATGGGTGGTGCAGGATTTGTTTTTACAGGAGAAAATGATGCTGATATTATGCATAACTCTGCGTTGGTAAATCTCAACGTGGCCCATCAGGCTGCAAAGGATAAGAATACAGAACGAATATTTTATTCATCCTCCGCTTGCATGTACCCCGAGCATAATCAACTAGATCCAGACAATCCAAATTGCACAGAGGATTCTGCTTATCCAGCTGATCCCGATTCAGAATACGGTTGGGAAAAGCTTTTTAGTGAAAG
>MDSY01107591.1_pt1 | contig 10156 bp, 6 predicted proteins | sample 811131 | NCBI WGS metagenome assembly MDSY01 (sample SAMN05326643, study PRJNA326480) | marine metagenome | isolation source: seawater | place: Atlantic Ocean: South West | collected 2010
CATCAAGATTAAAAAACCCACATTTTATAGAGAGAGCACATTGTATCATCATCAAAGAAACAAACGAAACAAAAAATAACGAACTCTTCTTCATACAAATACACGCACACACGCGAACAATGCTGCGGCAGCAGATGCCTCGGCGTTCTTGTGTACAGACGATCGTGAGAAGCGCGATGATGGTCCTACCGTCGTTTACGTCGTCGTCGTTCGCACCGTTATCATCATCATCATCATTGAACAACAACAACAACAACAACAACAACAACAACGAAAAGAAGAAGACAAAATTCGAATTTCCAATCGCCGTCGGCAAAACCTTACGCGTGATGGATTTATGCGGGAAGAAAATAGTGGTTCGAAATTTAGACCCCGGCGACGAACGCGTGGAGATTTCTTCTTTTTTGTCTTCTTTATCTTCTTCTTCTTCGTCGAGCAGAAATGAAGGCAGTGGGAGTGGTGAGAGATTACGACTAAAGGCGGAAAAGCTCGAGAACGGAGACGTGTACGCATACACCGTCTCAGACATCGAAGGAGAAGACGAAGACAACAACAATAACAACAATAACAACGAGGTGTGTGTCATCGAGTGCAAAATTCCACCTCGATTTGTATCCTTAGACGTGCTGATGGGGAAGAAGAGTTCGTTGACGGTGGACGCGAATATCGCCGAGGCGAGCGTGGACGTGACGGTGGTGGACGAGGACGACGACGAAACCGACGAGGACGGAAGGGACGATGCGCCATCGGCATCATCATCATCGCCGCCGGCATGCGTGCAATTCTTAAAGAGCGTCAAAGGTGCGTACGTGAACGTAGAAACGTTAAACGGTGATGTCTTATGCGAAACGATACAAGCGAACGCGTCGATTAAAACGAACGGCGGCGACGTGATTGCCAAGAGAGTGGTAGCGAACGATTTGCGAATAGACGCCGGAACGGGTGGTAACATTCACATTGATTCCGTTTTCGTGCACGATTGCGAGTTGCACACGAAGAAAGGCGAGATACGCTCGAAGAAGAATTTTCGCGCGAGTGGGAATACCAAATGCATCACGAACGGTGGTGACATATCGTTAGAAAACGTTGAATGCGGGGACGAAGACGCGGAAGTGACGATTGACGCGCGAAGTCAAGGAAGCGGTAACGGTGGTGACATATCCATACATTTCGCCCCGAGAGTCACGAACGTTCAAGTGTACACGAACAATGAAGGTTCGATCAACGCGCGAGTCCCGAGTGGGTTCCCAGCATTCGTCCTTCGACGAGAAGAAAACCAACCGGACGAAGTCATCGTTCCCGAGACGAATAAAGAAGCAAACCGCCGGTCTTTCAAAAGCTTCGGCGAAACAACGACAACAAAAGAACTTTCCCAAGAAGACAAAAATGCTAAAGCCGTCTCTTCATTCGGTGCTCGAATAGTCCACGACACCGACGACGTGCTCGCGCGTAAAATGCGCGCAGAATACGAGTCGAAATCCAGCGTCGTCTTCTCGCTCGGCTCCTCCGCTTCGACGAAATCAAAGAAACGTTTATTGCTCGTCGAAACGTCTTGGTTGGATGAAGTTTTGTTCAAACAATAATAGAAAACATAATACATATAGAGAGAGAACAGAAGAGAACAGAAGAGAGAATAGAAAGAGTAGTAACGATAGATTATTACCTTAGTAGTTAGCGCTTGTGTACCAGGTACCATATAAAATAATAGTTTAGAGAGATGCCAGATGAGATGATTTTTTGATGAAAATTTTTCACTTATTTTTTTCCTTCGCACTGTCTGAATTTCAGCAGTTTTGGACGGCTTATCCACCCAGAAAACGACATAATAAAAATAAAATGGTTGCATACCACTCCATCTTACGAAGAGGCTCCCGGGCGGCGTTGAATTCGCTCGCCGCTAATTGTGGCGGCAAGTGTTCTTATTCGTCCGTTCCGAACGTCATGGTTAGTGGTTGTCGTTTTTTGTCGTCGTTGTTTTATTGTTTTGTCTGCGCTCGGGAAAAAGTTCGTTTCTAAAAGGTCTCTCATCATCTCTTCGCCGCCTCTCTCTCTCTCTCTCTCGCTGCTGCTGCTGCTGCTGCTGTTGCTGTTGCTGTTGCGGCTCTCTCGCTAAACGAATTTGACGACGATGATGACGAGGATTCATTCACACGCGCGCAAATGAACACACGTATCGTTTTATTAACTTTCTCTCTCTCCAATACAATAAAATAAAACAGACGGCTGCGGTGATTCGCGAAACCGGACCGTCCTCGGTGATGAAAATCGAGAAAGATTACCCGACGCCAAAGCTGAACCCGGGGTCGGTGTTGATCAAGAACAAATTCTCCGGGATTAACTTCATCGACACCTATCACCGTTCGGGTTTGTATAAGAGAGACTTACCTTTTATTGGCGGCCAAGAAGGCGGCGGTTTCGTTGCGGCGACGTCGCCGGAGGCGGAAGCGCAAGGCGTGAAAGTCGGCGACAGAGTGGCGTATTCTTCGGTGTTTCAAACGTACGCGGAGTACACCGCGGTTCCAGCGCATAAGGTTGTTACCGTCCCTGAAGAGATTCCGTTAGATGTGGCCGTTTCGTGCGGGGTACAAGGCATGACGGCGCATTACTTGACCCACTCCGCGCACGCGCAGTTGATCAAACCGGGCGAGTGGATGCTCATCCACGGCACCGGTTCCGGGACCTGCCAATGGGCCGCGCAAATGGCAAAGTTAAGAGGATATAAAGTCATCGGCACGTGCTCTAAGTCTAAGGTGGATATTGCCAAAGGTACTGGCGTGGATGAGTTGATTGTCTACGACGAAGCACCCGGGACTTCGTACGAAGACTACTCCTCGGTGGATTTAGTCCCAAAAGTTATGGAAATCACAAACGGGCAAGGCGTGAAGTGCGTCATTGACGGGATCGGGTTAGCGACTTGGGAAACCTCCATTGAAGTCTTGGCCACCAAAGGCATCTTTGTCTCTTTCGGCAACGCTTCCGGTGCCGTCCCGGCCTTTCCGCCGTTGAAGTTAATCAACAAATCAGCGTTTTTAACGCGACCAAAGTTGAACGACTACACACAAACGAGAGAGGAGTTGATGTGGAGAGCGAACGATATTTTCGGTTGGATTAAATCTGGTGAGTTGAAGGTGGCGGTGGACAGATGCTTTCCGTTGGATCAAGCGAAAGAAGGTCACGACTATTTGGAAGCCGGTAAAAGTCGAGGGAAGGTTCTGTACGAAATCAACTGATTTTACGTAAACACATATAATATTCCATAGAAGAAGAAGAAGAGTAATATTAATAATCACAGAGCATCATCACCAATACTAACAATACCACGTACTCAACTTCTGCTCTCTTCTTCTTCTTTGTCTTCTTTGTCTTCTTCTCTATCTATCTAATAATAAGAAAGAAGCTTCCTTAATGAGCCATCCGTCGGTTCCCAGAACCACCAACCACGCCTCCGAGCTCTTTCACTTGCTCTAAATCCGCCTCAAACTGCCTCTCCAACTTATCCTCCAACTCTAACCCGTCCAAACTCTTATCCAACTTCTCCTCTCTGTCCCAGGCGTCTTTTTTCGCCTGTAAAACCGTCTCTTTGTTTTTTATTCTCGTCTCCGTGAATGTTTTCAAGCGATCGAGTTCATCCATGAGTTTCTCTTTATCCTCAAACTCTTGCGCGAAAGAGGAATGAAGAGAGAGGAAAAAGACAACAATCACGAGGAAGAAGGAGATTTGGCGTTTGTTCGACGATGATCGGGGGCAGCGGCAAAAAGACATTCTCTTCTCTGTTCTTTCGGAAAGTGGGTGTATCTCAAGTGGTGTGAGAAAGTGCCGTAAAAGGTCCAATTTTGCTCTTCTTTTTCACCGTGGTGTGACAATAATATGTAAACAACATCAGAGCAGAGCAGTTTCATTTTTAAAACACATATCATGTATAACATAGTAGTAGTAACATTAATAGTAAAAGCAACAGCGCGGTGTGACAATGTTGTGATAACATCTCTCTCTCTTTCTCTCTCTCTCTCTCGTGTATGTATTCATTTTTTTTCATCATAAGTACCTCGTATTATTAGTTGGTATCGCCCCATCGAACGTTCCAGCGACTGGCCAAATAGTGCGCGCCGATCGGACCTCTGGAACCGTACGGGTACAACTCTGGCGGGATATTTTCGGATTCGATGGTTTCAAGCAACGGTGTGAACAACTTCCACGCGGCTTCTAACTCGTCGTTACGGATGAACAATCTCTTATCGCCGTGAATGACATCCAAGATGAGACGTTCGTAAGCGTCCGGTAACTCGCCGACGGAGTATTTCGATTTGTACGTCAAATCTAAAATCGATCGGTCCATTTTGTGCCCTAAACCTGGAACTTTGTTGTTAATTTTCAAGTAAATAGCCTCATCTGGTTGAATACGAATGACCAATTCGTTGCACTGCGCGTTGGAAGAGTCTCCCGCGGTACCTCCGCCGCCTCTCGAGATTGGTTTCGATTTCTTATCGGCGTAAATGTTCCCCGGCGCGTGTCGAAACTGGATTCGAATTTCGCACCCTCTCTTGTGTAAAGCTTTTCCCGCTTTCATCAAAAACGGGACGCCGTCCCATCTCGCATTATCGATGAATAACGCGATCGCCGCGAACGTGGCACAATTCGAACCTTTCGGAACGGTTTCGTCGTCCAAATACGCAGGAAACACATTCGAGCCGCTCGTTTTCCCTTTGTATTGTCCCAGAACGACGTTGTCGATATCGATATCCCGAATCGATCGAATTACTTTAACTTTTTCGTCGCGAATATCCTCCGCGTCCAACGATGCCGGTTCTTCCATCGCAAACAACGCCATGATCTGTAACAAGTGGTTTTGCATGATATCTCGAATGATGCCGTAGTTATCGAAATAGCCGCCCCTGCCTTCGGTACCAAAATTCTCCGAAAAATTAATCTGCACGTTGCGAATGTAATTTCTATTCCACAACGGTTGAAACATAATGTTCGAAAACCTCAGAACGGTCAAGTTTTCAATCAACTCCTTCCCTAAGTAGTGATCGATTCTGTACGTTTGCTTTTCGCTCAACTCCGCGGCTAAAGCTTTCGTCAAAGCTCTCGAACTTTCCAAATCTCTTCCGAACGGCTTCTCCACGATCACTCTCGTTTCCCCGGTTTTCGATTGCACGTATCTGGAACTCATTTGCGCCACCGGTACAAAAATCGACGGCGGAATGGACAAATAAAACACTCTCATCGCTTTCTTCCCCTCTTCCGTCTTCAACATCTCTTGATCTAACTTTTCGAAATCCGCGCCTTCGTCGTAGTTCCCGTGCACGTACTCGCACCGCTTCAAAAACTCCTCCATAAATTCATCGCAGTTCTCCTTCGCGTCTATTCTGCATCCTAAACTCATTCGTATTCTCTCGCGAAACTCCTCCGAGGTCATTTTCGATCGCGCGTACCCGAACACCGAAAACGACTTTGGCAGTCTCCCTTCGTAAAATAACGCGAGAAGCGAAGGGTAGATTTTCTTCTTCGCGAGATCACCAGAGGCGCCAAAAACGCAAAACGTCATGTGATCGTGCGCTTCACCGGACGGCCACACGTCCACGCCGGTTTCTTTCGCCGATGATTTCTTCGTATTTTGTTGGTCTCTCGCTGATGATCCTCCTTCTGCTGCCGCCATCACCGGCGAAAAGGTTCTCCTCTTCTCATCATCTCTCTTAAAAGCCGCCGTCGAAAACGATTTTGATGAAAATGAATTCGCTTTTCCCCCTCGTTGACTGAGAAGAACAGATCTGAGGAGTATTTTGCGATCGTTCGATCTGTTCTTCTTATTCGTCTGATGATGATGATGATTCTGTGTTGCTGTTGCTGCTGCTGTTGCTGCTGCGCGCATCGTTGCTGAATTATTTACGGAAGGGGGCAGTTAAAATTCTGTTGAATTTTAGACTTGACTTTTCCTTTTTGTCTTCTTCTTTTCGATTAAAAACGCTTCTCTGTTTTCTCCTTTTTTTTTCTTGTCCCTCTTCGTTTGACTTTTCTTACTTAATTTCTTTCTTTCTTTCTTTCTCTCATTGTTTTCTTCTTCTTCTTCTATTTTACCACAACAACACACTTTGACGACGAAGTTGAAAACGAGAGCGAGAACACCGTGAAAATGATCGTGGACAGTTTATGTCCGATGGACCCGATCGAAGCTGGAGAAATATACAGGATGGAAAAGTATAAAGATTTCGTATTTCAGGCGAAAAAAGTGGGCACGTTTGACACTCCCGAGGTGCAACGCATGTTGAAACAGATGCGAAAGTTAACCGTGGAGTTGGCCGAGATCGCGGGGAAGGAGAAGGAAGAAGAACAAAAAACTTTTGAAAAGACTTCTTCGGTGATCGATCGCGACGCGAAAAAAGAGTGGTGGAAGGACGGAGAGTACGACGAGAAGAAAGCGGACGAGGCGAACGATCTCGGTTCGAAATGTTTGAAAACGGCAAAGGAAAGGAAAAATGGTACTAAAAATCAAAGACGCGAAGATCACGAACACGCGTTCGAGGCGTTCACGGAGGCGATCAGATTAGAACCGAAGAAAGCGGTATACTTCGCAAACAGGGCGTTTTGTGCGTTGAAGTTGGAACGATACGTCATCGCCGCGGAGGATTGCGACAACGCTCTGAAACTCGACCCGAAATACGAGAAGGCTTTGACGAGAGGCGCCAAGGCGCAAATGAAGTTAAACAACGAAACGAAAGCGATGGAGATGTACGAGTTTATTTTACGACACATCGACCAGACGCACGCGGAAGCTACGAAAGGACGAGAAGAGGCCAGGGCACTTTTGAAGAGTAAAACGGAACGCGCGAATAAGCAGAACGAGGCGACGCGCAAAGGCGAACTGAGAAAACCTCTCTTTGACGAAGCGGAATTTTTGAAAAGAAACGCAGAAAAGAACGCGGAGAACTTAATCGCGAGCGAGGAAATGTTGAGACAAATTCTAACGACTTCGACGTCTCCTTTTGAGAATAACGCGCGATTTGAGTACGTGGAAAATTGCATCAAGTGTCAACGCGTCTTATTCGCCTTGGACGAGTGCGAAAACAAACTTCCCAGAGACTCTATCGATCGTTTGTACCTTCTCGCCGAGTGTAAGTGGAGAGTAAACGACGTGAGTGGTGCGTTGAGATGTTTAGAAGCATCGAGCTTAGAGCACGAGTGCGACGAAGAACTTTTGAAACACTCGCAAAAATGCGAGACGCTCGCGAACCGATTGAGAGAACTCGAAACGATTTCAGAATCCATCGAAAGTTTAGCAGATCAGGAGGAGTATCAGTTGTGCGTGGAAAAGTGCGATTACGTCCTGGAACAACTATCCATGGGTCGACAACTGACGCGGTTTCGCGCGAATATTCTCGTCGCTCGCGCGTCCAGTCTGGTAGGAATCTTAACGTATTCGGGGGGCGCTTCCTCCGGAACGAGTAGTGGCAGCGAAGAAGACGACGCGTTATCCTCGGGTTCGGATTCAGAATCATCCTCTACTGTTCTGAATGAACGTGGATTCGAGTATTCGTCGACGAATGCCGGAGAAACAAACCGAGAAAAACTCGACCGTAATCGACTGGCAAAGACGGCGTTGAAAAGTGCCAAGGAGGCGTTACTCTTACACTCCAACAACGTTGAAGCGCACGTCATTTCGCACGATATCTATCTCTTAGGCAACAAACGTATGAAATCGTTCGAGTCTATCCGTTTAGCGCAAATGCTATCACCGGAGGATCCGATCATCGCTCGAAAAGTGCAAAAGTTGGCCAAGCTCGTTTCCGCCATGAACAGAAAAACGCCGGGCAAGAAAAAAGGACGCTACGGCTCCGACGTCGATTTGAACGACGACGACGACAACGATAAAGATGACGATATCGGTGAATCATCCAAAACCCCAAAACTTTATCAACTCCTCGACTGTCGACAAACCGCTCGTCCGAAACAAATAGCCAAAGCGTACAAAACGCAAGCCATGAAGTGGCATCCGGACAAACAACACCACTCGAAAGACGAAGCCGCGAAACTCCAACAGGCGGAAACGAGGTTCAAGCAAATCGCGTTCGCGTTTTCTATTCTCAGCGATAAAAAGAAACGCGCGGAATACGACGAGGATAACACCAAGTACGATCAGATGTTGTGATGATGATGATGATGATGAAAATTTCGAAAGTGTAATATTTAAAAATCTGAGTTGATTTCTCTCTAGCTTCTCGTACACCACACAAAAACACTTCGCGCATTTGCGAAGAAGACAAAGAAGAAGACAAAGGAATGGGCGCCTCCGTTCCCAGAAGAGAAGCAAAAACTGGGTCGTCGAGAAGAATTAATAAAAGAAAATCTTCGTATTATCGCGCGTGCAGACTCCTTCTGTGCCTCTCGCTTTTCGTCTTTATCGTCAAAGAGTTTCTCATCAACGACGGTGATGAAAATGGTGATGAAAATGGAGTATTCGCGATGGGTGTGCGATTGATTGGAAGTTTTGCGTCGTCGTCGTCGTCGAACTGGGGGAGAGATGCGACTACGACTCGAGAGGAGGATAAAACGATGCGCGTTTCAGCAGACATCTCCTCCTCTTCCTCCTCGTCGTCGTATGAGAAGGAGGACGAGGAAGAGTTGAACAACAACAACAACAACGCAGACGAAGAAGGAGAAGAAGCGACCACCGCCGGCGTCGTGGGAACGGCACGAAAAGGACGAAGAAGAAGCCGTTCGCGATCATCTTCTAAAGGAAGTAGTAGTAGTAGTTCTAGTAATAGTTTTGGTGGTGGGAGTGCGAGCGACGAGGAAGGGGACGATACCGGCGGCGAGGACGAGAGTACCGCCTCGAGCGCCGGTGGCAATACGTTCCTCCCGACCGCAGACCATCGCGTTGGCGCGGCAGCCAAAGAAGCCATGAACTTGAAGAAACTGAAAGAGTCGTTCGATATCGTTCTCCCGCAGTTGTGGATACCGAAAACGCCGGAATGGAAAAAAGCAAACGTGAAGAGAATTTTAGTGACAAAGGCGCAAAATGGTAACAAGTACCATCCGAGCGGCAAGAACAATCCAGAAGTGTTACCGGCGGAAGATTTACGCGAAAAACAGTTCAAATCCTGCGCGGTCGTGGGAAACGGTGGCAGCAACTTAAACGCCAATTACGGTGAGGCCATCGACGCGCACGACGCCGTTTTCCGTTTCAACGACGGTCCAACCGTCGGTTTCGAAAACAAAGTCGGTTCGAAAACCACCTTCAGAGTTATCAACAACGCGTGGACCCGAACGTGGTTGCGACGGAAACCAAGAGGTGCGTCCGAAGACGCGTTGCTCCTCTTCGGTGCTGGTGCGGCAAAAAGCATGGACGCTCTGTACAAAAAATGGGGCAGCGAGGAAAAAATTTACTTCATGGCGCCCGAATTCGCCGGCGCCGCGCGAGGCCAATACAAAAAAGCGTACCTCGCGTTCGCTGACCTCAAAGCCGTCTCGGTCAAAGGCCGCAACTCCCCACCAACCGGCGTGGAAGGTTTATATTTTGCCATGCTCACCTGCGAATCCGTCGATTTATACGGTTTTGGCATCGAACCCGACCCATCGACCCCGTACCACTACCACGACAAAGTCAAAGGCGTGGAAGCGGCGCACTCGTTCGGCTTCCAAGCGGTGTTTTTGAGAATGTTAGAACACGGCGGGCACATGAGCGTTTGTTTGGGAAAGAAAAGCGCGGATCCGCCCTCGTGTTCTTTTTCTTTGTCTTCTTCTTATTCGAGTAGTAGTAGTAGCAGTAGTAGTAGTACTCGTGGCGGCGACGACGAAGAGTAGTAAGTAGCTTTTAGTGCTCGTAGACATTTTGAAAATAATAAAGAGTGTTTGTTGATGTTGATTTTACGACACGTTTTTACTTCCTGTTTGCCGTCGTCATCTTTCCATGCATTGAATTTTCTTTCTTTCGTTTGTCTCCTTCTTTTTTTCTTTTCTTGCGAAGAGGCAGCCGCAAAATTGAAAGATTTTCCTCTTGTATAATTGTGCGGCCGGCGCGCGCATTTAACACACACACACACACTTTAACACTTTAACACGCACAGAAACTTTAAGAAAGGTACGTTTTAAACGACACGCTTTGGGAGGAGGAGAGTATTGTTTGACGAGCAACTTTACTGCCGTCTTTGTTATCTTC
>MDSY01007266.1_pt1 | contig 10155 bp, 10 predicted proteins | sample 811131 | NCBI WGS metagenome assembly MDSY01 (sample SAMN05326643, study PRJNA326480) | marine metagenome | isolation source: seawater | place: Atlantic Ocean: South West | collected 2010
ATGTGAGGGATTCCTCATCATCCCGATACGAAGAACGCACGCAATACATCCGCCCGACTGTTTGCCCATACAAAAGACTGACTTCCATTTCCAAAATCCTAGCGTATTCGTCGTGTCCGTGTTCGGCACGTTGTGGCGGTCAGGTGGTGGGTCGATTCTAGTCGCGGGCGCCATTCGGAACACGATGGAGGTGAAACAAGCCACGAAAACGGTGTACGCGGTACGTTGGGACGACCCCTCGAAGAACCCGCGCGAACCAGACGGGGTACCGAAAACGTTGTCGATCAAAATCGAGAAATATAATCCTCTCACTTTAAAGCAAGCCATCGCGGAGGCGAATAACTTACCGTGCGGCGCCTCGGAGGTTGGGCATTTGGTGCACTTTGACTCCGCGACGAGATTCCTACGACCGCTGAAAACGTCCACCGAAACGCACGCCACCCCAGACGGGGCGTGGGTGCTGTGGAGCAAGCGGGACGTTGAAAATAATAAAAATGACACGTGCAACGTGCAAATGCTGTGGGATGAGGAGTCATTAGACCAGGATAAGGTATCCGACCAAACCCAACCGCCGTACCCGTACCCGGCGATGTTGCCGTACCCGTTCGAAGAGCCTCTGGGGAAGAACGGGGGGTTCATGAGCCGGTAGCAAAGGGGAGACGTTCATTTAATAGGGCAGGAAAAATTCACTCAAAATGCTGCGTCACAAAAACTCGACTTTCCTTTCCGCAATCTCAGATCTGCGGCGCCCACGCACGTGTCTCCCGTTCCACGGCACGATGGACACGGATGACTTACCCCCCGTCGACCTCGAGTCGATTTGCGCGTCGTATGCCCCCAGCGCCGCGATGGCGCGTCTTCTGTTCATCGCGGACAAGGCCCGGGACCGCAGCGCGGTTTCCCAATCTGGGGAAACTCACAACGCCGGATCTCAAAACAACAATGACCAAGTCGTTTTCCAAACCTTGGAGCTTGACGCTTTGAAGCTGGCGCACGACATTTTGAAACGTGGTGAGAACATGACGACGTACGTAGAGGTGTGCACACGCATAGCAGGAACAGACGCAGGGGCGGCAGGAACAGACGCAGGAGCGCAGTATACCATTAACCAAACCTTGGTGGATCAAAAAGAGCAAAACTCACACCAAAAACGAGAAATTCTTCAAACCGAGTTGGCGGGGTACAAAACAAACTCGATAAAGGAATCGATCCGCATGGGGTACTGTGACCTCGGGGATTTTTACCGCGCAAGGGGGGATTACCAAAATGCGTTCAAGGCGTACGCCAGGACTCGGGACTACTGCACCACCGCGCGGCACGTGGTGAGCACTTGTTTGAACGTCGCGAGGTAAGTCACATAAAATCCTGCTCGCCTTTTAACGTGTAGTTCGTGTATACGTTTGTTCTCCTTTCAACACATCCTGTGAGGGATTCCTCACCATCCCGATACGAAACAGAGTACAGACATGAGATACGAGCACCACATGTATCCCATGACTGTTTGCCCATACAATACTGACTTTCTTTTCTCGTTTGCAGGGTCGGCGTGGAGTCGGAAAACTACGCGCACGTGCAAAACTACTGCGCAAAGGCGGCGAGCGCGGTGAGCAGCGCGGGGGTGTCTACGCAGGTGTCTACGAACGGCACCATAGTGTCTACAGGTGTATCTACACCCAGGGCTACGGTGTCACTTGCACCCCCGCCTTCCTCGGCTGCTGACCCCCAGGCTTTGGCGGAGCTGGCCAGGGCCGCTGGGTTGGCGCACCTCGAGGCGCGCAAGTACCGCGACGCGGCTAGGAAGTTCAGTGAAGCCGCCAGTTTGGGATCTGCCGGTGAAGGAGCGCAGGAGGAAGCAAGTACAGCTGTAGGCGGTACAGCTGTAGGAGGTACAGCTATAGGAGGTACAGCTGTAGGAGCAAATAGTGATGAGCCTTTGGCTGAGATTCTGAGCTCAAAAGATGTCGCGACGTACGGCGTTCTGTGCGCCCTTTGCAGTTGTGACTCTGGGGAAATAAAAAGAATGCTTTCAGACGACGTGGCGTTTCGAAGCGCGTTAGAGGGTACGCCTGAAGTCCGGAAGCTATCCGAACTATTCATTAGTCACAAGTTTGCAGAAGCTTTATTGGTCCTAAACCAAGTGACGGAAAAACTCCAGTTCGACTATCATTTGTACGACCACTTAGTGGGAATGACGAAGTCGATTCGCGAAAAAGCGTTGGCCCTATACTGCGCTCCTTTTTCTGTTGCTGATTTGAACGCGATGGCGGGAAGCTTTAACGTCGACATCGCTGAGCTGGAGAAGGAGCTGATTGGGTTGATCCAGGAGGATAAGATATCGGCGCGGATCGATTCTAAAAACAAAACACTGCACGCTAAAATAGTTGATGCCCGATCCAACGCGATCAATGCGGTGAAGCTCGCTGGAAAGGAATTCATCGCCGGCACGAAAGCGGTGCTGTGCAGGGCGTCGTTGTTGGAACACGGGTTGGTCGTTGGTGGTACAAATGGTGAAAGGAGGCGTACCCTGGGGATGCGGTCGGATAGGGATAGTCGCCACGGGCTCCCTGAGTTCGGCTCCAAGTTCGGGGGGATGGGCATGGGCATGGGGAGAGAGAGCCGTCGCGATGATCGAGGGATGCGCGACACGGGATCGCGGCGAAGTCATGGGGGCGGCGGGTCGCGGTTTTTGGGGGAGGACATGGACCACGACTGAGTGTAAATACTGAGTATGTGAATAGACGATGAGACCGAACCTTGTGATATACGAAAGTAAAAAAGGCAAAGTGGACTGCGTTGCCGCGCTTCCGTCCCCGAAGGTTCTTTTGGTTTTAGGTCAACAAGAGAGAACAGCTTTTTGGCATCAGTTCACCAGCTCATTTCATGTTCTTTAATTATTCTTGAGTCAATCTTGGGACAAACGCACTTTTTCAAATATTTCTCGGACTCCGTCTGATCGCAGGTGGCACACCATCGTGGCACGCACCGGCTGCCACGATGTCCGCCCCCCCCACTGCCCCCCCCCGGCGGGTCCCCGCGTCGATGGACAACTTCGAGAAGGTGGAGAAGATCGGCGAGGGCACTTATGGCGTGGTGTACAAAGCCCGGAACCGGGTCACTGATGAGATCGTGGCGCTGAAAAGGATCAGGCTGGAGCAGGAAGAAGAGGGCGTCCCATCGACCGCGATACGGGAGATTTCACTGCTGAAAGAGCTGAAGCACGAAAACATAGTCAGGTAAGGAGTAGTTGGAGGGGGGCTATAGGGGTATACGTCAAAGAAGGCCCTTCAAGGTTCCGTCAAACCTTCCACACCAATCGATCAAACACACATCTGACTTCTCGCCTCCTTCTTCTCACGTCTTTCTTTTAAACAGCCTGATGGACGTGATCCACCAGGACAAAAAGCTGTACCTGGTTTTCGAATTTTTAGACGTCGACCTTAAAAAACACCTAGAAACACACCCCCACATCGGCAATGACAAACGCGCGGTGAAGGGTTTCGTGTATCAGATGTGCGCCGGCATCGCGTATTGCCATTCGCACCGAGTGCTGCACCGAGATTTGAAACCGCAAAACGTGCTGGTGGACCAATCAACGAATGCGTTGAAACTCGCGGACTTTGGATTGGCCAGAGCTTTTGGGATTCCAGTGAGGGCGTACACTCATGAAGTTGTGACGTTGTGGTACCGTTCCCCAGAAATCTTACTCGGAGCTCGGCACTATTCCACACCAGTAGATGCATGGTCAATCGGCTGCATCTTCGCCGAGATGATCAACCAAGCGCCTCTCTTCCCCGGGGACTCGGAAATCGACCAGTTATTCCGAATCTTCCGAGTGTTAGGCACGCCTGATGACGAAATCTGGCCGAGCGTCACGACCCTACCGGACTACAAAGCGCAGTTTCCCAAGTGGAAACCCAAGGAGTGGAAGGATATCGTCCCAGCGCTGGACGCGTACGGGGTTGATTTGATTTCGAAACTTTTGAAGTACGCGCCGCACGAGCGGATTAGCGCGCGGGACGCGTGTCAGCACAAGTGGTTCGATGACTATGAGCCGGCTCGGAGGGACTATCCCAAGAAGGAAACAGGGGGGGGAGATAAATAGGCCATTTGTTCACACGAAAGATCAGCGTTCGATAAAATTTACACCTCACAATGCTCATCGGTTTTGATTTTTTAAAGGGACTCAACTGCTCTGTTGCTCGTCCTCCTCCCTTTTCCTCTTCGCACTCTTGCATTCCTGGGTGTAAAATGTTAGCACGTCGAAATGCTCGTACTTCGCTGCCTCCGAAGCTACCCTTTCGTCCCACGGACAGCCGTCCGCGTGCGCCCATTTCAGCACGTTGAGGTGTCCCCCTGCCGCCGCCACCACGTACGTCAATTCGTTCCATGGGCAGCCGTTCTCGTGCGCCCACTTTAGCACTGGGAGCTTTCCACCCGCTACCGCCGCAGAGCACGTCTTTTCGTCCCCAAAAATGCCCATCTCGCGCAACCACTTCAAAGCAGGGAGGTTCCCATCCTTCGCCGCCTTCGCGCACGTAGCTGCAACATCCGAGGTCTGTACCGTCACCTCCGCGGTGATAACCACGGTATCGTAACGTGACACCAAGCCTTTCTTCGGATTTTTCATGTCAGCCAGAGACACGAATTTTGTAGAACCTCAATCTGGGCTGTTCGCGCTGTATATATTCTTGCTCTTGCTGCTTGTGGATTGAACAGAAGGAGCATTAATAGTCGCTTCGTCCTCGTTGTCGCTCGTCTTGGCGCCGTGCATTCTTAACCCGATAGTCGTAGTCAGCTCCCAGCCGTCGGGTAAGATAGCATTCTCTGCCACGTCAAGGTACAACGAAATGTAAGCATGAGGTTATGTTTTCCCTAGGGGGAACAACAACATTTGCCACGCGATCCCGCCGACGTTGAACTGCTCGGAACGAAGTAGCTTCTTGTCTATCTTTACACTCCAATTGGAAATCTCCCATCGGTGCTTGCCAATTGCCGTGTCCATCGCGTCCGGTTCGGCGGGCTCGCTGTCGGTTAAGGCGAGGTGTGACACCTCGTGTTACTGAATTTTACACGCGTGATGTTCTTTCACCTCACGCCTCAACACGAGGAGCGCGCGTGGTTGTGAGGTCGTGGCTTTTCAGATCTGGCTTTCATGCGTAACGCTTTTCTCGGAAAAGGGAACAATAAAATTTTAGCGAGCATTTCACTCACGCGTTCCCTTCCAACGCAGACACACCCATGGCGCACACCCCCACGATTCTGCAAGATAAAAAAGGCGAGCGCACGATTACGTCGTACTACACCCCCTACCACGGCCACGACGTGCGTCACCTGGCGATTGCGTTAAGGGCGTTACGAGAGAAACACGACAGCATCACGTTCCTTGCGGGGGATTCGAGCTTGGACAATAAATACTGGTTCGATGAATGGACCCCTGCATGCAATGGGTACGAAGATGTGTTGCGACCGCAGGTGATGAAGAAAGATGTGTGCTACCATTTGAACGCCCCGGGCAGCACTACGGCGTGTTTGAACACCGCCGTGGAGGCGACATCGCTGGACGACCGGGCGTTTGGAAGGATGAGACCGCAAGATAGATTCATTCGTGACAATCTACGGGAGACCGACATGTTGATCGTTAGCGTCGGGGGCAACGACGTGGCGTTGGCGCCGACGGTGTGCACCGCAGTAAACCTCGGCGTGTTAACCAGGTGTACTCCAGGGTGGTGTTTCGGGGATGAGGGTGGGGATACACGGTATGAAAGTGCCAACTCAAAAAACAAAGCTTGGTGTCCGCTCGTGTGCGTCCCAAATGTATACGCCTTCGGCGATTGCGGCCGCGTTTGTTGCGGCGTCCCCGGATGCGTCGCCGGTGTCGCTTCCTGCCCCGTCGGGTTCGGCTACGTCACTGACCTGTTCGGCAACCGAGTCGAGAACTACGTGAACCGCTTGGTTTCGAAAACGAAACCGAAGAAGATATTGGTGTGTACGATTTATCATCCCATGGAGAAAGTGAAAGGCGCTGAGAGTTCGTGGGCAGACTTGGCGTTAAGCGCTCTCGGCTACGACTCCAACCCCAACAAAACCCAACGCGTGATTCGAGCCATCCATACTCACGCGACGTCGAAAATTAATATAAAAGGAGTCCCGGTGATCCCTTTGCCGCTGTTCGAGGTGTTAGACCCAAAAAACCAAGAGGATTACGAGCAAAGAGTAGAACCATCTGTCCGCGGAGGCGAGAAGATGGCAGACGCGTTTCGGGAAATCCTGAAGATGTAGAATAGACGATGACTTGTTTTATTATCATATCCGTGTACACTACCACTCGTGCATACTACCACATACGTACCACCTACAATAAGCCCTCCTTAATATTTGGTCTTTTCCTCCGCGCGCCTCGCTTTCTGCGCGGCGAACCTCGCCGCGAGCTTGGCGCCCTGCGATTGCTTTTTCGCGGGTTCCTTCACTGTTCCGTCTTCGTTCATTTCACACGGCAACGCGGCAGCGGTGTTGGTGAACACGTTAAGCACGGTGAACGCGAGGATTGGTGAGAGGTCAATGGTGCCACCGATGGGGGGGATGATGCCTCGGAATAGGTTGAGATAGGGATCGCAGAGCGTCGCCAGCGGGTACACGATTTGCCTAGGAGGGTTGGGGAACCACGTCAAAATCAACCGCCCAATCAAAAGAGTGTTGTAAATGCTGAGGGTGCTGAAGAGCCCTGACGTGATGACGCTCTCCGCGACGGAGTCACCGGGGATCATCGCCGCGAACTTCCCGTGGTGAAGAGGGGAGTACGCCCTTGACAAGGTTAGGCTGGCGGGGGCCAGGGAAGTGGACCTGGTTTGCGCGTCAACCAGTTTTTTGTTGACGTGCGTCACCGCGCGATCCAACGCTCTTCGTGCGGCGCCACGCATTTCGTCCATCCTGCTGGACAGGTCATTCGTCGGGGTCACTTCGCGCACGGCGCGCGCGAGAAGCTGCACCATTGGGAGTCGGAGTGCGTCGAGTTCTGGGGTTGGGGACGCACAGTAGTTGGAACAAGAGCAAGTAGGTAAATCGAAAACCAACAAGCCTTGCTGGCGAAACTCGGGCATCTATTTATTGTCCCCGTTCATAACTCAGGACGTCAGGCGCATTCTCCGTCCGCCACGTATGGCTTAGGAAAGCTTTAACCTGCCGTGACTGAATGTGGCTGAATGCCCAGTAGGGCCCACCTTTGCGGTTGACTCACATTGATTCCGGGCCGTCGAAATCTCGGAGATGACTTTTCCGCCGTCAGTCTCGCTTTTTCGCGTTCGTTGCGCCGGACGCGCGTTTAACGTCCCCACTACTCGACGCGCGCGTGCAAATCGCCCGCACCGTCTTCGGTTACTCACACAACATGTCCGCCATGTCTGCCATGGCCGCCGTGGCCCCGGCCGTCCAGGTACGTCCGCCATCGCGCTTGTTTCCGTCGTGCATCGTCCCGACATTTGCAAAGTTTTGGATAGTGCGACAACGCCGATTCGCGTTTACGTCGGCGCACCGTACACCACGCGGTACGACGTTCGCGACAGATTTCAACGTTGTTCTGACATTCCACCTCCCCCCACAACCCTCACAGGCCACCTTCGGCGCCAAGTCCGGCAAGTTTGTCAAGGCCCGCCGCTCCGTGGTCGCCATGGCGGTGACCGAACCTACGGTTGAGGAGAAGAAGCCCAAGCGCAAGTTCGTGAAGAAGAACGTCACTGTGCAAGATGCGGACATCGTCATCGGCGCGTCGTTCCCGGGCAAAGTGGTACGTAATTTTGGTTGTGTGTGTCATGCACAGGTTATGTAAGCCACCAATCCAAAAACCAAGCCTCGCAACCGCCACACGCACCGGGTATCAGCCTCATCGAACCCGGCGTTTTCATCGTGATAGTCTTCTCGAAAGACGTCACTCAAGAAAAGGGTTGAGGGTTTTGGTTTTGGTTTTTTTTGGTTTTTTGGCCATTCAAAGCGACGCGCATCTGTCAGGCATACTCTCATACACCTCCCATCATCATCCCACTGACTTTATACATCCCATCCTTACCCTCCTACGTAAATTAACCCCACAGAAACGCGTCCAGGAGTACGGCTGCTTTGTGGATTTCGGCGCTAAGAACGACGGGTTGGTGCACATTTCCGAATTGACAAATGGGTTCGTCGAAAATGTCTCCGACGTCGTCGCCGAGGACCAGGACGTTACCGTGTACATCAAGTCCATCGACTCTGAAAAGGGGCGCATTTCTTTAACCATGAAGAGCCCCCCCAGCGCGGAGGAAATGGCTGCTATCCAGGAAAAAGAAGCCGAGCGTGAGGCAAAATTCCAGGAAAGGAAAGCACAAAAAAAAGCCACCGAAGCGGCGATGGGTAAGTTGAAGAGCGTCAAAAAGGGGCAACAGATTGAGGGCGTGGTGAAGAGCGTCCAGCCGTTCGGTGCGTTTGTTGAGATCCAGGATGGCATTGAAGGGCTGGTGCACGTCACCGAGATGAGCGATGACTACAACATCGAAGTTTCGGACTTTTGCAAGGAGGGCCAAACCGTCTCCGTCCGCATCATCGGCATCGACGGCGGGAAAATCAAACTCTCCATGAAGGAGAAGATTGACCTGAAGCAGATGGTGGAGGGGATCCAGGTGGAAGCGACCGCGGGGATGATGGAGGTTGCGTTTAAGACCAAGGGCGTCACCCCGGCGCAGTTCCCCGGGTTCTCAGTTCTGGAGAAGGCCCAGGCCGCTGCCGCCGCCGCCGCCGCCGCGCCTGCCGAAGCAGCTGCCGAAGAGGCCACGGAAGAAGCCGCGGCTGAACCGGAAGCCGCCCCCGAGCCCGCCGCCGAGGAGCCCGTCGCTGATGTGAGTGACGATGCCTCCGCCGATCCCGAAGGTTCTTCGGCCTAGGGCGGAAGCGTCTGACGCTTCTCGCTCTAGGTTGAAGTAACTATTCATTCGATAGATTTCATTCTCTCGCCGCGACGAATCCAACTCTTTTTCAAATCTGACCGCTCTCTTGCTCTCGCTTTTTAATTATTCTCAGGCTGCCGCCGCGCCCGCCGAGGCTGTGAAGGAGGACTCCAAGAAGGAAAAGAAGAAGGAAGAAGCGGCTAAGCCCGCCGCGTCTACCGCGGGTATCACCGCCGCGCAGGTCAAGGTTGTTCGCGACAAGTCCGGCGCCGGTATGATGGACTGCAAGAAAGCGCTCGGCGAGTGCGGCGGCGACGTCGAGGAAGCCCTGATCTGGCTCCGCAAGAAGGGTATTGCGTCTGCGGACAAGAAAGCCTCCCGCATCGCCGCGGAAGGTGCTATCGGCGCGTACATCCACGCCGGCGCGCGTCTCGGCGTTATCTGCGAAATCAACTGCGAAACCGACTTCGTGGCCCGCGGTGACCGCTTCAAGGAGCTCGTCTCCGACATCGCCATGCAGGTCGCGGCGTGCCCCGACATCGAGTATGTCTCCCCCGCTGACGTCGACCCCGCGATGGTTGCGGCGGAGCGTGAAGTGCAGATGAAGATGGAAGACATGCTTTCCAAGCCCGAGAACATCAGGGAAAAGATTGTGCAAGGTCGCCTCGACAAGATGGTCAACGAAAAGGCTTTGATCAAGCAAGACTTCATCAAGGACACCACCAAGACTGTGGAAGATGTCATCATCGAAGCCACCGCGGAGATTGGAGAGAAGATCAGCATCCGCCGCTTCACCAAGTACACCTTAGGCGAAGGCATGGAGAAGCGTGAAGAGGACTTCGCGGCTGAAGTCGAGGCACAGACCAAGGCACTCGCGGACAAGGCGGCTGCCAAGAAGGACGAGCCCAAGGAGGAGGCGAAGGAAGAGCCCGCCAAGCCCACCATCGCCGTCTCCGCGAAGCAGGTCAAGGTCGTTCGCGACAAGTCCGGCGCTGGCATGATGGACTGCAAGAAAGCGCTCGGCGAGTGCAACGGTGACGTCGAGGAAGCCCTGATCTGGCTCCGCAAGAAGGGCATGGCCTCCGCAGACAAAAAGGCATCCCGAATTGCCGCGGAAGGTGCTATCGGCGCGTACATCCACGCCGGCGCGCGTCTCGGCGTCCTCGTCGAGGTGAACTGCGAAACCGACTTCGTGGCCCGCGGTGACCGCTTCAAGGAGCTCGTCTCCGACATCGCCATGCAGGTC
>MDSY01147501.1_pt1 | contig 10155 bp, 14 predicted proteins | sample 811131 | NCBI WGS metagenome assembly MDSY01 (sample SAMN05326643, study PRJNA326480) | marine metagenome | isolation source: seawater | place: Atlantic Ocean: South West | collected 2010
CAGAAAAATACTAAGTTAGTTTTCTAGTTCTACATCCCAATATAAATAATCCATCCAACTCTCATGTAAAAAATTTGGAGGAAAATTTCTTCCATTTTTGTGTAAATCATCAACCGTCGGGATATAAGGTTTATTAAATAATTTCATATCGCTAAACTCATATAGTTTTCCTCCTTTTCTTACATTACATGTTGAACAAGCCGTAACAACATTCTCCCAGTCTGTTAGTCCCCCTTTTGATTTCGGCAACAAGTGATCAAATGTTAAATCTTTTCTGTCACCACAGTATTGGCAGGTAAATTTATCTCTTAAAAAAACATTAAATCTAGTAAAATTTGGATTTTCTGACGGTTTTATAAAATTTTTTAAAGCAATAACACTCGGTAATTTCATTTCAAAAGAAGGACTTCTAATCACTCTTTTATAATTTGATACAATGCTTACTCTGTTTAGAAAAACAGATTTCACAGCGTCTTGCCAACACCATAAAGATAAAGGGTAATAGCTTAAAGGTCTGAAGTCTGCATTAAGTACAAGTGCCGGACACTTTTCTAAAGGAACTTTATCATTTGATGATATAATCATTATTAAAAGTTATCTGAAACTATAAATGATATCAAGTTATAATTTGTTGCACAGCAATTAATTTAATATAAATTTTCTTTAATAAATTCTAACCCTAAGCTAGATCCTTCAGTAGGTATACGATGTTCGCAGTTTTTGAAAATCTTACTTTTGATACTATAATTATTTCTATTAAAAAAATCTATAGATTCTAATAAAGACTCAACTGGGACTACTTTATCATTGTCTCCATGCATTAATAATATGGATGGTCGAGCTAAGATATTTTTTTCTAAATGACTTACATTAATTATCCTTCCAGAGTAACCAATTATACAATTTATTTTGTCTTTTCTTTTGATACCAGTTTGAAGACTAATCATGCATCCTTGACTAAATCCAACTAAAGCAAGCTTGTCAGAATTTAAGTCATTTTTTTTCATAACCTCGTCAATAAGATTATTTAATTTAATTTCTGCAACAAATGATTTAGTTAAAATTTGATCTGCTGATTGATCTGTTAGATCAAACCATTGAAATCCTGTTGGGCTTAGAGCGCATTTTTCAGGGGCGTCAGGACAAATAAAAATAGTTTCAGGTAAATATTTTTTCCAATAATTCGCTAGTAGTGAAATATCTTTTCCATCACCACCGTAACCGTGGCAAAGTATAACAGCATTTTTTGGATTCTTACCTGATAATGGATTTAAAATTGTTGTATTAAGAGAGTAACTCATGTTAAAAAATATTATTCATGACTGAATTTTTATTTAATTTTATAGGTTTTACTTTATTAGGTGCTGTAGGCATAGTTTTAATACTAGGTATTTATACTTTATTTAAAGGCGGCAATACTAGTAAAAAATATTCTAATAAATTAATGCAATTAAGGGTTCTTTTGCAGTTTATTGCAATTATAGTTTTAGTTTTGTTGGCTTACTTCTTTAAAGATTAAATATATTTTTTTAACAAGTTAATAAAATCTTGACTATAAAAATCTACTTCTCCAATAACTCTTCCAAATTCATTTCCATCTTTATTTATTAAAATACTTGTGGGCAAACCTCTTAGTTTTAGTTGCTTAATAAGTTCAAATTGGGGATCAAAATATATATCTAAAGAATTAACACCAACACTTTTATAAAAATCTCTAGCTTTTAGTTTATTTGGTTTTTCAGTGTTAATTGGATAAATTTTTATATCAGGATAATTTAGAGCTAACTTTTCTAACGAAGGCATTTCTTTTCTGCAAGGCATGCACCAAGATGCCCAAAAATTAAGAATCATGATATTGCCTTTTTTATTTGTTAAATCAATATCCTGAAGATTAAAATCCTTAAATTTAAGTTCTTTAATATCTAAAGGTTTTTCATGTATAACTATGTTTTTCGGCAAGTCTGGATTTGCCTCTAAATAGGTTGTAAATAAAAAAGCTAATATTATGTGAATATAGATTTTAAAAGATTTACTAATTTTCATATTAATTTAAATTACAAGTAACATAGTAAAATGAAAAATAAAAATAAAAATAATACAGTCTGGTCAAAAAGACTTAAAGAGAGTACTTCTAAATCTTTTCAAAGAATTGGTTCCTCTATAAATGTAGATAAAAGACTTTACAGACAAGATATATTTGCTTCAATAATACATACTCAAATGCTTATAAAGCAAAAAATTATTCCCTCTAAGGATGGCAAAAAAATTATTTCAGGATTAAAAAAAATAAAATCTCAAATTGATAAAAATAAATTTATTTTTCAAGAAAAATTTGAAGACATACATTTAAACATTGAAAAAAAGTTATTTGAAAATATAGGAGTAAGCGCAGGATATATGCACACAGCTAGATCAAGAAATGATCAAGTGGTTACGGATTTTAAATTATGGGTTAAGGACTCAACAGTTGATATTTTAAAAAATATTACTATGGTTATGAAAAACTTATTAAAAAAAGCAGAAAAAAATATAGATACTGTGATGCCAGGATTTACACATTTAAAAAATGCCCAACCAGTTTCATTTGCCCACTATTTATTAGCTTATTATGAAATGCTAAAAAGAGATAAAAAAAGATTTGAAAATAATTTAAATCTTTTAGACGAGTCACCATTGGGATCCGCTGCACTATCCGGTACATCTTATAAAATAGATAGACACTTCACGGCAAAAAAACTGGGATTTAAAAAACCCACAGATAATTCAATAGATTCGGTTGCGGATAGAGATTTTGCAATTGATTTTTTATACTCTGCTGCAGTATGCGCTATGCATATGTCAAGATTAGCTGAAGATTTAATAATTTTTAATTCTGATGCTTATAAATTAGTAAGTTTTAATGACAATGTTTTAACCGGCTCATCGATTATGCCACAGAAAAAAAATCCTGATCCAGCAGAATTAATTAGAGGAAGAGTTGGCATTAATTATGGAAAATTAAGTTCGATCTTGACTATTATGAAAGGTTTACCTATGTCATATTTTAAAGACTTGCAGGATGACAAGAGTTTGGTATTTGATGGATACGATACCTTAAAAGACACTTTAATAATTGCCTGTGAGCTAATTAACAATCTTAAGCCGTCAAAAGAAAATATGTTAAAAATGGCAAATGTTGGGTTTACAACAGCAACTGACTTTGCTGACTATTTAGTGAAACAAAAAAAATTAACTTTTAGAGAAGCATACGAAATATCAGCGCAACTGGTAAATTTTGCTGAAAGAAACAAAAAAAATCTTGATCAAATATCTTTAAAAGAAATAAAAAAAATTTATGCAAAGTTAGATAAAGAAGTTTTAAAAGTGTTTAATGTTAAAAATTCTATGAACTCTAAGAGTTCATATGGAGGGACTTCCGAAAACAGTATAAAAAAAATGATTAAAAAATACAAAAGAGAAATCTAATGAAAATATTTTTTTTATTAATAATTAGCTTCATAATTTTTCAAAGTTGTGGAAAAAAATCAAATCCAGAATACCAAGGTAAAATAAAAAAAGAAATTATAAGGCTTTCTTAATATATGTCTAATTTTAGATACGTCGGTCAAAAATTATTTGCTGAAAATTCGTCAATACTGAATATTGTAAAAAAAAATAAAACACCTTTTTATCTTTATTCTCATAAACAAATTAAAGAAAATTTTTTAAATTTTTCAAAAAGTCTTAAGAATGTTAATCCATTGATTTGTTTTGCGACTAAATCTAATACCAATTTAACAGTTTTAAAAATACTTGGAAAAATGGGTTCTGGGGCTGATGTTGTTTCTGGAGGTGAGCTTTTAAAGGCTTTAAAAGCTGGCATAAAACCAGATAAAATAGTTTTTTCTGGTGTAGGAAAAACTGAAGATGAGCTAAAATTGGCAATTAATAAAAAAATATTATTAATAAATATAGAGTCTGAAAGTGAAGCTAAATTAGTCAACGATCTGGCAAAAAAAATTAAAAAAAAGATATCTGTAGGATTTAGAGTAAATCCAAATGTGGATGCTAACACTCATAAAAAAATTTCTACGGGTAAGGCTGAAAATAAATTTGGGATGTCGATTAAAAGCTTTAAAATATTTTATAAAGATATAGGTAAATTTAAAAATCTAAAGATTGATGCACTTAGTGTGCACATAGGTAGTCAAATACTATCTGACATACCCTATAGAAAAACTTTAAATGTACTTAGTAAAGTTATAAAAGATTTAAATTTGAAATTAAAATATGTTGATTTAGGTGGAGGTTTTGGAATTTCTTATTCAAAAAAAGATAAAAAACTTAATTTAAAAAAATATGCCAAAAGTGTATATGATTTTAAAAAAAAAAATAAATTGTAATATAATATTTGAACCAGGTAGATCTATAATTGGTAATGCTGGCATTTTAATTAGCAAAATTTTGTATATTAAAAAAACTCAAAAAAAAACTTTCGTAATTTTAGACGCAGGAATGAACGATTTTATGAGACCAGCTCTATACGATGCTACTCATGATATTATTCCAATTAATAAAAATAAACAAAAAATGAAAAACACAATAGAATTTGTAGGACCCATTTGTGAGTCAACCTGTAAATTTAATAAATATAATAATTATCAAAAAATAAATGAAAGTGATTTAGTTGCTATAACTAACACAGGTGCTTATGGATTTTCTTTATCATCTAATTATAATACGAAACCATTAATTGCTGAAGTTTTAGTTGATAAAAAAAAAATTAAGATTATTAAAAAAAAACAAGATTTGCTTAAATTAATAAATACTTAATGCAATTTTTAAAATCCTTAGTTTTTAATTTTTTTTTATTTTTAGGAATAATTGTAGTATTCATTTTAGCAATTCCAACTTTAATTTTACCCAGCAAATTTACGTTATATTGTGGAAAAATATTAGCGTACTACATAATTTTTATTTTAAAAATTTTTTTAAATACTAATGTCTATTTTCATGGCTTAGATAATCTAAAAAAAGTTGATAGATTTTTTATTGCCTCAGCGCATCAATCAATGTTTGAAACTTTTGTTTTACAAGGGCCTGTTCATAATCCGTTATTTATTCTTAAAAAAGAATTATTAAAAATACCCTTGTTTGGATGGTATTTGAAAAAAATAGGCTCTATTGAAATAATAAGAGAAAAGACCACAAAAGAAAATTTAAATTTTTTTGATAAAATTAAAAAAAGGATTAAGGATACTGGTAGACCTCTGCTTATTTTTCCACAAGGAACTCGTGTTAAATATGGTGAAAAAGTTCCTTTTAAAAAAGGTGTTGGTAAAATTTATAATTCTTTAAATTTACCGTGTATACCTGTGGCTTTAAATTCTGGAAAAATATGGCCTAAAAATAGTTTTATAAAATATAAGGGGGACATACATGTTTCTTTTTTAGAGCCTATTATGCCTGGGAAAAAAAAGGAAGATTTTATAAAAGAAATAGAAAATAAAATTTATTCTGAAATTGAAACGTTTAATTAATTTTTTTTCTCCCAAAATCAGGTTTATTTGTATCTTGACCAACCTTAATTATTTCTTTTCTTACTTCTTTAGTGGAGTTAAATATTTCCATTAATTTGTCTATTTTTTTTTCTTTAATAGCTTTTTTCATTTCATCTAAATTCTTTGAAAAATCATCTAATGTTTTTAAAATGTTTTCGCTATTATCAATAAATATATCTCTCCACATAATTGGATCCGATGCTGCTATTCTAGTGAAATCCCTCAATCCTCCAGCGCTATATTGTATAATTTCTGATTGAATTTGATTTTCATTACTTGTAGCTGTTCTTACTATATTGTAAGCTATTGCATGGGGCAGATGACTTGTTAAAGACAATATATGGTCATGAACTTCAAAAGACATTTCTTTCACTTTGCTGCCCAGTTTTTCCCAAAATTTTTGAACTTTTTTAATATCATCTTTTTTAGCTTTTTCAGAAGGTGAAATAATACACCATCTTTCTTCAAAGAGTTCAGCAAAGCCAGTTTCTGGTCCGCTGTTTTCAGTGCCAGCAATTGGATGAGATGCTATCCAAGAAACATTTTTTAAATTTAAATTTTCAATTATTTTATTTATTTCTTTTTTAACTGACCCTGTATCAGTTAAAATTACATTTGGTTTTAATTCATCTTTAATAGATAAAAGCACTTCTTTGTATGCACTTAACGGTGTGGAAATAATTACTAAGTCTGCATTTTTAACACAAGCTTGAATGTCATTACTAATAATAGCTTCTATTTTTTCTTTTTTTAAAAACAATCCTACATCATTAGATTTATCATAAACAGTTATATTCTGAGAAATTTTTTTTTTAATTATTCCTCTTAAAATAGAAGATCCAATTAAGCCACAACCAATAATAGTAATATTTTTAAACATTTATAATTTTCTTTAATCTAAAAAAGAGTTTTTGATTTTCTGTTGAATTTCCAATCGTGACTCTTAAAGAGTTTTTTATTCCATATTCATTCATTTTTCTCACTAAAATTCCAAATTTTGCTAATTTATTAAATACCTTTATTGAATCTATTTTTACTCTATTAAAGTTAATTAATAAAAAATTAGCGTTGCCTTCATTGGTTTCTATTTTTAAATTTTTGAAATTTTTAAACATAATTTTACGCCATTTATTTATATGATTAATTTCTTTTTTAAGCCAAGAAATATCAAGTATTGCTGCTGTAGCAGCAAATAATGCTGGTCTATTTACATTAAAAGGAGGTTTAACTTGATTAAGTCCTTTTATAATTTCTTTAGATGCATAACCCCAGCCAACCCTTAATCCAGCTAAGCCGTATATTTTAGAAAATGTTCTAGTAACAATTACGTTCTTACTTTTAGAGAACAAATTTAAACCAGAATTATAGTTTTTCTTTTTTGTATACTCAAAATAAGCATCGTCAACTACAAGCAAAATATTACTACGTAATTTTTTTCTTAAATTGATTAAATTTTTTTTATCTATATATGTGCCAGTTGGATTATTTGGATTAGCTAGAAAAACAACTTTTGTTTTTTTTGTAACACAAGATAAAATATTCTTAACTGATATAGTATAATTTTTTTCTTTAGCATACACCACTTTTGCACCATTTATTTTACTGTATATTCTATAAACCATAAAACTATATTTTGGCACTATAGCCTCGTCACCCTTATTTAAAAATGCTTTACATATAAATTCTAAAATTTGATCAGATCCTGAACCAAGTATTATTCTTTTAGGATCTAATTTAAACTTTTTAGCTAAAGTTTTTTTTAATGTCTCACCTTCAGACGGATATCTTTTAAAACTTTTGGAGATTTTATTATATTCCTTAATAGCTCTAGGACTGGGACCAAGAGCAGATTCGTTTGCTGATAGCTTTATTTTAGCAGCATTTTTTTTGAATAAACTTAAGCCAACTATGTACTTATCAGCTCTTATAATTTTTGCCTTAGGTAATTTCATATCTAATTTAGTTAATATATAAAAATCTCAAAGATTACTATATTGGATTTTTACATATAAAATTGACTTGTTTGTGACTATTTAGTACATATAGATAGCGCTGATTTAACCAAATTGCGGGCGCCAAAATAAAATTCGCTAAATAGGGTTTTGCCCAGTTTAGCTGGGCTTTTTTTTTATATGAACTATAAAACAGAGAATATTAAACAACTAATAGTTACCAAGCCTCTTCGACTAGACTGTGGTCAAACAATTAAAGATTTTCCTATAGCCTATGAGACTTATGGAGTGCTTAATAAAAAAAAAGATAATGCAATTTTAGTTTTTCACGCATTAACTGGAGACCAGTTTGCTAGTGGAATAAATCCTATAACAAAAAGGGAGGGCTGGTGGGACTCAGCCATTGGTCCTGATAAAGCTATAGATACAAATAAATATTTCATTATTTGCGCTAATGTTCTAGGTGGCTGTATGGGTTCATTTGGTCCAAAAGAAATCAATAAAGAAACAAATGAGCCTTATGGTTTAAATTTTCCAGTGATAACAATTAAAGATATGGTAAAAGCGCAAGAAGTATTGTTGGATCATTTTAAAATTGAAAAACTTTTATGTGCTCTAGGAGGTTCTATGGGTGGAATGCAATTACTACAATTTTGTGCCTCATTTCCTAATAGAACTTTTTCAGCAATACCAATTGCTTGCAGCTCAAGTCACAGTGCACAAAATATTGCCTTAAATGAATTGGCTAGACAAGCTATTATGGCTGATCCTGACTGGAAAAAAGGTGGCTATGGAAAAACAAAAAATTTACCAAAAAATGGATTAGCTGTTGCGAGAATGGCTGGACACATAAGCTACCTGTCTGAAAGCGGCTTGCAAGAAAAATTTGGAAGAAAACTTCAAGAAAAAGCTGATTATGAATTCAGTTTTGATGCAGATTTTCAAGTTGAAAGCTATTTAAGACATCAAGGATATTCTTTTGTAGACAGATTTGATGCAAACTCATATTTATATATAACTAGAGCCATGGATTATTTTGATCTATCTAAGCAATACAAAAGTGGATTAATTGAAGCATTTAAAAATCAAAAAACAAAATTTTTAGTAGTTTCTTTTTCTTCTGACTGGCTTTATCCTACAAAACATAGCAAAGATATTGTTATTGCTCTTAACGCCTCAGGAGCTAATGTTGCATTCGCAGAAATCAAAACTGATAAAGGTCACGACTCATTTCTTGTGAATGAAACTAAATTTCTAACAACAATAAAAGGGTTTGTGGACTCTAGTTATGAAGTTTTTAAAAAATGAAAATAGAATTTAAAATTATAGCTAATTTACTACAAAATAATTCTAGAGTTTTAGATGTTGGATGTGGTGATGGTACACTGATGAACTTTCTATCTAAGGAAAAAAAAATTGATGTTAGAGGATTAGAATTAAATGAGAAAAATGTTGAGACATGTATATCAAAAGGTCTTTCTGTTATCGAAGGTAATGCTGAAACTGAACTAGGTCAATTTCCAGATAAATCATTTGATTATGTTATTCTTAGCCAAACACTTCAAGCTTTTTATAACCCAGTAACAGTATTAGACCACTTGTTAAGGATAGGTAAATCCTCTGTAGTCTCAATTCCTAATTTTGGTTATTGGAAAGTAAGATCTAGCTTACTTTTTTTTGGTAAAATGCCTGAAACAAAATCTCTTCCTTATAAGTGGTATGATACTCCAAATCTTCACATGTGTACCATAAAAGATTTTTATGAACTCTGTAAAATTAAAAATATTGATATGAAAAAAATTATAGGAATAAACAATAACAAAACATCTTTAATTCATAAAAATAATATTAGATCAAAAAACTTATTTTCAGAGATCGGTATTTTTTTAATTAGCTAATGATAAACATAGAAATAATTTCGTGTTTAAATGACAATTATTGTTATGTCATTTACGAAAAAAGTTCAAATTTAGTTGGGGTAATAGATCCATCAGAGTTTGTGGCAGTTGATAAATTTATATCAAAAGATTATAAAAAAATAGATTATATTTTAAATACTCATCATCATATCGATCATGTTGGTGGAAATATTCTTTTAAAAAAAAAATATAATTCAAAGATACTTGGTTCTGAAGTAGACAAAAATAGAATTCCCGGTATTGATATTTTATTAAACTCAAATGATATTTTTAAATTTGGGAACATAGATTTTAAAATTATCTTTGTTCCTGGGCACACCAAAGGACATATAGCTTTTTACTCTGAATCAGAAAAAGTTATTTTTACAGGAGATACTTTATTCTCTTTAGGATGTGGTAAAATTTTTGAAGGAACATCAGATCAATTGTACAATTCTTTAAACAAAATAAAAAAACTACCAAAAGATACTAAAATTTTTTGTGGACATGAATACACTGAAAATAATCTTAAATTTTGTTTAAAGTTTGAAGTTGATAATTTATTATTATCTAATAAGCTAAATTGGATATTAGATAGGAAAAAAAAAGGCTTACCTACAGTGCCGGTTACTTTAGATGATGAGCTTAAAACAAATATTTTTCTTAGATGTGATAATATTGCAATAAAAAACTGTCTTAAAATGCCAGATTGCTCTGAACAACTTATTTTTGATAAATTACGTAATTTAAAAGATATTTTTTAAG
>MDSY01003166.1_pt1 | contig 10154 bp, 10 predicted proteins | sample 811131 | NCBI WGS metagenome assembly MDSY01 (sample SAMN05326643, study PRJNA326480) | marine metagenome | isolation source: seawater | place: Atlantic Ocean: South West | collected 2010
CCAGTATGTCTCGCTACAATAAGAGCATCTCAAATTGCATACAGAATGGTGTTCAATAGATAAATGACTAATTTTTTCATTAACAATAGGTTTTTCTAATTCTTTACTTATAAAAGGGCAACCGAGGCAACTTTCATTTTTGTCATTCTGTATTTCTTCTAATAGTTTATTTCTAGCCTTAGTAATATCATGAATGGAAGGGCTTTTGTTGTTTTGGATTTCCAGTAATTTTGTATCACCACGCATTTTACCTTTATGAAAGAACCTCTGACAACATGCTCTAATTTCATTTGGGGCAACATAAAGTGATGACTCTATATTTGTACAAGATTTATATATTTTATTCATTTAAATATTTAAGAGCTTCTCTATCATAATTAGTTTTAGGTGTAAAATTTATATTTATAATTTTTTTATAAAAATTTATAATGCCTTTAACGCCATACTTATTGTTAGTTTTCTTTGACATTTTTATTGCACTTACAAAATCTGCACGCAGTCCATACTGTAAGTCTTTTTTATCTAAATTCTTAAATTTACTATTATTCAAAAAATTAAAATAAAATTTATATTTTTGTGTTGAGGTTTTCATAAATGAGACTAAATGTTTTTGAGTAAGAGTATTAGTGATTGAACCAATCGTCTTAAATTTATGATAAACTTGTTTGTTAAACTTTTTTTTTTTTTTCATAAAATAAAAGCATCTTAGCATAAAATAAATATCTTCATAAAAACCAGAAGAAAAAAAAATCTTATTTTGAATTAAAAATTTTTTATTAAAAATATAAAAATTCGGATTATAATCTATCGAGTCTCTTCTTAAAAATTTTTTTATAAGCACACCTTGTGATAAACTTATCTTTGATAAATTGATTAAATCTAGACCTATATAATCAGTTCTTTTATAATTTATAAAAAAAATATCAATTTTTTTTTTAGAATTATTTAAACTACTTATAAAATATTTTAAATTTTTAAATATGATTTTATCATCTACATCTAAAAAAATTATATACTTACCATTACATTTTTTTAATGCTTGGTTTCTAGCAATTCCTGGACCTTTGTTAAGACCCATATTAATAAGAATAATTTTTTTTTTATTAATATTATTTACTGTAAAAATTTTTTGTTTTAAAATTTTTGCACTATTATCATCTGATCCATCGTTGACATAAATTATCTCAATAGGTAATTCTAAAAGTTTAAGACAACTTTCAAAGTTTTTTTTTATATGTTTCTTTGCATTATAAAATGGTATGATAATCGAAATTTGTAACATATTTGTATTAGACTATAAAATAACTAACAATTTAAAAGATGTATTTCAATCATAAAATCAAAATACAAAATAAAATAATTTATAAAGGAAGATGTTTTGTTGTTGCGGAAATTTCAGCTAATCATAGTGGTAGCCTAAGTAAATTAAAAAGACTTATATTGCGTTTAAAAAAAATAAACGTAGATGCTATTAAAATTCAAGCATATGAAGCAAATACGATTACCATTAATTCTGATAGTCCTGATTTTAAAATTCCCAAAGGTAATGCATGGGAAAAATTTAAAAATTTATATCAACTTTACCAAAAAGCTGAAACTCCCTTTCATTGGTACAAAGAAATTTTTGACTTTTGTAAAGCTAATAAAGTAATTGTTTTTGCATCAGTTTTTGACGTATCTAGTCTCAATTTATTAGAAAAAATTGGATGTCCTGCATACAAAATTGCATCACCTGAAATAACTGATATCCCCCTGATTTCTGCAGTTGCTAAAACTAAAAAACCTATAATTATATCTAATGGTCTTGGAAGTATTAAGGATTTAAGTTTAGCCATTAGATCGGTAAAAAAAGAGAGAAATAAAAATCTAATCATATTAAAATGTACATCTTCTTATCCTGCACCATTAAATGAAATAAATTTAGAAATGATGGAATTTATAAAAAAAAAATATAAAGTTTTGAGTGGTTATTCAGATCATACATTGAAATATCATACCGCAATTCATTCAGCATCATTAGGTGCTGTATTACTTGAGAGACATGTATCATTTAAAGATAAAAAATCAGTTGATGATTTTTTTTCATCATCAATTGAAGAATTCGGAGAAATGATAAAAATAATAAGATCTAACGAATTAGCTAATGGCAAAATTATAAAAGGTATTTCAAACTCTTCTAAAATAAATCTTAATGGAAGAAGATCACTTTATGTTGTAAATGACATAAAAAAAGGTGAAAAATTTTCAAATAAAAATATTAGATCTATACGACCAAGCTATGGCTTGCATCCAAAATTTTTAGATCAATTTTTAAATAAAAAATCAGCGAGAGATATTAAATTTGGTGAAAGACTTAAATGGATTCACGTAAAAAAATAAAAAATATTTTTTTTAGAATTAATTTTAGTGAAAAAATTGGCCTTGGTCATTTGCTAAGAATGCTTATAATTGCAAAAAAAATTAAAGCTAAAAAAAGAATTTTTTTTATTGTTGATAAAATTAACTCTCAAATTTCAAAAAATAAACTATTTAAAAATATTATTTTTATAGAACTATATAAAAATGATAAGTATATAGATTATAAAAGTGACATTCAGAAAATTCTCAAAATCAAAAAAAAATCTAAGATTGATGTCCTTATATGTGATGATTACAGGTGCAATGAAAATTGGCAAAAAAAAATTAAACAACATACAAAAAAGCTTATTGTTTTTAATGATTTTTTTCCAAAGAAAACGTATGCAGATTTATTTATTAACTTTAAACATCTTGGTCAAAAAAAGATGTACGATGAATTTAAAGCAAATAACAAAAATACAAAATTTTTACTAGGTAGAAAATATATACTCTTGAATCAAAATCTTTCTAGAAGTATAAAAAAAAAACAAATATTCATTTCTTTTGGTAATAGTTTCAATTTTAACTTAATTAAGAATTTGTTAATTTATCTAATTAAAAATATTAATAAAAATTATAAAATTTTAATCTGTATTTCATCATTAGGAAAGGGTTATGAATATTTAATCAAAATGAATAAAACTTACAAAAATTTAATCTTAATAAAAGACTGTTTATCTGTAACTAATTACTTAAATAGCTCTTCTTTGATTATAGGTTCTGCAGGAACATCAGTTTACGAAGCAGCCTATTTGAGAATTCCTGGAATTTTTTTTACCACCTCAAAAAACCAAAGAAATTCACAAGATGATTTATTAGAAATTGGAAAGTTAATTTATTTTGAAAAACTACCATCTAAAATTGAGGATTATAAAAAGATATATCAGCTAATACAATTATTTAATGATAAAAAAAATAGGATAAACCAAATTTTTAAAAATAAATTTAAGATAGATAAAAGTGGTGTTTTGAGAATACTGAAAGAAATCAAGATATCATGATATCAAAACCTTCAAAAATAAAAGATCATAATTGTTTGGAAGTATTAAACGGCAGAAACCTTATATTTAACAGAGAAAAATTTATTAATTCAAAGAAAATTAAATTGTATGATCATTTAATTTGGTGGTTTAATAATAATTGTGAAAGTTTTTTTTTTAAAACACATAACAATGAGAAAATTTTTTTTTGGCAAAAAAAAATTAATCTAAAGAAAAAAAATTTTTATATTGGTGGTTGGTTGTCTAATAAAAAAAAAATTAACTTAATAATAGTAGCTTATGTCTTGCGATGGCAGTTAAAACTTAACAAAAAAAACTCTAAAAATTATGATTGGATAGCTGTTGTAAAAAAAAACAATCTTTCAGTGAAAAAATTAACTCATTTTTTGGGTTACAGAAATGTATCAAAAAATAATAAACATTATGAAATAATTAAAAATACTTTCAATGTTAGTCCAAAAAATTATTACTACTTACACCTTAAAAATAATTTGTAATATAAATAACAAAATTTATTAAAATTCTATCTATATTAATTCTAATTTTTAAGAATATTATATTTTTGACTAATCCACTTCTTAAGATCAGCTTTGCTCATCCATTCTGAATTATTATCACTAGAATAGACAAAATCATTTTCTACTTTTACACCACGCTTTATACGATTTTTATCTTTGTCCCAATTGTTTATTTGAGGCAAAATTTTAAAATAATTAGAGTACTCATATGTATAATAAGAATCTTCAGTACTAATCATTTGCTCATGTAGTTTTTCACCCGGGCGAATACCAATAATTTTAAATTTTGATTTTGGTGCGATTACTTGAGCAATATCAGTAACCTTTATAGAAGGAATCTTTTTAACATAAATCTCACCTCCCTGCATGTCATCAAAAGCTTTCCATACTAATTCTACTCCTTTATCTAGTGAGATCATAAAACGTGTCATTCTTTCATCAGTGATTGGAATAAATTCTAGATCTTTTATAGACATAAAAAATGGAATTACAGAGCCACGTGAGCCCATTACATTGCCATATCTTACAACTGAAAAAGAGGTTTCGCCTTTTGAAGAATAAGAGTTACTTGCCACAAACAATTTATCTGAAGCTAATTTTGTTGCCCCATAAAGATTTATAGGACTGCTAGCTTTATCCGTTGAAAGTGCCACTACTCTTTTTACTTTTTGATCAATAGAGGCATCAATTAGGTTCATTGCACCGTTAATATTTGTTTTAATGCACTCAAAAGGATTGTACTCTGCTGTTGGCACTATCTTAGTTGCTGCTGCGTGCACAACAAAATCTATACCATTTAAAGCACGATGAAGACGATCTTTATCACGCACATCTCCAATAAAAAAACGAACTCGCGAATCGTTATTAAATAATTTTGCCATCTCCCACTGTTTCATTTCATCTCTAGAAAAAATAACTAAACGTTTAGGGTTATATTTTTTAAGTGTAAGGGGTACAAAAGCGTTCCCAAAAGAGCCTGTCCCACCAGTAATTAATATAGAGGATTTTTTTAACATTTTTTATTCATTCTATGAGTTTTTAGCAGATTCTTTGAAATGATCACTAAGTTGAATTAATTCCTGAAATGTACCTTTTTGTTTAATCTCACCTTTTTCTAATAAGAATATCATATCACATTTTTTTACAGTGCTCAAACGATGTGCAATTAAAATAATAGTTATATTTTTATCTAGATTATTTACAGCTTCCATCACTGCTTTTTCGGTTATATTATCTAGTGCACTAGTTGCTTCATCTAAAACTAATAGTTTTGGGCTATGATATAAGGCTCTTGCAATTCCAATTCGCTGTCTCTGACCACCAGATAGCCTAACACCTCTCTCACCAACATAAGTTTCGTATTTTTTTGGCAGTTCATTGATAACAAACTCATGTAAATTAGCAATTTTAGCTGCACGTAACATTGCATCATCATCAATATTTTTTGGATCAATACCAAAAGCAATATTTGCTGCAACCGTATCATCGGCTAGATAAATAAATTGTGGCACATAACCAATTGAGCGTTGCCAATCTCTACGATTATTTTCATTAATTATTTTTCCATCTATTTCTAATGTACCTTTTTGAGCTTCTAATAAACCAAGAACAACATCAACAACTGTAGTTTTTCCACTACCAGTAGAACCAACCAACCCAACAGTTGTGTTGACAGGAATGTTTATATGAATATCCTTTAATGCAGTCTTTGATGACTCGGGGTATTGAAAATAAATATGATTTAAAGTTATATTTTTACTAAATTGAAGAATAGTTTTGTTTTCCTCTATATTGAATGATCCTAAACTTTTTATATCATTGTATATCTCATTGATTGCAGGTTCTGCGTAGCGTAGCTGGGTAACTGATGCATAGATATTTTGTAGCGCAGGTATAAAACGGTACCCTGCTAAAGCATAAACTGTAAGAACAGGTATTACCAAAACAAATTCACCACCACTTCTTTTCATTAGGTATAGTATAACCAGCAACATACCACCAAAGGCAATAGCCTCAAGAGCATATCTAGGTAATTGTCGTATCATTTGTGAAGAGATTTCATGCTTTGCATAAATTTTTGAAGGATGTTCAAATCTTTTAATGTAGGCTTGTTCTAGTCCCCCAACTTTTATTTCTTTTGCGGCTCCAAAAGCTTCACTAATTGCTGCAAATCGTAATTGATTATTTTTATAACGCTCTTTGCCAATTACTCCTAAATAATTACGTGAAAATTTATAAATAATTCCATAAGCTAAACTAAATGTAAAACAGATTATCAGTGTAAGTTTAGGGTCAACTAAAATTAGTAAAATTAACAATGTAAAGATAACTGCGGCCTGTGCTATCAAATTCATCATGGGTTTAATACCATTTCCAACTATCATCCCAACTTCTGAAAGAATAGTTTTACCAAGTTCAGAGCTATTACGATTCAAAAACCAGCTATAGGGTTGACTGAGATAACTTTCAACTAAACGTTTACTTATACTAAGCACTCTCATCTGAGTAAATCTCAATGTGGCATAATTTGTAAGAGCTTTAAATGCTAGTGAAGTTATAAATAATACAACAAAAAATACACCAAGAACAAAGAGGAATTGTTGATTATTCTCAATTCCTATTATTGTTGAAGCCTCAAACATAGATTTTAAAATCTCATTGGTCTCAACAAGCTCAGGCCTAGTGAGTACAGCCATTAAAGGCATTATCGAAGCCACACCTAACATATCTAGCAGAGCCATAATTAAAATCATTAATAGCAACAAACCTCCACTTCGTCTTTCACGTGGTGTTAAAAAAAATATGATTTTTTTAAAAATTTTCATTTTTTAAGATAAAATAGCTAGTTTTTCAAATGTTGAGTTTTAAGATATTTAATTAAAATATTATATAATAAGGATTTAAAAATACAATTAATTCAAACTAATAAGTCCAGTACTAGTTTATATAAAAAAATGCAACATAACAAATCAAAGTGAAGATAAGTAACTTTTGATAGACTTAATGTATTAATTCAATTAAAAGAAGATCCATGTCAATTTTTTTTATTGCAGAAATAGGAATTAATCACAATGGTGATATGAAAATCTGTAAAGAGCTAATAGATTTAGCTGTTTCAGCAGGATGTGATGCTGTAAAATTTCAAAAACGAGATATAGAAACTGTTTACAGTAAAAAATTATTAGACAGCCACAGAGAGAGTCCGTGGGGTAAAACTCAAAGAGATCAAAAAATGGGTCTTGAGTTTAATAAAGAGCAGTATCAAGAAATCGACAACTATTGCAAAAAAAATAATATAAACTGGTTTGCCTCAGCCTGGGATTTAAAAAGTCAAAAATTTTTAAGAGAATTTGATTGTAAGTTTAATAAAATTGCATCAGCAATGCTGGTAAATCAAGAACTATTAAAAATGGTATCAGAAGAAAAAAAGCATACCTTTATATCTACTGGATTAAGTACCTTAAATGATATTGAAAAAGCCGTAAATATTTTTAGAGATAATAACTGCCCATTTGAATTAATGCATTGTGTTTCAACTTATCCAATGAAAGATGCAGATGCAAATTTAAGAACAATTTTTACACTCAAAGAAAAATTCAAATGTGATGTTGGTTATAGTGGTCATGAAACGGGCTTGACTATATCTTATGCCGCTGCCGCTCTCGGTGTTTCATCTCTTGAACGTCATATAACACTTAATAGAGCCATGTATGGATCAGATCAGGCTGCATCTTTAGCCCCCCCAGGATTAAAAAAAATAGTACCAGAGATCAGAAAAATTGAAAAAGCTTTGGGAGATGGAATAAAAAGAATTCTAGAAGATGAAATACCAATAGCAAAAAAATTAAGAGAACATTTAAAATAAAAAAAGTCACTCATATTTGATGAAAATTGTTTCATTAATACCTGCGAGAAAAGGAAGCAAAGGTATAGAGAATAAAAACTTGATTGATTTATGTGGTAAGCCCTTAATTTATTATTCAATTCAAGCATCAAAAAAATCTTTAGTTGAAGAAACATGGGTAAGTTCTGATTCTGATGAAATTTTAGATATTTCTAAAAATTTAGGAGTCAAAACTTTAAAAAGACCATCGGAATTCTCTGGTGATAATGCAACAAGTGAGTCAGCGTTAATTCATTTTGCAGAAAAAATTGATTTTGATATTTTAGTATTTATACAATGCACTGTACCACTGATAGAATCTGAGGACATTAATCAAGGTATAAAAAAAATAAAAAAATTCGATTCTATAGTTTCGGTTACAGAGACACATCAAATGTTTTGGGATGCAAATGGTCCTCTATATGATATTAACAACAGATTAAGGCGTCAAAATAGTGTTAAAAGGTATATCGAAACTGGAAGTTTCTTCATTACATCAAAAGAGAGGCTATTAAAATCTAATAATAGATTATCGGGAAATATTGGCTTTGTAGAAATTCCTAAACATAGATCATTTGATATTGATGGTTATGATGACTTAAAGATGGTTAAAACAATTATCAACTCTAAGGAATATGCTCGTGAATAAAACTTTTTTAATTACAGGTGCTTCATCAGGTCTAGGTGAGAAATTTTCTTTATTAATTGCAGATATTGCAAAAAATATTATTATTATTGGAAGAAATAAAAAAAGGCTCTTAATACTTAAAAAAAAAATTAATAAAATAAATGCTGCTGTTAATGTTCTTCATATAGTGACTGATCTATCTACAAATTTAGGAGTTAATCAAATATTACAAAAATTTGAAAAACAAGATAAAATTAAATTTGTCGATGTATTGGTTAATTCTGCAGCAAACTTTACTGTAAAAAAAATAGAAAATGTTTCAATGGATCAGATAAAGAAAGATTTTCAGATAAATGTTATTTCACCATTTATGCTTTCTAAATATTTTGGATTAAAAATGAAAAAAAAAAATAAAGGTACAATATTTAACATTGGGTCATCTTCGTCTTATGATTGTTCTGAAAATACATCAATTTATTGTTCTACAAAACATGCTCTATTGGGCATGTCAAAATCATTTAATGCCGAATTAAAACCACATGGTGTAAAATCAATTTTCATAGCTCCTGGGTCAATGAAAACATCAATGGGTAGAAAAGTTAAGAATCAAGACTTTAATACGTTTATTGATCCAAAAGAAGTTGCTGTTATGATGAAAAATTTATTAAATGATCAAAAAAGTATTTTTATAGATGAATTAAAAATCAAAAGAACGGTTTATAAATGAGTATTAAAATAGATTTAAATGGAAAAAATGTATTAATTACAGGTGCTGGTGGAAGCATTGGTACTGAAATTACTTTGAAATTTCTTGAAGCTGGTGCAAATTGTTTGTGTCTAGATAAAAATTTAAAAAATCTTATAGAGATAAAGTCAAAAAAAAAATTTCTTAATAAAGTTACTTTTTTGGAAATAGATTTTGAAAAAAAAAACTTTACTAGAAATTTTTTGAAAAAAATAAAAAAAAATATAAAAATCGATACTTTAATTAATAATGCAGGCTTTAGCTCATCAAAAAAATTTTTAGAATATAGTTTGGCAGATTGGAAAAAAACATTAGAAATAAATTTGACCTCACCATTTATTCTCTCTCAATTAATATCAAAAAGCTTTATGAATTCTGGGGGTAGTATAATTAACATTACAAGTCTTGCTGCAGAACAGGGTTTTCCAGATAATGTAGCATATGTTGCTTCTAAGGGTGGCTTAAAACAGTTAACAAAAGCTATGGCAGTAGATTTAGCTACTAAGAATATTAGGGTAAATTCTGTTGGTCCAGGGTATGTAAAAACTAAAATGACAGAAAAAAGTTGGTTGGATAAAAAGAAGAAAAAAAATAGATCTGATAGAATTATACTAAATAGATGGGCTAATCCCAAAGATATTGCAAACGCATGTCTTTTTTTAGGATCTAACCTTGCAGATTATATTAATGGTCAAGAAATATATGTTGATGGCGGATGGCTATCAAAAGGCCTCAAAAATGATAAAGACTAGATTACTTTTTTAGAAGCATATTTTCTACAGATTCTAAAATAAAGTGACCCAAAAAAATATGAGATTCTTGTATTCTAGCAACTGAATAGCCTGAAACAACTAAGCTTATATCACAATATTTTTTTGCGATACCCCCTTTAGATCCCAAAAAACCAATTGATAAAATTTTATTTTTCTTAGCTTTTTTTAAAACTTGTATAATGTTTTTTGAGTTTCCTGAAGTTGATATA
>MDSY01080671.1_pt1 | contig 10154 bp, 6 predicted proteins | sample 811131 | NCBI WGS metagenome assembly MDSY01 (sample SAMN05326643, study PRJNA326480) | marine metagenome | isolation source: seawater | place: Atlantic Ocean: South West | collected 2010
ATTTGTATTATTCGGTGCTTTATTGGAAACCGCTGGTGGTGGAAAGTATTTTTTAGATTTAGCTTTTGCTATGGTTGGAAAAATGAGAGGAGGTCCAGCTAAAGCAGCTATATTAGGATCTGGAATGACGGGTATGATTTCAGGGTCATCAGTTGCAAACACAGTTACCACCGGGACATTTACAATTCCAATCATGAAAAAAACTGGGTTTTCAAAAGAAAAAGCTGGAGCAATAGAAGTTTCATCATCCGTTAATGGCCAAATAATGCCACCAGTAATGGGTGCGGCTGCATTTGTAATGGCTAGTTTTATTGGAGTTACTTATTTTGAGGTTGTAAAACATGCATTTTTGCCTGCAATTATATCTTATATAGCTTTATTTTATATTTCACATCTTGAGGCTTTAAAATTAAACCTAAAAGGCATGGAAGAAAAAGATGTTCCGCATTTAAAAAAGACTTTTCTAGCTGGTTTACATTTCTTAATTCCGATTTTTGTTTTAATTTATTTGTTAGTTTATCTTCGATTAACAGCGTCGTATTCAATTTTTTATGCAACAATTGCTCTAATTATTGTAAATTTATTTAATAAAGTAATTAAAGAAAAAAATTTTTTAAACGCTTTAAAAATCTGGTTTAATCAAACAATTGTAGGATTTCAAAAGGGTGCAATAAATATGATTGCAGTTGGTATTGCGATTGCTACTGCAGGGGTAATAGTTGGTGCAGTTGGCTCTACAGGCTTAAGTACAAATCTAATTATTGTAATAGAGTCAGTTGCTAAGGATAATGTAATAATTTTAATTTTATTAACTATAATTTTATGTTTACTTTTGGGAATGGGACTTCCGACAACAGCAAACTATGTAGTTGTAGCATCTTTAATGTCTATGGTTTTAGTTGACGTTGGTAACGCATCAGGTTTTATATTTCCACTTATCGCTGTTCATTTATTTGTATTTTATTTTGGATTGATGGCCGATGTAACTCCACCTGTAGGTCTTGCTTCGTATGCTGCCGCAGGTATATCAGGAGGAGATCCCTTGAGGACGGGAGTTCAAGCTTTCTGGTATAGCCTAAGAACAGGTATCCTTCCAATAGTTTTCTTATTTAACCATGAATTACTTTTAATTGGAGTTGAAAATATCTGGCATGCTTTAATAGTTATAATAACCTCTTTAATTGGAATACTCGTTTTTACAGCAGCAACTCAAAGATGGTTTTTTAGTAAGTTACGTTGGTATGAGATTATAGTATTTTTAGTAATTTCAATATCTTTGTTGTCCCCAGACTTTGCCCTTAACAAATTTTATCCAAAATATGATTATAAAAATTTAGATGATCTTTATTCAATAAATTTAGATCCAAAAAAAGAGGTTCATATAAAAACGACTAGATTAAGTGAATATGGCGAAAGATATAAATTATTCGTTATAAAAAAAGATACTTTTGAAAATAACTATAATTTGGAAGAATATGGAATTAATCTAATTCAAGATGAGAATAAAATTATTGTTGATACATTGAAATGGAATGGTTTTGCTAAAAAAGAAGGTTTTGAGACAGGAGATATTATAAGTGAATTTAAAATAGAAAACCTAGATAGACCAAATAAGGCAATAATCTATCCATTTGCTATATTATTTTTATTATTTTTTGGGTATTTAAATTATAGAAGAAGAATTATTTATTAAGAATTTTCCAAATTCCAGAAGCAGTAGCGATAATTTTTTCGCCGCTTTTTAAATGACAGATTAAAAACACCATTGATTTAGTTAATTTCAGAATTTTAACAAAACCAATAATTTCATCTCCTAATTTAGTGGGACCAACGAATTTTATATCTAAAGAAACTGTTACACATGGTGAATTCTTTGTTGTTCTATATGCTGCTGTCCCTGCACCAGAGTCAATAATTGATGCAATATACCCTCCATGGGTAATTCCAATTGTATTCAAATGAGTTTCTTTTATAACAGTTTTGAATTCGAACTCAGTTTCTGAAACTTCTTTAAATAATAGACCTCCGTTGTGTTTCATGAAACCTGATTTAATACTAATTTGTTCGAATTTTTCTGACATAATTAAATTTTAGATAATATATGTAATTAAAAGTAAAATTAAAAATATAATTGCAAAAAAATATATAACTGCTTTTTGTAAAGGTACTTTCATAATTACTTAATATATTGGCGCGCCTGCTAGGAGTCGAACCCAGAACCTCCTGGTCCGTAGCCAAGCGCTCTATCCAGTTGAGCTACAGGCGCATCTCTGCATTCAATATAACACATATCTTTTTTTAATGTAATTTTCTAATTTAACAACTATTGTATTTATATGGAAAAAAATTCTAAAGATATAGTTTTTACTACAGCATTAAGAACAGCAATAGGTAAATATAAAGGTCTGTGGAACAAATATCAGGCCCATGATTTGGGTACATCGGTTATAAAAAATATTTTGAAAACTTCAGAAATTGAACCAAATGATGTGGATGAAGTTATTATGGGTCAGGTTTTGACGGGTGGTACAGGTCAAAATCCAGCAAGGCAAGCTGCAATTAAAGCAGGTATACCCAATGACAAAACAGGATATATAGTAAATCAAGTTTGTGGATCAGGTTTGAGAGCCATAGTTCAAGGTTATCAGTCAATTTTATTAAATGATGCAAAAATAATTATAGCTGGTGGCCAAGAGAGTATGTCCAATTGTAAAAAAGACTATATGCTTAAAGATGGTTTAGTTGATGTTTACAATAACTACCACATGGGAGTTACAGCTGAAAATGTTGCAGAAAAATGGAATATTTCTAGAAAAGACCAAGATATTTTCTCTGTTTCTTCTCAATTAAAAGCAATAGAAGCAATAAAGAATAGAAAATTTGAAAAAGAAATAATAGAAAAAAATTTTAATGATGAACATCCTAGAAAAAATATATCCCTTGAGAGTTTATCAACTCTCAAAACAGTATTTAAAAAAAATGGAACCGTAACAGCAGGCAACTCATCAGGAATCAATGATGGTGCTGCAGCAGTTTTAATTATGGGAAGAGAAGAAGCTAACAAGCGAGGTCTAAAGCCCTTAGCAAAGATAATATCATGGGCAACTTGTGGTGTAGACCCTGCCTTGATGGGTTCAGGTCCAATTCCAGCATCAAAAAAAGCTTTAGAAAAAGCGAACTGGAGTATAAGTGATTTAGATTTAATAGAATCTAATGAAGCTTTTGCTGCGCAAAGTATAGCAGTTATAAAAGATCTAAAAATTCCATTAGAAAAAGTTAATGTAAATGGTGGAGCAATAGCTTTAGGTCATCCTATTGGAGCCTCAGGCGCTAGGATAATAGTTACATTAATTCATGAAATGAACTATAGAAATGCAAAAAAAGGATTAGCTACTTTATGCATAGGTGGTGGCATGGGTATAGCCATGTGTATAGAAAAAGATTAGAATTTTATAGAATTTAAACTTTTCTTTAATAATATTCTTTGAACCCAAAATTTAGCATCTAAATCCTGTTTTTGATATGTAAATTTAATTTTTTTAAGTAATTTTATTATCATGCTACAATCTTTTCATTTAAGGATGTCTAAAAATTGATATAAATATGTTCAAAATAATAAATCTACCAATTTTTTAATAAGTGGTTAGAATTAAAGTGATTTAATGACCGATAAATTATTAGTTCCAGATATTGGTGATTTTGAAAATGTTGAAATCATCGAAATACTAGTAAAAGCTGGTGACAAAATTAAAAAAAATGATCCAGTTGTTACTTTAGAGAGTGATAAATCTAGCGTAGAAGTACCCTCAACTTATGAAGGTGTTATAGAAAGTGTAAATGTAAAAATAGGTGATAAGGTTTCGAAAGGTGATCTTTTAATAACCTTAAATGGAATATCTAAAATAGAACAGAAAACTGAAAATAAAATAAAAGATCAAATACCAACAGATACCGAAAAAATTATAGAAGATGCAGAAAAAACATTGGTATTAAAAACAGAGACCGATGTTTCAAAAGATAAAATAATTAAAAAAAATGTTATTGAGAATATTGAAGTTGTTAAAAATGGAGATATAGATCCTGTTGAAACTAAAGAATGGCTCGAGTCTCTTTCGGCTGTACTCGAAAAAGATGGAAAGCACAGAGCACAATTTATAATTAAAAAATTAATAGAGCATTCTTACAAAGAAGGCTCAGATTTGGTTTTATCGAGGAATACTCCTTATATAAATACTATTTCTCCAGAAGAAGAAAAAAAATCTCCAGGTGATCAAAATCTTGAGAGAAAAATTAGATCTCTAATAAGATGGAACGCTGCTGCGATGGTTGTAAGAGCAAATAAAAAAAACCCAGAGCTTGGAGGTCATATAGGAACATTTGCATCTGCAGCAACATTGTATGATGTAGGAATGAACCATTTTTGGAGAGCTAAAAATAATAAATTTGGAGGTGATTTAATTTATTTTCAAGGACATAGTGCTCCAGGAATGTATGCAAGAGCATTTCTTGAAGGAAGAATTTCAGCAAAAGAATTAGATAGATTTAGACAGGAAGTTGATCCGGGTGGACTTTCTTCCTATCCACATCCATGGCTAATGCCAAAATTTTGGCAATTCCCAACTGTTTCTATGGGGCTTGGACCAATAATGTCAATTTATCAAGCGAGATTTTCAAAATATTTAATCAATAGAGGATTATTAGAAGATCAAAATAGAAAAATTTGGTGTTTTTTAGGAGATGGTGAAACAGATGAACCTGAGTCACTTGGAGCAATTGGATTAGCTGCTAGAGAAAAACTTGATAATTTAATTTTTGTAGTCAATTGTAACCTTCAAAGGCTTGATGGTCCTGTGAGAGGAAATGGAAAAATTATACAAGAGTTGGAAGGAATATTTAGAGGAGCAGGATGGAACGTTATAAAAGTAATTTGGGGATCATATTGGGATTCACTTTTAAAAAAAGATACTTCAGGACTATTAATTAAGAGAATGGGAGAGGCTGTAGATGGAGAATATCAGGCATTTAAAGCTAAAGGAGGAGCTTACGTAAGGGAGAAATTTTTTGGTAAATACACTGAATTATTAAATTTAGTTTCTCAAATGACAGATAGAGATATATGGAAATTAAATAGAGGAGGACACGATCCACATAAAGTTTATGCTGCATATCATGAGGCAATGCAAAACAAAGGAACACCAACTGTAATTCTTGCAAAAACAATCAAAGGTTATGGTATGGGGAAATCTGGTGAGAGTATGAATACAACTCATCAACAAAAAAAATTAGATGAAAAAGATCTATTGTATTATAGAGATAGATTTGATGTACCATTAACTGATGAACAAGTAAAAAATATTCAATATTATAGACCAGCAGACAACTCTCCAGAAATAAAATACTTAAAGGAATGTAGATTAAAACTTGGAGGAAATTTACCAGAGAGAACTTCTTTTGCAAAATCGATTAAGACACCTTCATCAGATATTTTTAGTGCAATGAAAAAATCTACTGGCGAAAAAGAAATGTCTACTACAATGGTTTTAGTTAGGATGTTAACTAGCTTGTTACGTGACAAAAATGTAGCAAAACGTTTAGTCCCAATCATTCCAGATGAAGCCAGAACATTTGGCATGGAAGGTTTTTTTCAAAAAATTGGAATTTATGCTCATGAAGGACAAAAATATGAACCAGTTGATTCTGAACAATTAAGTTCTTATAGAGAAGATATTAAAGGACAAGTATTAGAGGAAGGAATAACAGAGTCAGGTTCGATTTCATCTTGGATGGCAGCTGGGACTGCATATACAAATCATGACTTAGAAATGATACCAATATACCTTTTCTACTCAATGTTTGGTTTTCAAAGAATTGGAGATTTTGCATGGGCTGCTGGTGATTCTCAAGCAAGGGGATTTTTAATTGGTGCTACTGCAGGGAGAACTACTCTTTCTGGTGAGGGACTTCAACACGGTGACGGACATAGTCATATTTTATCATCAGTGATACCAAACTGTAAATCATATGATCCGACATTTGCATATGAACTTGCTACAATTTTTAGAGAAGGATTGAGAAGGATGCACGAAAAACAAGAAAATATTTTCTATTATATAACTACAATGAATGAAAATTATAAACATCCTGAGATGCCCAAGGGTAAATTAATCGAAGAAGGCATCTTAAAAGGAATGTACCTAATCAAAGATACTAACAGATATAAAAAGACCAAAATTCAATTACTTGGATCCGGTGCAATTTTAAGAGAAATGATGAAAGCATCAGAAATTCTCCAAAACGAATATCAGATAGATAGTAGTATATGGAGCGTTACAAGTTTTAGCGAATTAAGAAGAGAGGCGATGGAAAAAGAAAGGTACAATCTTTTAAATCCTGACAAAAAACCCCAAAAATCTTATATTGAAGAGTGTCTATCATCTATGGAAGGGCCAATAATTTCTGCAACAGATTATATAAGATTAAATTCAGATCAAATCAGACCTTTCATAAATAAAAGTTTTTACTCATTTGGAACAGATGGTTATGGAAGGAGCGATACAAGAAAAAATTTAAGAAAGTTTTTTGAGGTTGATAAAGAACATATTGTAGCTTACTCATTAAGCATACTAGCAAAAGAACAATTAATTTCTTCAAAGTATGCCAAAGAAGCTATAAAAAAATATAATATTAATACTGAGAAACCATTCCCCACAAAATTATAAAATGTCAGAAAATAAAAAAATATTTGCAAGTCCAAAGGTAAGAAAATTTGCTAGAGAGCTAGGTGCAAATATAAGTGCAATTGAAGGATCAGAAAGAAAAGGTAGAATTAGTGAAAAAGATGTGAAACTTTTTGTAAGTAATGAGCTGAATAAACCATTATCTAATGATCAAAATTTAAATATAAAAAAAAATAAAATTGAATTTAATCATTCAGATTTTGGAGAAGTAGAAATTAAAGATATTTCTAGAGTTAAAAAAATCGCTGCACCACATTTGGTAAATTCATGGAGTACTATTCCTCATGTTACACATCACGACGAAGCAGATATAACAGAGATGGAAGATTTTAGAAGTTCTCTTTTAGATGTGGTTACTGGTGAAAAAAAGAAAATTACACCCTTGGCATTTATAGTTAAAGCTTTAGTTTCAAATTTAAAAAAATTTCCAAGTTTTAACGCATCAATAGATGATATTGAAAATGGAAAGATTACATTCAAAAAATATTTTCATATAGGTATAGCAGTTGATACTCAACATGGTCTTATGGTTCCAAAAATAAGAGATGTTGATAATAAGAATATTAATGAAATCGGTATAGAACTTAAAATATTAAGTGAAAAATGCAGAAACCTAAAAATAGATAAAAAAGAATTTTTTGGAGGATCAATTACTATTACTAGTTTAGGAGGAATAGGAGGATCTTTTTTTACACCAATAATAAACTCCCCCGAGGTTGCAATTTTAGGAATAGGTAAATCAATAAAAAAACAAGTTTTAACTGATACCGAATTTAAAGTACGTACAATGCTTCCATTATCTTTATCATATGATCATAGAATTATAGATGGAGCAGAAGCAGCACGATTTTGCAATGAACTAAAAGAAAATCTTGGAAAAAATTTTGCTTATAGGTTAGCTATTTAAATGTCCAAATCCCTGTCTATTATCAGTGCATTGATATGTACTTTTATATGGGGAACTACTTTTATTGCTCAAGATACAGGTATGGAACTAATAGGACCATATGTATTTAATACTACAAGATTTTTTGTTGGTTTTTTGGCGTTAATTCCATTCTATTTAATTTTAGAAAAAAAAGAAACTCGTACAACTATTTCAAAAAATAAAAATAGATTCATAAGTTTAGCAATTTTGATTGGTTTTTTTTTATTTCTAGCGTCAGTTTTTCAACAAGTGGCATTACTATATACTGATGTAGCAAACGCAGCATTCTTCACAATTTTTTATGTTCCTATGGTTCCAATAATTGTTTTTTTTTTATTTAAAAAAAAAATTCATTGGAGTGTTTGGCCTGCAGTTTTCCTTTGTGTTATTGGTGGATATTTTTTAACTAATTTCCAAGATGCAACGGTAAGACTTGGTGATACATTAGTTTTAATTTGTGCTTTATTTTGGGCTTTACATATTATTTTCATAGGAATCATCATAGAAGAATTTAATGCACCAATATTAATTGGATTAATCCAAACTTTTGTAGTTTCAATTTGTTCCTTAGTTTTAGCAATTCTATTTGAGGATTTTGTTTTAATAGATATATTGGATCAAAAAATACAGATACTTTATGCTGGAGTACTATCAGGAGGAATAGCATTTGTGCTGCAGATATATGCTCAAAGACAGATTAAACCAGCTCCAGCTGCAATTATTTTTTCACTAGAAGGTGTATTTGCAACAATAGCTGCATGGATTATATTAAGTCAAATTTTAAACTTAAATAATATTTTAGGTTGTACTTTTATATTAATTGGCGTTCTTATTTCTCAGATAGTTCCAGAAATAAAAAAAAATTAATAATAAATTATATAAAATAAAATTAATGATAAGAATATTCTATAAATAACAAATACAGTTAATGAAAATTTTTTTATAAATTTTAAAAAAAAATTAATAGTTAATAACGAGAATAAGAAAGATAGAAAAATTCCAATTAAAGCTAAAAAATTAAATTCAATATTTTGATTAAAAAGATCTTTTATTCCTAAAAAACTTGCACCCAAAAGAGCAGGTATGGATAGGTAAAATGAAATTTTTGCTGAATCTGTTCTATCAAATCCTAATATTCTTCCAGCAGTTATTGTTATACCAGCTCTACTAACTCCAGGTATCAAAGCCAAAACTTGGAAAAAACCAATTATTAAAACAGAAGTTATATTAAAATTATTTTCAATTTTTTTTAAAAATTTATTTTTATCAGCTATATAAATTAAAATTCCAAAAAATAATGTTGCCCATGCAATTATTTTTATATCCCTAAAATAATAAATTATATTTGTTGAATATAAAATATAACCAATAATTATCAGCGGAAGGGTTCCAATTATTATTTTAAAAAATAAATTTTTATTTTTATTAAAATTAAAAATATCATCTCTAAAGTAAAAAAGTATTGCTAACAATGAACCTAAATGTAAGCTTATGTCTAGCAATAGTGATTGATTTTTGAATTCATAGATATTTGTAACCAAAATTAAATGTGCTGCTGAGCTAACTGGTATAAATTCTGAAATACCTTGAATTATGGAAAGTATTAAAATTTCAAAAAAATTTGAGATCATTTGGATTATTTATAAATAACTTAAGATTGTGTCTAATTTTTAATATATTTTATTGCATATTAGACATGCAAATATAACAAAAACTGCTTAAAATATTGGATATTTTAAAAATAAAGTCATATATACTGACCTACTTTCTATTTAAATCAATAAAATATTGTTATAAATAAACTCTAAAATGTCAAAACAAATGCTAAAATTTACGAAAATAGGTCAGCAAAACCCACCTAAAAGAGACGTCTCTAATAGAAAATCTGACTTTAACGAAATATATAAAGATTTTATTCATGAAAAAGCCTCTGAACAGTCAAGTAGGTGTTCTCAGTGTGGGGTTCCCTTTTGCCAGGTTCACTGCCCATTAAACAATAATATTCCTGATTGGCTAAAGTTAACAGCTGAGGGAAGATTACAAGAAGCTTATGAATTGGCTCAAAGTACAAATAACATGCCAGAAGTTTGTGGAAGAATTTGTCCACAAGACAGATTGTGTGAAGGAAACTGTGTAATTGAACAATCTGGCCATGGGACAGTAACAATAGGTTCTGTAGAAAAATATATTACTGATAATGCTTGGGAAAAGGGCTGGGTAAATCCAATAGAAATTATAAATGAAAAAAATCAGAGTGTAGGAATTATTGGTGCTGGTCCCGCAGGATTGGCTGCAGCCGAACAGCTAAGAAAATCAGGTTATCAAATTACAGTATACGATAGGTATGATAGACCAGGTGGTTTATTAATATATGGAATACCAAATTTTAAGCTAGAAAAATTTGTTGTTCAAAGGAGAACAGAATTATTAAAAAAAAGTGGAATTAAATTTATTCAAAATTTTGAGGTTGGAAGAGACTCAACTCTTAA
>MDSY01117488.1_pt1 | contig 10153 bp, 18 predicted proteins | sample 811131 | NCBI WGS metagenome assembly MDSY01 (sample SAMN05326643, study PRJNA326480) | marine metagenome | isolation source: seawater | place: Atlantic Ocean: South West | collected 2010
ATATAGCCATGTATCTTGCAGCATCGCAAGCGTGTGAGCTAAAATCCTTAACGGGTTTTGCACTAAAAATTCTCATCTTGTCATTATACTTTCGATGATGATGTCTTAATGCAGCTACTAATGGTTTAGTCGTTTCTGCGTCAAACCAACATTTAGGTAACACCATTTTTAAATTGTGTATTCCATCTTCTAATGGAAGTTTTGGCAGTACCCTAAATCTTATTCCTAATTGATAAGCAATTTCTCGTCTTGTTTTACCATTGCTAAACTCGTGAGTTTCAATGTCGTGTGGTGCATAGTGTTCATCATAAACATAATCTTTATCTTTAATCATCTGAACATAATGCGGTAAACCTTCTTTGTTGTTTTCGTAATAATCAATAATCATTATTTGATTACCGACTTGTTGAAAAAAAACTATTGCTGTGTTGTCTCCGTAACCCAAATCCCATGCTGTCGAAACTAAAAGCGATGGATCATAAGCGATCCTGGTTATCTGTTTATTATCTTCTAGTTTTTGTATTATGTTTCCATAAATAGAACCCGTTACGTTTGCCACCCAATCGCACTCAAATTCTTGCAAAAATTTACTATCCCCCATCTGAGCTTTAGCAGCGTCTAATTCTTCTTGTTCGACTAATTTAGTATCCGATGCTTTAGCTGTGTAAGCTAGCCACTTTGGATCACTTAATGCGTATTGGTATAAGTCATAAAATATATTACTCATTCCAGCTGGTGTCGAAATAAAATAAGCAAACCCATGCCTATCAGAAATAGCGGGTCTTAAAATTTCGTGCCAAAGTTTTGGGTTCATCTGTGAACATTCATCAACACAAATTCCATCAGCGTAAATTCCTCTAATACGATCTGGATCTTCTCCAGACATCAATGTTATTCTTGCGCCATTGGGAAAGTCGCATCTTAACTCGGTTTCGTTAAATGTAGTACCAGGAATACAGCCAGCGTATTGTTTTAAATAATCCCAACAAACCCGTTTAATACTTACAAATGTTGGCCCGATCAGATAATACCTTGGGTTTTTCTTATCATTGGTTAGAGCTTTCCTAATCAAATGAAGTATAACCAATATTGTTTTCCCAAATCTACGATGACAGTTTAAAACTGCAAATCTATGATTATCCAAATCCTCATGCAGCTTCGCTTGTAATGGCCGAGGCGTATAAGGTATCTGGATGTGCATTAGAAAATTATAGAAATTACAATAACAACAGCAGCAATAACTACAGCCGCTTTTATATTTGTACTTCTACTATTCCAATACTTAATTATTTTTTCCATGTTTCTCCTAGTGTAGTGTGGGTAGATCAACCATATCTAAAATTGAGTTGTATTCGATCCCACTATTTTTCATTAATTTTTTTACAAAAGTATTTGCGTGCTTTGGATCGTCAAATCCATTTAAGTGGATAACCATGCCGTTTGTATCTTCGGCTAGGAAAACCATTGCAGTAATCATTTTGTTTTTATCTTTTATTCTGTCATTCATAATCTGTGTGTCTGTGTCTGTGTGCTGAACTCCCAACTTATATATACTTAGAAAATGCGGGTGGATTTTGGGGTATACCCCCCTAAATGTTCTCGCAATGTTCTGCTTTTATATGCAAATACAATGGTTCGTAGGTATAAAACCTACCAACTATTGGCGTTGTTCTTTATTTATTTAATAAACCAGAGAGCAACCAGAGAGTTATGGCTTTGATCCGAACTCATACCCGCTGGCGAGGAGCCAGGCGTTCAGTATGAAAGCACGGAGAAACTACCTTATCTATCCAGTTGGTAAGCTCGGAACAGCTGTCGTTTGTATTTCTTCCACAATCTTTTTAGCATCAACCATATCATTTGGATTACCCCAACTTACAGTTATTGTCGTGTCTTGTTTAATATCTTGTTGTAGCTTGTCGCCAAATGTTTTAGCAGCAAGTTTAGACGCAAGCCATCTTATATGACTATATTTCTCTCTTAAAAAATGTGTCTCTTGTGGTGTCTTTGGGATCTCCATATCTTCCGCTATCTTATCGAGTAAAGTCCAAACGCCAGTTTGTCTTGCTTGCATGATTTTATCGTGAAGCTCTTTATTATCTCTTGAGTGCTTGTAAACTGTTGAAGCGTCTGGAAGTTTTTTATCTCTTGTAATTTTTGATAAAGGCTCGCCTAGCTCTAAACGCTTGATGATTTCATCTGTTTGTTTTGTATCCATATTAATAGTTGTTCATCGGTATAATTTTTAAATTGTTTTAAATTTTTGTAAGCAATTAATTTGCCTTCTAATGTAACAGCTCCCGTTGAAGCTCCACCATGGAAGCGACACCGATAATGACCCGACTTCTTTAAATACCCTTTTGCTCTACACTGTTTGCCAGAGGTTCTAGCGATACTTTCGCATTGTATTTTTTTAAGTGGATGACCAGCCATAATTACGGATAAATTATTATCCAACTGTACTCTTTCAATTACTAAATTTGATCGATCTTGTCTATAAGTGATTTACTGAGCTTACTTTCAAGATTGAATATTGCGTTGATGTATTTTTTCTTAATTGTCACTCGATGGCAGCCAAACATTTTACCAAGAGCAACCCAGGAATATCTTTTAGATCTTTGCCATAATATCTGCCTATCTTCTAAATCAACGAGAGGTAGTAATTCAGTAATAGTTAGATCCCAGCAATTAATCTGTTTGTTATTGGCTCGAAGTTTTAATTTATCTTTATTCTCATGGAACCCGTGATCTCCAGGATCATAACTAAATTTTAGAATATCAAACATAGACGCTGCTTTTGGTAGTTTTGGTTTAGGCATAAACCTTTCTGCCAAGCCAGCTTCATCCAATATATCCATTAATTTTACACACCTTAACTTCAACTAGCCACCTTTACGATGGCTTCAAACTTTTTTATGGGTTCGTCTTTCTTCCACTTATGTTTGGCAATCTTATCCCCGTTCTTATTTCTGTATTCAACGCTATCTCCATACTCAGCAACGTAATCATACTGCTCGCCTTCATACTCTATTGATGTTCCACTATGTTTAGCGGTGGGGGGGGAGTATCTTGCTCTTTGATACTTATTAACATACCGAGTGTTATGGTTATATAAGGATGGTTTTATTAATATATTGCTCTGTGATACCTCAGTGGTATCAAATTTAGACTTCAGCCTTTTTATGCGGTTTTTCTCTAACTCCATTTGCTGTGTCATTAAATAAAGATTAGTTGATGATAAGCGTTTTATTGTTATCAATTTTAGTTTGGCAAGATGATGAACTGAACGATTTATACTTGCTCGACTTATACCTAAATCTTTTTTTATCGTTGCGTACCTCGGCCAGCATTTGCCGTCTGTAGCCTTCATATATCCCACCAGATTGAAATAAACCAATTTATCGATTGGAGATAGCCTAACATCACGAAGCACGTTTAGATCGCCTACAAAGAAGTAACTCATTGGATAGCCTTTTTTACACAATGCGGATCGTGCTGCTCTTGTAGTAATTCTAATACTTGAAACCAACCATCTGGCAGCATTAATGTTTCTTTACCTTTTGTAGGTGTCAGCTGCGTAACTCTAAGGCTAACAACTTCTCTATTCTCATTGGCTTGATAGAAAACCAGGAAGGAAGGTAAACTAGCTAGATTGGCTAACGCTTCAGTAGTCGTTGTCGCTTTCCACGTCTGGCCCCGATCAAAGCACGTCTCGGCCAGATACAACGGAATTTTACAAACCTTGCAAATACCAACCGCATCCATATCAATCATGTAAACTTGATTATTTCTGCACCACTCGGAATACGGATCGCCAGTATTAAAATAATTACCTTTTAAAGTTCCTCTAACCAAGTTCTACCTCCATTATAGCTTTTCCGATTTCTCTTGCGATTTGTGGAACGATTGAGTTTCCGAGTGATTTAATTCTGTTTGCTCGATCTTTGTCCAATTCATAGGATAACCCATTAACATTTCTACAAATGTCGGATTGAGCTTCCCACCAACTTTCGGTTTTTCCAGAAATTCCATTGCATCTTGAAGTCTTGCTCCGTATGTCATGTGTGGTTTGTTTTTTTTCCGTAGTATGAAACCCCCAGATTTTGTTCTCTCTACTCTGCTCGATTGTGGGGTGTTGATGTTCGTTGCGTTTGGTGTTGGATACATCATGTGAACTACTTGGGTTAGAGGTGGCTTTTGACCCCCCGATGATTTCTTCCTCGGGTTCTTGAACTCGTACTGATCGAATGTTGTTGGTGTTGGAAATGTTCTTCTCATTGCAGCCGATGATCCAGACACGTTTTCTTTGATGCCATGCACCTTTACCGCTAGCTGGTATAATAAGACTTTGCGTTTCGAAACCTTCGCTTTCCAAGTCATCGTGGATCTGTCTGAACACCATGCCGTCTTGGATGTTAATAATGCCTTCAACATTTTCCCCAATGAACCATTTGGGTTTTGTCTCGGATACAATTCTAATAGTCTCATCCCAGAGGAAGCGATCATCGTCTGTTCCTCGTCTTTTTCCCGCAACGGAGAATGGTTGGCACGGGAACCCTCCAGTAATGACATCTGCTCTAAATCTTTCTCCTTTGACATTCCTTACATCATCCTCGATTGGTACATTTGGAAAATTCTTTCGTAATACTTTTTGACAAAACTTATCTTTTTCAACAAATGAAATAGTTTTAAAAAATCCCGTGCTTTCCAAACCAAGCGAGAAACCACCAATGCCAGAAAATAAATCAAGCACATTCACAGATCTCCTTTGTTTCTAAATTCTTTGACTTGCTCGTCTAATTTTTTTACTAAATCTTTGTTGCTTTGATTTAAGTTTTTATTAATTAATTTGACGTTAGCGTTTTCCTCTGAAAGTCGATCTATATCTTTTTTTAAACTTTCTATTTTTTCTTGAAAATCTTTTGTTTGTTTAGCTCTAGCTTTGTTTTGCGTAATGACATCTGGTATTCCCCATCGTGTTTGATCTGTCATTTGAAAGTTATCTCCGTTACTTCATGCACCCAAGCTGCGGGAATAGTTGTGACGTTACCAACTGTTAAAGATCCATCTTCGTCATCAATAATGTAATCAGTAAAGATTGTTATTTTTTCTTTTGTGTGAAGTAATTTATAACCCAAGGAAACGGGAGCAGCGGGTTTTGATGCTATTGCTTTATCAAGCTGCATCCAGCCGCTATCGCCAACCGCATCCAACCAACGCACCTCAACTAATGGATAATTATTTATAGTACCAGTTAATTTTTGTTTCTTTTTATTCATAAAAACTGGCTGGCATAACCTTGCCTTTTGTTTTCTCTTTAATGATTTTAATCCAATTACGACCAGGCATTCGAGATCCCTTGCACCACCTAAATATTGTGGTTGCTGGTGAAACACCCACAACACCTATTAAATCAGCTAATTTTTTATATGATAAACCTTTTGTAGTTCTAAATTTTTCTAATTGCATTCATTGTCATTATGGAAATGAAACCTTGTTGGCAATAGAAAGTTGCCAAACTTGTCAACATATAACCAGAGTTGTAAATTACTGTAATTTTTGGTGTAACACTATTGACATAACCAATGCTTTCTGTTTCATTGCCACCATGGTAAAAGTTATTGATATTAAAGATATTAAAGATAATAACTCAGATATGTATTTAAAAAAGAAAATGTTAGAAGTTGGAATGGATAGTAAAGAGCTTGCCTATAAAATGGGTGTATCTCCAGTAACAACTTTTAGATGGGAAAAAGGCGAAAGAAAAATTAGTCCAGAGCAAGCAATATTAATTGCTAAAATTATTGAATGCGATCCTTCCGATATATTATTTCCAGCTAAAAAAGTTGATACCATAGAATTACATTCTTACGCAGAAGATTACATAGTTAAAAGATTACATAAAAAAAATTTTAGAGATATTATTGTGCCTGGTGGTTTTTACACACCACAAACAAAAGCTGTTCAATTTTATGCGCCTGGTAGAGAAGCTCATAACGAAATACATTTATTTGAAAGATCTGGAGCTACAGATTATGATTATGATGGTTTTAGTGAAGATGCTATCAACAGCACTTGCTATATTGAGCCAAGTGATAAATGTAGAAAAAAAGGTTGCCGTGATGTTATTTGTTTAATTGAAATAGATAAATCTCAGCCGACATTTAGATTAAATTTATTACATCCAGAAACTAAAAAACCAATGACAAAACTTACTTCAACTAATGTAGATCCTAGAGAAATTAAAATTGCTGCACCACGAAAAATGACTTTTTATGAAAGTTATAATAAATATAAGCCAGGCAGATTAGCTTCTAATAAAATAAATCCTTACAAATAATTATCCACAACCTACACAACCTCTGATTTTACCTATTTGGTAATTTAATTTGCCAATAAGGTTTATTCTGTTTACCAATCGTTCTCATAAAGTATTTAATTTGTATTATGATTACAGACGATTTTTTAGATGACATTAAAGATCTGCCAGAGTGGGTAGAATTATATAAAATTAATCATCACTCCCCATCGCAACTTAATGCAGCAGACGATATGTGGAGCTATAAATATTTATATCTAACACAAGAGCAAAGACGCAAGCTGCCAATTAATTCTAAAATGTTTGCTGGTGTATGTTTAGGCGACATGGGTATTTTAAAGTTTGGTAAATATTTATGGGAAAATAAAATTGGTAAAGGTTTATGCAAAGTAGAGATCGCACCACAAAGAAAAATTTTTGATAAAATTTTAGATAAATATAATGGTTACGAACCAGTTGATGAAGCAGACAAAGCACAACACGATGTCGGAAGATTAGGATTAGCAAAATCATTTCAAACTTTAAAAGATGGATTGAGAGAAATTAATTTAACCTCCCCTATTGAATGTGAAAGATCTGTAGATTTAACTCTTGATGGCTGCATCCTACCTACGATTGGCCGTATTGATTTTGAGGATCCAGAAAATTTTGTAGAAATGAAAACAAAACACAGAAAGAAAAACAGACCCAGAAAAGATGGTACTTCAAATTATTCATTACCTAAATTAGATGAAGGTTATCTTGGATGGGAGGAGCATATCAGCCAGGTGGCGTTTTATTATTTTGCTTGTGAAGAAAAAAAGAAACCACACTTGTTTGTAATGAATGAAGAAAATTACAAAATTTTTACCCCAGAAAATTGCGAGGATTTAAAACCAGAGAACTTGCGCAAACGTCTTAACAAATTAACTATGGTAGCCAGGCGTAGAGAAAGAGTGATGTCTAATCACGCTGGTAAAACTACTTGGCATCAAGATATTGCTCCAGACTTTAACCACTTCTTTTGGAAGGGTATGGGAGAACATAAAGATATTGCAATGAAATTATGGGGTTTAGAATGAAACAAAATATATCAGTTTTAAATGTGCAGCCGTGGCTGCTGAAAAAGAATTTAGCAAAGAAAAAAAATAATTATAGAGGTTTGCTCCTTGTCGTAATTATAGCCTTGGCTCTCTTGGCGGTTAGCTTTGTTAAATATAGCCAGAGTAGTCGTGCAGCGATGTATGACAAGGGTTTCAATACAGCAGTATTCTTTTCCCTTCATTCAAGCTCTGGCTATGCAAAAAAGGAGCTGCATGGGTAACGTCATAAATTTAATATCATTAGAGACTTATCTTAAAACATTAAAAACAAAAGGTGGTATGTGGGAGTTTAAGCCTGGCAAATGGATTATAAAACATTTGGAAGTAGAAGGATTGGCCCAACATTACAATATTGAAACAAACATAGATCTAGTACATTGTAATTTAGATAAAGACATAGCAGTTGTTAAGGCAGTTGCATTACATAAAACCAAAAAATTTACAACACTTGGAGAAGCCTCTCCTAAAAATAATCAATTTGATTACCCAGTAGCGATTGCAGAAAAAAGAGCTGTTGATCGTGCAATCTTAAAAGCATTGGGTATTCACGGCAATGTGTATTCCGATCAAGAAATGCCTAATCAAAAACAAAACAACAATGAAAACTCAGGGATTAAATTAGATCATGTAGATGTAATTTTAGAAAGGGTAAAAACTATAACCCACCAAGCAAATTTAGAGCAGTTAAAAAGTCAAAATAAAAAATTTTTAATGCAGCTCAAAACACAAAATTTAACAAGGTACGAAGAAGTAAAAAATGCCTTCTTAAATAGAAAACAGCAATTAACCAAAGGATAAATATATATGGCTGATTTTAAGAAACCACAAGATCCAAACTGGGTGGCAACATTTAGTTTGAAACGTAACGCAGACAAAGATCCAAAAGATCCATCTACTAGCAATAGACCCGATCTTGTTTTATCAGATAGCGATAAAATAAATGCTAAAACTAATAAACCTTATAGAAAGAATTTTACTATAAATGAGGTTTGGATGGAGGCATCTGCTTATATCCAGGATGATAAATCTTTAAAGATTACTATCAAGAAAACGGGAACGGGTAACGGAGCTATAGCTCAACCAGCACCGCAACCTCTTGAAGAAGCTCCCTGGTAATACAAAATGGAACAATATGGTTTAACTGAAAAGCAACTAAAACTTTTTAAGTTTATTAAAAACTATATTGTAAAAAAAAACGTGTCGCCATCTTATGATGAAATGAAGGTGGCGATAGGTGCTAAATCAAAATGTACGATTGGTGCAAGAATAAAACAACTTGTAGAACGAGGATGGATAAAAAAATTACCAGGAAAAGCAAGAAGCATTCAGATAGTAAAGCAATGACGCATTCAGATATATTTAAAGAATTTAATTATGAATGTTTGTCTGAACAAGTTGGCGGATCTCATTATAAAGATTTAAAAGTATCCCCAGCTTATTTTATATGTGAGAATAAACTCTTGTTTGCTGAAGGAAATATAGTAAAATTAGCGTGCAGACATCAAAATAAAAATAAAGCTGAAGATATTAAAAAAATAATTCATTACTGCAAAATAATTTTAGAAAGAGATTATCCCGATGAGTAAACGGATTGAAAAATTCTGGAACGGAAGTGCTAGCTTTACTGCTACTGAAATTTTTGCTTCTGTTGCTGATGCTGCAAACCAAATGGTACCTAGCGATGCAGCTTCTTTTGAAGTTGATGGTAAAACTGTTAGCTTTGAGTTCGCTAGAATAAAAGAGGTAAACGATGGCGATAAACCATTACCAACATCTGAGCCAAAAGATAACTCAGATCGAGAAGGAACGAAAGTCTCTGAACGCAAAGATCACGAGACTAAAAGTTAAAAACGGGGGAATGTATCCTCCAGGAATTGCGGCTATAAGTAAAACAGCTCACTCAAAATTGATTGCTGTTATAAGTCTGCAAGACCAACTAAGTAAAATAGAAGCCTAAATATTTTACATTAGAACTATTCCAATCTGATTAAATTCAGATACCCTCCCTACGCCTAAATAAACTTACCAACTTGGCAAAATAATATCTTGACTATTGCCAGATAGGTAATTATATCTATTGTATGGTTAAAAACTTCAAAAAAATAAAGTTCGCTACCTACTCTAACTTAGAAAAATATTTTACAAAAATAATCCTTCCCCAAAATAATAAATCTTCAAAAGTAATCGGTAAAACTTTGTTGGTTTGGGATAAAGAATTTAAAACACAAACAAAAAAGGAGGCTGCTTAAATGGCATTTAAAAAAGATAAGTTTGGTTGGGTAAAACTTTCAGATACCGCAACTACTTATTATCACAATTCAAAATATCCAAATTTTTTATGTTACAGATTAAAAGTTCCTGGTGTCTTGTACCCTTGGGGAATTAGATCTGGCAAAATGGATGACAGCGGTTTTGAATTTGATGATCTGTTTAACGCTGAAGGTTTTGCTTGCGCTGGAAAGTTAGGCGCAACACTTCATGCTAAAAAATATCAACCAAAATATAAGGAGGCTGTTTAAATATGACAGTTGTTAATTTCAAAATGACTAGACTTTATAGAAAAGGTTACGGCTATGGTAGAACTCAATTTGCAGAAAAGCCAATGAAATACAAAGTACCTAAGATCTCTAATAAAACTGAGAAAGGCAAATGGCTAAATGGTTTTGTTAAAAAGTTTTTTGTTGCTGGTAATCACAATTATAGATTTACTACTGCAAAAAATTATATCCACTTACAGACTACTCACTTCAAT